>LDZT01010095.1_pt1 | contig 10895 bp, 7 predicted proteins | sample 615521 | NCBI WGS metagenome assembly LDZT01 (sample SAMN03408292, study PRJNA278302) | terrestrial metagenome | isolation source: oil reservoir sample SB1 | place: USA: Alaska, North Slope, Schrader Bluff formation | collected 2011-09
TTTTATCAGATTGGCAAAAATCCAGCGTCACTGTATTGGGACGAAGTGGCTATTGCTCTGGATGCTTATAGTCTCAGTGAAACGGGTAAAGACATGAATAGTATGTCGATTTGGCAACCGGTTTTTGGCTCTTATGGAGATTTTAAAGCTCCGGTATTAATTATTTTATCGTCATTAAGCGTTCGTTTACTAGGAATGAATGCCTTTGCTATTCGTTTGCCAATGGCTGTCATTTCCCTATTGACGATGTTAATTGCTTATTATTTAGTCAAAGACTTATTGTCTTTTGATAAGCATTTAAAGAAAAAGTATCAATTATTGCCTTTGCTAACTCTATTTATTTTAGCTATTTCACCGTGGCCAGTGCATTTTGCTCGGATTGCTTTCGAATCAAGTCTATCGGTTTTCTTTTTATTATTGAGTTTATGGTTTTTTATTAAAGGCATTAAAGATAAAAATTATTGGATTCTTTTATCAGTTATTCCAGGAGTGTTATCAATATATAGTTATTATTCACTGCGAGTAATAGTGCCACTGTTTGTTTTCTTTTTAACTTTAATTTTTTTCAAAAAAATTTGGCCAAAAAAGATCTTGAGCCTTTTACTAGCGATGGCTTTATTTGTGCTTGCCACTTTACCAATATTGAGCTCACCTTATTATGCACGTAGTCAGGATTATCGATTAAATAATGATAACTTAATACGCAGACAAAGAGTGATTAAAGAATCAAGTCAATATTTAGAGCGTTATCAATCTAATCCAGTAGCTAAATTAGTTTATCATCGCCATATTTTTTGGGGCAGAGATTTTTTGCAGAATTTCTCTAGTCATTTTAGTTTAGATTTCTTATTTATTAGTGGTGATCCAAACCTGAGACAACATTCAGGCTATTGGGGAGAGTTTTTCATAGTCTTAATGCCCGTATATATTTTCGGTTTATATTTGTTAGCTAAAAATCTTGGCAGTAAAACCAGTCAGTTTTTATTAGTTTTTCTTTTGTTATCACCTATTCCGGCGAGTATGGTTTATGAAGTGCCGCATGCTTCACGAGCCATTTATTTATTTGTTCCCTTTTCGATCATTATCGCTTGGGGTTTGGCAGAATTGTTTAATATTCTGGCAAAAATAAAAAATCAAAGTTATAAAAAAATCTTAAGTTGTGGAATCATATTATTAATTTTACTCAATGCCGGCTTTTATTATCTAGACTATTTTATCGATTATCCGAAACGATCTAGTGCTGCTTGGCTCTACCAATATAATCAAGTAGCCGAATATATTAAAGATCACCATCAAGAATTTCGCACAATAACAATTGATGAGCGCTATTGGTTCCCTAGAATTTTTATTTATTATCAATTTCCAGAATTAGTCATAGACTTGCAGGATTTAAAAAACGCTTTATTAAATAATCCCACTAATAGTTTTGGTTTGGCTGATCCTTTTGAATTTATTTTAGATAAAGATGACGATCAAAAAAAAGAAGCTCAATTTATTTATTACGAAAACGAAATTCCAGAAGGATTTGTGGAGGTTAAGCAATTTAATTTCTTGGATGGTGAACCGAGTCTAAAATTAATTGTTAAAGAGCCATAATATTATGCTTAAAAAGTTTTTCTTATTTATTTTCTTTGCTTTACTTACTTTTGTTTTGACCAAAAGCTTATTTCACAGTGGGGTGCCTGTGACCCACGATGGCAATAATCATTTAGTACGCTTCGCAAACTACTATATCGCAGTTAAAGAAATGCAAATACCGCCGCGCCTCGCCCCGAATTTAGTCAATCGTTATGGTTATCCGGTTTTTAATTATAATTATCCCTTGGCGAATATTATTTCATTGCCCTTTTCGATCTTAGGTTTTCATTACTAATTGACTTATAAACTAATTACTGTTGTTTTTGTTTTTTTAGGTATCGTTGGAGCTTATCATTTTTTAACAAATTTTAAATTTTCCAAAAAAGCTAAACTTTTTGCATTAAGCTTATTTGCCCTCAATCCCTACATATTAAGCAATATAGTTTATCGGGGAAATATTGGTGAAGTGATGTCGTGGGCAATTTTAACTTGGATTTTTCATTATTTGTTTTTATTAAAAAAAGAAAAGTCAGCAATTATTTTTAATCAATTATTCCTTAAACTGTTTTTGTTTTTGTTGATGTTCTTTTTGGCACACAACATTGTTGCTTTTTTTGGCTCAGCATTAATTTTTGTATTTCTTTTCTTTTATTATAAAAATGATTGGTCAAAATGGAAAAAATTTCTAATTTGTTTTTTGCTTAGTTTCGGCGCTAGTTTGTGGTTTTGGTTGCCAGCTCTTTTGGAAAAAAGTTTGGTGACAATGGATAGAGTGGACTTAACTCAAAATTTTCATAAGCATTTTCCGACCTTGACTCAACTATTTAATCCACAAACATATTTTGGTTATTCCTATTGGGGAAAAGTTGATAGCATGAGTTTTAGTCTGGGTTTAGTACAGACGGTTTCGGTATTTCTCTTAATCATTTACTTATTGAAAAATCAATACCATCTCAAAAACTTTTTCAAAAAGAAAATTAATATTTTTATTTTCTTGAGTTTTGCTTTAATTATTTTTCAGTTAGAGTTTACCAAAAGTATTTATCAAATAGTGCCCTTTGCAGCTTTTATTCAGTTTCCCTGGCGCTTAATTTTATTATTTTCTATTGCCTTTTTACCTGTTAGTGCCAGGCTTTTTGATCAATTAAAAAAACGTTGGAAAACTATTCTAACTATATTATTAATCATTCAATTTGCCCAACTGTTTAGTATCAAACCCATTGACTATCGAAGTAAAAATAAGGTTGATTATGAAGCCTCCCCCGACACCACTTCGGTTAATCGGGAGAATCTTCCACAAACTTTTGTTTTTACTGGTTTTAGTGAATGGCAGCCAAGTCCAGAAATCATTTAGGGAGAGGGTAGTATAACCGTGGAAAAATGGCGAGGCTCAGTGCGTAGTTACCAACTAGATCTTAACACTGACTCTCTAATAGTCGAGCCAACAGCCTATTTTCCTGGTTGGCAAACTAAAGTAAAAAATTTAAATAGTGACGATTCAGCTTGGGAGACTATTGAACACGTAGACAACGAGCTGATAGCAGGTCGATTGGCCTATCGTTTACCTGCAGGCAACTATTTAGTAGAAAGTCGCTTTACGCAAAAGACCTGGTCAAGAATGCTTGGTAACAGCCTAAGCCTGCTCAGCTTTTTGACTTTGATTTTCTGTTATGCTTCGTCTCTAAAAAAGGCGAAAAATAAAGAAAGAAAATAGTTAATCCAACAATACTGAAACTGTCACCAATTTTTCTAGCCAAGGTGTTTTCAGAGAAATAGATACCAACTTTGGAACTGCCTTTTGGCGCTAAGACTTGGATATTACCAATTTTTTCATTAACAATGATTTCTGTTGGTTCGCCATCCAGCTCGGCCTGCCAACCGGGGAAATATGCCACTTTAAAGTTCAGCAACGCTTCATCACTCAGATCCACTTCAACTAATTTTTCATGACTACGATCAACACGAAAGACAAATTTATTAATGATGGCGTCTTCGTCATTCAGCCAAATTTGGGGAAGTTCTTGATTAAGTTCCTTTAAAACTTGGCCTTCAGCCATCTGCGCTGGTATATAGTCGGGCAGCACGCCACTCATTTCTTTTTGGATTAATGCTTGATCACTATAATACAAGGAGCTAGGATCTTCTAAATATTTTTCTGGGCGAAAATAGCTAGCATTAAATAAAGTAAAAATTAATAAAATAATAGCGTAAAAGTAGCGATAAAAATTTTTTTTGATAAAGATAGTGCTCAGCGCAGCTAAGATAGCAATAAACAAACTAGCCACCGTTAGCCAGCGCCAAGGGAATTGAATGAATTGTAAAATGCCAAAGTTGTCCCAAATAAACTTACTTTTCATGATCGACATAAATAAAGCTAATAAACTAAAAAAACCAAAAACAACTGCGTAAAAGAATTTTTTACTATCAAAAAGTTTTTTAAATTTGTTTTTGTGTTGCCAAATAAATTTTATAAATACAACTGTTAAAGCAAATATTGATAAAATTTGTCCCCAGCCCAGAAAGAAAGAGATGTCGTCATTGGGTCCCCAAGCCGATCCACCATAGCCCCAATTTTGCTGGAAAAACTGACGGATATATAAAAAATGATGATGATATTCAAAATAGCCAGAAAAGATAAAATCGATTTTGGTAAAATCTTTCTCCAAAAAAGAGGGCAAAACATAAAAAGCGGTGAGCATAAATGATAAAAGATAAATGCCAGCGACCGGCCAGAGCTTAGCAAAAGTCTTTTTTAAATCAAAATTATTATTTTTCAAATACAAAACAAAAGCAAAAAGAGCGCTGAGTGGAACAAACATCAGCGCTGTTAAATTGTGAGAGAGAATGATGCCTGATAGAGATAAAGTCAGTAATAAATAATTTTTCTTTAGAGTTTTGCTAGTTTTTAATTGCTCAGCCAAAGCAATAATGGCATAAATTACCCAAGGCAAAAATGCCATTGCCCAAATTTCACTAAGTGCCCCACGAACAAAAAAATTAACTGCTCGATAAGGAGCGAGAGTATAAGCAGCAGCTAAAATGATACCAGCTAGTTGACCAAAAGCTTTCTTACCCAACTTAAAAGCACCAATTAAACTCAGTAAATTTGGTAACAAATATAAAGCCAGTTTAATAGTAAAAATCAAAGGTAGGCCAAGGTTGAAAAGTAAAGCAGCTAGATAATAAGGTAGCGGCGCATAAAAATTAAAAAGGGGCATACCAAAGCCAAAACCAAAATTGGGACTCCAGCGCACTGGAAAACGTCCTTCTTTAAGACTAATGGCCATTTCTGTAATTCTGGCGCCGTGGGTGTAATCGTGAACACGAAAAAACTGATTAGTATATAAAGACCAAGTACTGGCAATAAAAATGATGATTAACAAAATAGTGATTAGGTGTTTAGTAAAAAATTTTTTAAGATTGGCCATGATCTTTTAATTTAGGAAACTTAGTAATCAAGTATACTTGTAGAGCTTCGTAACAGGCTTTCACAATCACGCCCAAATTTGCGCCAGTGGCGACTCCATAGCGTCGAGGATAATGACTGACTGGCAACTCTTTAAAACGCACTTTCTTCTTTTTTAAGCGATAGAGAATCTCACTACTAGTAAAGGCACTGCCCGAATTAAGATTTAAATTTTTTAACAAATCAGTTTTAATGAGTTTAAATGCACAGTCAATATCTTTAACGTGAAGGCGGAATAATAAATCAATATAAGTTTTGAATAAACGGGCATTGAGCGATCGAGAAAAACCTTCCGCTCGCTTATACCGATAGCCGATGATGGCTTGATAATCTTTGGTATAGGGCAAGAAATTAGCAAGCTCATTGATATCGAATTGTAAATCTGCGTCGGTAAAGAATAACCACTCTTTTTGTGCTTCTTTGATGCCGGTTTTCAACACTTCTCCATAACCCAAATTTTTTTGATGAGAAACCAAGTGCCATTCTCTTTTATCTTTAATTAAATCTTCAGCAATTTTTTGGCTATTATCGGTACTACCATCATTAATAATAATTAATTCGTAATCTTTGGCAAAGTTAGGGATGATTTTACTTGCTGATTCAATCAAAAGTGGGATATTTTTTTCTTCATTATAAACTGGAAAAAAAACAGTCAGTGACTCGAGAGCTTTAACTTTTGACACAATATCCATAATAGACGATAATAAGCTCATGTCAATCTCTGCAGTACTGGTTGTTAAAAACGAGGAAAAGAGCTTAGCAAGGGCACTTAAATCGCTCAATTTTGTTGATGAAATTATCGTTTTTGATATGCACAGCACTGATCAAACCAAAGCAGTTGCCAAAAAATTTACCGATCAAGTTTTTTCGACTGCCAAAGATTTTGGCTACGTTGAGCCAGCCCGGAATTTAGCTTTGAGTAAAGCTAAAGGTGATTGGGTTTTGGTTGTGGATGCTGATGAGGAGATTCCCCAAAGCTTAGCTAATAAAATTAAAGAGCTGATTAAATCAAAAGAAACCGATGCCTTCTTTTTACCTAGAAAAAATTTAATTTTTAAAAAAAGCATTGATCATAGCGGTTGGTGGCCCGATTATCAGCTTCGATTATTCAAAAAAGGGATGGTGCATTGGCAAGATGAAGTTCATAGTCAACCAGATATCAATGGTCAGGCTGAATATGTAGCTGCCAAGCCCGAATGGGCGATTATTCACCATAATTACGAAGATATAGAAGATTTTGTGGAGCGTAGTCAAAAATATACTTCACTGCAAGCTAAAGAAAGAGAAGCCCTCAAAACTGTTTCAACTCAGGATCTTTTAGAAGCTTTTAACAGTGAATTTCTGCGGCGCTTTTTTTTGAAAAAAGCTTATCAAGATGGCATGCATGGTTGGGCATTGAGTTTGCTGCAAAGTCATTACGAATTACTGATTAAATTAAAGCAGTGGCAAGCTCAAGGTTTTCCTGAAGAGCAACTGAGCCACAAGCAACTGATTAAATTACTCAAAGCTCAAAGAGCTGAGTTTAATTATTGGCTAACTGATTTGGAACTGAGCGAAGCAGGTGTGGCGCGAAAGATCTTTTTAAAACTAAAAAGAAAAATTGCAAAGAGATGAAAAATCACAAAAGAAAAATTGCAAAGAGATGAAAAATCACATTAGTATTATTATTGTTAACTACAACACTGCTGATGAAACTAAAGACTGCTTGCGTTCTTTGGATAATTTAGAAACTTGGGGTTTTGATTATCAAATTATTGTAGTTGATAACGGTTCAAAAGAACCGCTCAAATTGAGTACTAACTTTTTGCGTCACCACCCAAAAGTTGAATTAATTACAAGTGCTAGCAACCTGGGTTTCACCGGTGGTAATAATCTTGGTATTAAACATGCGGCAAATAGTTATGATAGTGATTATTTTTTGCTACTTAATAGCGACACCATTGTCACTAATGACTTCTTAAAAGAGCTGTATTTGATGGCCAAAAACGATCCAAAAATTGCTTTAATATCACCCAAGATCTACTTTCACAAGGGCTATGAATATCATCAAGACAGTTATCAGTCCGATCAGCTGGGGCGAGTGATTTGGTATGCGGGCGGTAAAATTGATTGGGCGAATTTAATTAGTTTTCACATTGGGGTAGATGAGGTTGATCGTGGCCAATTTGCAGAGCCTCGGGAAACAGATTTTGCTACTGGTTGTTGTCTTTTAATTAGCAGAGAAGTAGTTGAGAGAATTGGGACTCTTGATAACCGCTTTTTTCTCTACAGTGAAGATGTTGATTACAGCTTGCGGGTGAAGCGGGCTGGTTTAAAAGTTTATTATTGTCCCTCGGCTCTTATCTATCACAAAATTGCCAGTTCGACTGGAGGGGTGGGCTCACAGTTGCAGCAATATTATCAAACACGTAATCGTTTATTACTGAGTTTTAAACATGGTTGGCGACGGCGTAAATTAACTACTATTCATTTGGCTTTGCGCTTGTTGATTAGTGGTTCTGCTAGTGAACGCAAAGCCGTGCTAGATTTGATTAAAAGTAATTTAGGTAAACAAAGCTATGTCTAGAGCAAAAATCACCGCTGTTATCATTGCCAAAAACGAAGAAGAGATGTTGCCGGCCTGTTTAGAAACGCTGGCTTGGTGTGATGATTTACTGCTTATTGACGCTGCTTCGAGTGATCAAACAGTGGCTGTTGCTGAGAAATATGGAGCACGAGTGATTGGTTTTGATCACCCCTCATTTGCTAAAAAGAGAGAAAAAGCTTTAGAAAGCGTCACTACCGATTATCTTTTTTATGTTGATGCCGATGAGCGAGTGACGCCGGCTTTGGCGAAGGAAATTTTAGTGCATTTAGAAAATCAAGATTGCCAAGTAATGCAAGTTAATCGAGAAAACATTTGCTATGGACGTAAGTTTTATCATGGCAATTGGCAAAACGATCAAGTGATTCGCGTCTTTCACAAGGCGAATCTTAAAGCTTGGCAAGGAGAAATTCATGAAAGTCCAGTTTATTCGGGACATGTTTGTCAATTAAGTCACAAATTAATTCATCTGACTCATCGCTCAACTCAGGAAAACCTTATTAAAAGTGCAAATTGGACAATTAAAGAAGCCAGTTTATTGGCTGAAAGCGATCGAACCAAGCCAGTCACATTTTTGACCATTGTGCGCAAGGGGGTGATGGAGTTTTATCGTCGAGCTTTTAAATATGAGGGTCGCAAGGATGGAATGGCTGGTCTAATTGAGGCGTTGGTGCAGGGGATCAATCGGATGATAGTTTATATTCAAGTTTGGGAATTGCAACAAAAACCAAGCTTAGCAGAACGCTATCATAAAGAAGAAATGAAGATCAAAAAAATATGGAAAACTGAGGGATCAAATTTAAAACTATAAAATTTTAAAATATAAAATGAAAATTGTTTTTTATTCTCCTTATTTCCCCAAGCATTTTGGTGGAGGAGAGAAATATTTACTCGATTGCATTACTGCTCTACTCGAGCGGGGTAGAGATGAAGTCTTTTTAGGAGTACCAACTCAAGAGTTCTTAACTCAGGAACAAGTGGCCATAATTCGTCAAAAGTATCAAAAATTTTGTGCTTATGATTTGAATAAATTAAAAATTATTGCTACACCACTGGGCACCAAGGCTAGTGTTTTTTCCAAGTTGTCGTGGACAAAAAAATTTGATGTATTGTATCATTTGACTGATGGTTCACTGTTTTTTTCTTTAGCTAAAAAAAATATTTTACACATTCAAGTGCCATTACCCATCACTAAAAAATCCTTGGTCGAAAAATTAAAACTAAAAAATTATCAAATTAAAAATACTAATTCGTATTTCACTAAAAATTATGTCGAAAAAAACTGGCCGGTAATAATTGACTATGTCCATCAACCGCTAGTTAATTTAGAGGAATTTCCTGCTCAAAAAAACCCACTCGCCAAAAAAGAAAAAATTATTCTCAATGTCGGGCGTTTTTTCCGCCAATTACATAGTAAGCGACAGGATGTTTTAGTTGGTCTTTTTGCTCGTTTAATCAAAGCTGAGCCAAAAGTCATGGCAGGCTGGCAACTTCATTTAGTTGGTAGCGTTGAAGATGAACAATACTTTACCGAAATCAAAAATACAGCGAAAAATTTACCAATCACCATTCATCAACAAGTAGATCGCTCAGACTTAGTTAAACTTTTTCAACGAGCCAGTATTTATTGGCACGCAACGGGTTATGGTTTGGATGAAAACAAATACCCCAGTGCGGTGGAGCATTTTGGCATTGCGCCAATTGAAGCGATGGCTGCTTACTGTGTGCCATTGTTAATTGCGAAAGGTGGTCATCTAGAAGTTTTGGGCAGTGAATTTAGTGATTATTTGTGGGAGAGTGATGAAGATTGTTTAAATAAAACCATTGCTCTGATTAAGCATGAGCAAGAACGAGCCAAAGTGGCGCAAGCGATGAGAATTCGAGCAGAGGATTTCAATGCTGAGCGCTTCAATCAATTATTATTTAAAATGATCGATAATTAGAACTGTAAAATGCTAAAGCAAAATCAGCGACCAGCCGTCAGCGTGTTAATCCCGAGTTATCTAGGGCAAGCCCTTTTGGCCAAGCATCTCAATAAAGTGCTGGCGATGATGCGAGCTGGTGATCAATTAATCATTATTGATGATGCCAGTCCTGATGACGATCAAACAAAAAATTTTCTGATAAAAAAATTTAAATTAGAAGCAATAGAGCAAAAACACTGGCCAGCGGAAATTTTTCAAGGTAAATGGCAGGGCATTGAGATCATTTTGGCGATTAATCAAGAAAACTTGCGTTTTGGAGTAACGGTCAATTTTGGTTTTCAATTGGCCAAACACTCACTAGTATTTTTACTAAACAACGATGTAGTGCCTCAACCAGATGTTTTAGAGCACTTAATCCCCCACTTTAAAAATGAAAAAACCTTCGCGGTGACTTGTTTGGAAAAAAATGGCAACAAACAAGAGGCTTGGGCGGGTAAAAATAAACTATGGTTCGAGCAAGGGCTTTTCCAACATAGTAAGGCAGATGATTTTACTAGTGGGCCAACCGCCTGGGCTAGTGGTGGCAGTAGCTTAATTGATCGGGATAAGTTTTTAGCAATTGGTGGTTTTGATGAGCGCTTCAAACCAGCTTATTGGGAAGATGTTGACCTATCTTTTCAAGCCCGAAAAAGGGGTTGGCAAGTGCTTTTTGAAGCCAAAGCCATTGTTGAGCATCGTCATGAGAGTACTCATCAAAGTGTTTTTGGTCAAGCAAAAATTGAGCAAATCAGTTGGCAAAATGGCAAAAAATTTACTAAAAAAAATGCGGATATTTGGCAACGAATTGCTTATTGTTTATGGCGACCTTATTGGTTGATTAAAGAGTGGCAACAACCCTGGGCTAAAAAAAATTTCAAGCACTATTTATGGCTCCTCGCCATTTTGCTATTGGCAGTAGTTTTGCGTTTTTATCAGTTGGGGAGAGTGCCAGCAGGTATGGCAGTTGATGAGGTAGCGATTGGCTATAATGGTTTTGCTATTTGGCAAACTCATCGTGATGAGTGGTTGGAATTGTTGCCTATTTCTTTTCGTTCTTATGGTGATTATAAAGCGCCGTTAGCGATCTATATCAATGGTCTTAGTACTGCCCTGTTTGGGATGAATTTGTGGGCAGTCAGACTCCCCTTCGCTGTGTTTAGCATCTTAGCCATTTATGGTTTTTATCTTTTAGTTAAAGAGTTATTGGGGCAACATCAGATGGATAGAAATTTGGCCTTGTGGGCGGCGCTGTTTTTAACTCTTTCACCTTGGCACATTCATTACAGCCGTTTAGGTTTCGAGG
>LDZT01008727.1_pt1 | contig 10884 bp, 10 predicted proteins | sample 615521 | NCBI WGS metagenome assembly LDZT01 (sample SAMN03408292, study PRJNA278302) | terrestrial metagenome | isolation source: oil reservoir sample SB1 | place: USA: Alaska, North Slope, Schrader Bluff formation | collected 2011-09
TAAGAAAAATATAAAAAATTATCGAGATGATCAGCTAGTTGTGATTATTGCCGGGAGTCAGGGGCAAGAGGGTTCTTCAATGGTGAGAGCAGTTTTTGGAGAGCATAGTATTATTCACATCAACGAACATGATAAAGTTGTTATCTCGGCTGATGCTATCCCAGGAAATGAGGTGCCTTATTACCGAGCGATAAACGAGTTGTGTCGAAATAAAGTTGAGGTGATTTATCCCAATATTTGTACAAATATTCATCAAACAGGTCACGCCAGTGCAGAGGAACAAAGAGAGTTATTAGGAAAGGTTAACCCAAAGTATGTGATGCCAATTGGTGGAGCAGATCGACATCGAGAGCTGTTTAGAACAAGAGTAGCTCAAGAATTGGGCTATAAGGATCAAAGTGTCTTAATTCCTAATTCAGGAGAAATATTGACTTATGAAAATAATCATTGGCATACTCACGAAAAAATACACCTAAGTCCTCGAATTGTTGATGGTCTGGGGGTGGGTGATGTAGGTCCAGTGGTGTTATCTGATCGACGTGCCTTGAGTGAAGCCGGGATTGTGGTGGTAGTAATTCCTCGTAAAAATAAAACATATTTGTTTAATCAAATTGAGGTTGTATCCAGAGGATTTGTCTTCATGAAACAGGCTAGTGAGGTAATCTCTTTCATTCAAGATACTACAGCAGAAATTATTGTGGAAAACAAGAATTTGAATGACTTTGACCTTAAGCAAAAAATTGAAAATGGTCTGCGTTACAAGCTTTATAAGATTATTCAAAGAGAACCAATTATTGTTAGCGCTATAATGGATCGTTAGCTGATTTGTTTTTAATCACGACTGTTGATTTGAGACAAAGTTGGTTTTGATCTGGCAATATCTGCTATACTGAAATAGTTGTTATGCCAAAGCGAAAGAAAAGAAAAAGAAAAACAAAAGCCAAACCTGTGAAGCTCAAGATTGAGACACAAACACTACACTCAATAGTGGCGGTATTTTTGATGTTGATTGGTTTGATGGTATTAATCTCCTTCTCTGGACAAGGGGTAGTGTTACAACAAACTAACACCTTCTTATCTCAGAAGCTGGGTCTAACCATTTTCTTTTTACCATTAATTTTTGTTTCCTGTGGATTGGTGATGCTTCAAACAGATTGGGAGTTTGCCAAACCCAACGTTCTGTTGGGTTTGCTGATTATAATGTTCTCTTTTCTGATAGCTTTTAGAACTGGAGAGATTGGAATCAAAACCTCTGACAATCTTGCTCAACTAATCAGCTCTGCGGGTGTCTTGGTTTTATCCTTGAGTTTAGCTATTGTCGGTATTCTGGTGGCGATGCAGTCTTCATTGGTTGAGTTCATTAAATCTATCAACAGTTTTATTGAGCAGTACAAGGAAAATGCACTTAACAGAAAAATCAATCGAGCTAAAAAATCTCGAAAAAGTTTAATTCCCAAAATAAATCTATCTAAGAAAGATAAGCAAATAAAGGTCGGGCAACCAGATTTGATTAAGCAAGGAATAGGAGATGATCAAACTGGGACAGCCGTTGCCACTGATACTCCAGTGACAGTTGCAGCCAAGGGATTTGGCTCATCTGAATCTTCAGAAGATTTGAGTGCCGGTAGTTTGCTAACTCCCAGTAATATGCCTTTGGTTTGGGATTATCCGCCTTTATCTCTCTTGTCAGATGAAAAGGGCGGTGAGGCCGATCGAGGCGATGTCAATCAAAATGCCGATATTATTGAAGGAACATTACAGTCATTTGGTATTGCGGCTGAGGTTAAAGAAGTGAACTATGGTCCCTCGGTAACACAGTACGCGCTTGAGGTTACTCGAGGAACAAAACTATCTAGAATTACTAGTCTTTCAACAGATTTAGCCATGTCTTTGGCTGCTCCTACCGGTCAAATAAGAATCGAGGCACCAATTGCTGGTAGATCTTTAGTTGGAATTGAAGTTCCCAATCGCTCTCCATCTTATGTAACTTTACGAGAGATCTTGGGTTCGTCTGTGTTGAAAAAGCATTCTTCAAAGTTGGCTGTTGGTTTGGGGATTGATGTGGCAGGTAACTCGGTAATTGTTGATATTGCTCAGATGCCACACTTGCTTATTGCCGGCGCAACCGGTTCGGGAAAATCGGTTTGTATTAACACCTTTTTAAGTTCGTTACTGTTTAGAGCCAGTCCTTCTGAATTAAACTTAATCTTAGTTGATCCAAAACGTGTTGAGTTAACTCAATACAACGATATTCCTCACTTGCTGACAAAGGTGATTGTTGAGCCGAAGAAGGTGGTCTCGGCTTTGAAGTGGGTTGAGCAGTTGATGGGCAAACGTTACAAGTTGTTAGAGGAAGTGGGGGTAAAAGATATTTCTAGCTACAACGAGCTGGCTGGATTAGCGGCTATGCCTCATTTGGTGATCTTTATCGATGAGATGGCAGACATTATGCTGTTTGCGCCTGGAGATGTAGAGTCTTCAATCACGAGGATAGCTCAAATGGCAAGAGCGGTTGGCATTCATCTAATTTTGTCTACTCAGCGACCTTCAGTTGATGTAATTACTGGTTTAATTAAGGCAAATATTCCAGCCAGAATTGCTTTTAATGTTTCTTCACTAACAGATTCCAGAGTAATACTTGATTCCCCTGGAGCTGAGAAGTTACTTGGAAAAGGAGACATGTTATTTTTATCTCCTGACCGAGCTAAGCCGGTGAGAGTTCAAGGAACCTTTGTTTCACCGAGAGAAACAAAGGCCTTGATTGACTATCTTAAGTCTCATGGCCATCAACCTGATTACGAAGAGGATATTACCACCAAGTTTAAAACAAATGAGATGAGCTCGGTGGGCGGGACCGATGAGATCGACGAACTGTTCGATGAAGCGGTCCTGGTTTTCCAAAAAGGAGGAAAGGCTTCAGCTTCTCTGTTGCAAAGAAGGCTGAGCATTGGATATAACCGAGCTGCTCGAATATTAGATCAACTTTTTGAGGCTAACTTAATTGGACCACATGAAGGAAGTAAACCTAGAGAAGTAAACACAGCCCAAATTCAAGCTTATCTTGCTCAGAAGCAAGCTGAGTAAATAAGTCAAGTGTGTCACAAAAATAATTCCTAAAGTTTATAATCTTCTTGAAATTGCTTTAGCTCTTGAAGATCTCCAATATCAAATGAAGAGTGTTTGGTGATACTCGCTTTGACCGGGAACTTATTCTCCAGCAGCCAAGGTACAATATTTCCTGGTGAATCCATATTATGTCCGGTTTTTTGATACTCTTTTAATAGAGCAAGTGATTTTTGAGGAAAAATATAAAACGGCAAGCCTCTGTAGTTTGATTTTGGATTGGCTGGTTTTTCTTCAAACTCAATAACTTGTCTTTTTTCGTCTAAAATTGCGCAGCCTGACTTGTTGCGAATATTTTCTATTGGCTCTTTTGAAACGCATGTTATAAAGAAATTAGGGTTGTAGCTAAACTCGTCTACTAGATTAGTGATTATTTTTTCTGGAGTTCTGTCACTGGGTAAGACTAAAACATTTTTATTCCACCACTCTAGTTGATCAAGTGCAAATACTAAGTCACCCAGCGAGCCTCTCCTATTTTCTGAATCATCTACGCCATCGTTTAAAAGGGTTATTGATTGATCTGAATAATTTTTTTGGATGTGGGATTGATACTGAGAGAAAAAACGATTATTTGAGACCAAAGCAATCTGTTTAACTTCAGGTTGCTTTTTTAATGTTTGGAGCATTAGGTCTAAAATGCTTAGATCTTGGGAATTAAAAAACAAACCCTTAGGAGTTTTTCGTCCAATCTCTTTAAGCCTGGTGCCAAATCCGGCGGCTAGAATGAGGGCGTTGAGATGTGGACGAGAATTTGTCACAGAAAGATTGTAACATAAGAAGATACACGAGATCATTTGGTGTGGAGATGAGGGGGTGTGACCCCCTGTCCGTTATCTAACTTAAGAACAACATCTACAGACGTAGTTTATTTTCGCTCAAGCACAAAAAAGTTAATAAACAAACTTTTCCTTGTGCAGCCATGCTGTTGCTTATGTTAATTAGCGCATGAAATAATTAACGGTCACACTGACTGGGTTGTCACCCACTTGCTCTCATCAGTGAGAAGAAACGAGTGGATGCCGACCTGCGCAATTAAGCGTAGGCTGGAGCTGCAACTGGAGCGAACAGGCTCGCGAGAGCTTGTACACTAGAAGCAACTAGACTGCGAATTTTATTTGCAGTTATGTTTTAATCCTGTTTTACATCTTTTGATCAAAGATGGTCTGCAGTTGTTAATGAGCTGATACGTCTAAGCAAATACATCCCCTTAGCGTATTTTTGACTGACTCCTCAATATCAATCTGACCCATATTATAAGACATCTTCTCGAGTTTGTACATTCTCAAGTTGGGCTGTTGCACAGATCAAGACTCCTAACTTTGAGCCACTGTCAATCCGATAACTTTACTAGCTTTATTAGTTTTCAACACTTTGGCGCACTCATTTAAGGTTGAGCCGGTGCTTATTACATCATCCACAATTAATACTGAGGCGCCACCAATATGTTTGTTGAAAATGGGATTAAAGGCGAAGATCCCGTTTAAATTAGTAATGCGCTCTTGCAAGCTACTTCTTGCTTGTTTCTTCGTCTCTTTAGTTTTGATGAGTAAGTTAACTGCCGGTACTTCGATCAAGTCAGACAGCTCTCGAGCAATCAGTTCTGCCTGATTAAAACCTCGGTTATTCAATCTTCCAATAGAAATCGGTGCCCAAGTGATAATGTCTGTTTGTGGGATTCGAAGATGTAAATAAAACATCTCAGCCATAAGTTGTGCGACTTTCTTGACTTTTTTATATTTCAACTCTTGAATTAAATTTGAGATAGGTGGTTGATAAATAGCTAAAGTTAATACTTGATCTAAAAAATCGCTATTGATGAGCTGACGAGAACTTGATTGGGCTTTAAAATGAATTAGCCGATAACACCTTTTACACAACAATGATCCATTTTTTCGACAACAAACACAATGGGGAGGTAAAAATACATCGAGAGTATTATTGAAAAGGTTTACAAAAAAATTTTTATTCATCGCAAACATCAACTTTAATTGAGCATACTGAAGGAAAACTGAAGTTTGTTTATTTGTTGTATAATCGTTTACACTTTGTTAAGAGTTTGCAAATTAAAATTTGGGATCCGTAGCTCAGTTGGTTAGAGCGCACGATTCACATTCGTGAGGTCAGCTGTTCGAGTCAGCTCGGGTCCACACTGAGTTTGAGCTTTTTGCTCATGATTGGCGAAGCTTGATGGTGCAAGCTTTCCTCTCACGCTTCGAGATCAATCGCAAAAACTCAAACTCATACCATGTTTCGCAGACGCAAACTCAATACAATTATTTTAATTACTAGCTAATGAGAGATTCACTTGTTTCGAGATCAATCGCAAAAACTCAAACTCATACCATGTTTCGCAAACGCAAACTCAATAAAATAATTTTTACCAATCAAATTAACTAAAAGAACTTATGTCACTAAAGAAACAACTTATCGAGGATATGAAGCAGGCGATGCGCAACAAGGATGCTCTTAAGTTAGATGTTATTCGTCTATTGCGCGCTCAAATCCAAAATGTAGAGATAAATGAGGGTGAGCTAACCAATGAGCAGATCGAACAGTTGGTGAGTCGAGCTGTTAAACAGTGGCAGGATGCTATCCAAGATTACAAGAGGGGTGATAGACAAGATTTAGTTGAAGAAGCACAACAGAAGATTGATATTCTGCAGGAATATCTTCCTCAACAGTTAACCGACGAGCAGTTACTTGGACTTATCAAAAAAGTTAAACAAGAAACAGGACTTGATAAGATAGGTCCAATTATTGGCAAGGTTAAACAGCAGGTGGGCAATCAGGCTGATGGATCTCGAATTGCCAAGCTGGTTAGTCAAGTAATGAATTAAACTTGATGATTTTAACCTAAATAATTTAATTGATTTGATTTATTTGGATTTTTTCTATGCAGACAAAAACAATTGGTCAGATTCTAGCTCAGGAGAGACAGAAGCACCGCGTAACTCTTCAACAGCTATCGGAATCTACTCATATTAAGCTTGAGTATCTCCAAGCTCTTGAGAATAATCAGTTTGACCTTTTGCCGCCTTGTACTTTTGTGAAAGGATTTATCAAAGCCTATGGGAGAACCTTCGACCTAGATCACAAATCCCTATTGGCAATTTTGAGAAGAGACTACCAAGAAAACACTCAAGGAGAATTGTTACCAAAAGAGTTTGCTAGTTCGGTTTCAGCAAGACAGAATAAATGGGGCCCAGTTACTATCGCTGTGTTAATCGTGGCCACCATCTTTTTTTCTTTGCTTGGTTATATAGGATGGCAATGGTATAGTCTTAACCGTCCTCCCCATCTTGAAATCTATTCTCCAGAGGAGAATGAGTTTGTTTCATCGCAAATTTTAGTTACCGGAATTACAAGCAATGAATCTGTGGTTACGGTTAATGCTCAACCTGTAGCAATTCAGCCGGATGGTTCATTTCGAACGGAAGTTTATCTCCCCAGAGAGGGAATCAGTACCATCACGATTGAGTCTACAGATCAGAGAGGAAAGACGAACATTCAGCAGAGAACAGTCTATGTTAAGTTCTAGTTATTAAATAAAGTATTGTTCCACCTTTATCTCGATTTCATCAATCTTGACGTGATATAGTGGGTTCATATATTCTCTTGACTCAAGTATAATCTTACAAACAAATTTATTAATCACTAAAATAGCATGACAGAAATCTTACCCTATGTTCTCATTAGTTCAATTATTATCTTGACTGGCATTCTGACCGCTGTGGGCATTCAGCTTTTTTTGGTTCTTAAAACTTTTCGTCAGACTGTAGACAAGTTTAATAATGTAGCCCATCAAGCAGAGTTAAGAATTACGAGTCTAGGTCAACCTTTGCAAAATTTAGCTGGAATTGCTGCTGGAGTGAAAACTGGAGTGAAAGTTTTTGAGGGTTTTGTGAGTTTTCTTAATCGCAAGAAAGATTCGAAGGAGGAGTAATGGCAAAAAATCAAGTAACTCCACCTTCTTCTCAAACTCAACAAAAAGACACCAATCAGTTTGGATTGGGGTTATTACTTGGTTTTTTTGTTGGATCTACTAGTTATTTCCTCTTTAAAACTCAAGAAGGAAAAGATCTTCGAGATCTGTTTTCTGAAAAATGGCAAGAAACATCTCAGAATTTTCCTGAGATTGCAAAGTTTAAGTTTGGTGACATGGATTTAGAAGAATTAATAGATCTTCTATTGGGGAAATCGGTTCCAAGAAAAAAAGGAGAGGGATTAAAGATAAAAGAGGCATCTCGATCAATTGGTCGATCAAAATCCAGCAACCCAAAAAAGTTTATAGGAGTTTAAGTCTCTTTAAATAATTGTCTTGATTAATAACTATCTATTTTTAATATGACTGAATTATCAGAATCTCAATCAGAGGGGAAAAAGAAGAAGTTTTCCCCGGCGTTGATTATTGGTGGATTATTGGCACTTGGCTATTTATTTTTTTCCATCAGCAATAGTCCTGAATTTGTCTCTCAATTAACTCATGTCAAACAAAACTTCTCCTTGGAGCAATCATTCGCTCCTAGAGAAAACTCAGATGCCGTTAACGAATCTGAGTTGATAACTTCCTATCTGTTTGAGGCAGATCGAGCAGGTCAAACTCCTCTAGAGTTAATATCAGAAGATAATGATGTTGAGTTTGATAAATATGATTTTGGTGTATTTGTAACAGATATCAATGGTCAGCAATCTAATAATGAGTATTATTGGGCGGTGTACATAAATGGAAAGTATGCTCAGCAGTCAAGCGATCAAATTGAGTTACAAGTTGGCGACTTAGTTGAATGGCGTTGGGAAAAAATTGAGATGCAAGACTAATAGTTGACAATACCTAATTGATATATAATCGTCCAACTATTTGATAATTATCAAGACACCAATCAAAGAAAGTATTTTGTGTTAACAAAATCAATTTCACAGCTGAAATGTAAGATTGTAAGAAGTCTTGGAAAACAAGATATATCTGGTTATTTAGCTGGTATTGGTGTCTTGTTGTCAAGATTTATTAAAATTCTTCCTAACTTTAGTTTAGTTGGAAGCTTTGGATTTTTTCAATCAAACTTGATTGTTTTTTTTGCTCAAATCTTAGCGTTTGATCTGTTTTTTGGAGGTGTTTACAAAGGATTTTTGTTTACTTATCTTGGGTTTTTTAGTTATTGGGTGTTTGGAAGATTAGCTGGAGATAAGCTAAAAAATCAACTATTCATGTTGCCTTTTGCCAGTTTTTTGTTCTTTCTAATCTCAAACCTCGGCGTTTGGTGGTTTTGGTATGCGAGAACATTCTCCGGTTTGATCACATGCTATACCCTTGCACTTCCTTTTTATCGCAACACTCTCTTGGGTGATCTGTTTTTTGGGGGAATGATAATTATGATTAGAGTATTAGCAAGAATGTTGAATACAACTGAACAGCGCTCTTATGTCGACTCAAAATAGCATCATTCATAACGCTAACGCCTTGCGTCAAGCTTATTTAGATTTTTTCTCTCAAAAAGATCATGCAATAGTTCCATCTTCACTTTTAGTGCCAGAGAATGATCCTACCACTCTTTTTACGACAGCTGGCATGCAACCAATGATGCCATATTTATTGGGCAACAAGCATCCAAAAGGAACAAGAATTGTTGATTCACAAAAGTGCTTTAGAGCTCAAGATATAGAAGAAGTTGGAGATAATCGTCATACTACTTTTTTCGAGATGTTGGGAAATTGGTCGTTGGGTGATTACTTTAAGAAAGAGCAATTATCATGGTTTTTTGAGTTTTTAACCGACGTTGTTGGCTTATCCCCTTCAAGAATTTATGTTACTGTTTTTGCTGGAAGCAAGAAATATCAGATCCAATCAGATCAAGAGGCAGTTCTAATCTGGAAAGAGTTGTTTTCTCAAAAAGGAATTGAGGCAGAAGAAGTTAAAGATCCTTTGAGGATCGATATCGATTTATTGAAAAATCCTCGAATTTTTCATTATAAATATGAAAACTGGTGGTCTCGTGCTGGAGAGCCTGACAATATGCCTTTAGGGGAACCAGGAGGACCAGATAGTGAAATATTCTATGATTTTGGTTCAGACTTTAAATTTCACGAGAACTCTCCCTATGCCAATCAGCCTTGTCATTTAAACTGCAACTGTGGACGTTTTATGGAAATTGGAAACAGTGTTTTTATGCAGTATGTAAAAACTGAAAATGGTTTTAAGGACTTACCTCAAAAAAATATTGATTTCGGAGGAGGATTGGAGAGAATTTTGGCCGCAGCTCAGCATCAACCAGATGTTTTTCAAACAGAACTCTTCTATCCAATTATCGGTCAAATCGAGCAGTTTACCAATAAATCTTATCAAGATAACTTGGCTAGATTTAGAATAATTGCGGATCATATTAAGGCAGCAGTGATGTTAATTTCAGACGGCGTCATGCCCAGTAATAAAGATCAAGGCTATATGGTTCGAAGATTACTACGCCGAAGTATTAGACAAGCCAGTCATCTCTCACAATCAAGTCAATTTATAACTAGTTTAGTTGAGGTAGTTTCTGAGATTTATCGTCAGCCATATCCCCAGGTAGCTGAAAAGAAGACTGATATCGAGCAAGTGGTGACATTGGAATGTGAGAAGTTTGGCCACACTCTCAATAAGGGATTGCGTGAATTTAACAAACTTACCCAGGAAACAAAAATCCTTTCTGGTGATATGGCTTACCACTTATATGAAACCTATGGCTTTCCAATTGAGGTATTGCTTGAAGAGGCAAGATTAAATCAAATTAATATTAGCGAGAAGTTTGACCAAGAGTTTAAAAAGGCAAAAGACAATCATCAAGAGGCATCCCGACAAGGAGCACAAGAAAAATTTCAAGGTGGTTTGGTTGATCATTCAACAAAAACTACAGCTTATCATACAGTTACTCATTTGCTTCACGCTGCTTTACGCAAAATATTGGGGGATCAAGTTGAGCAAAAAGGCTCAAATATTACAGCCGAGCGTCTCAGATTTGATTTTACTCATCCTCAAGCAATGACAGATGAAGAAATTGCTCAAGTTGAATCGTTAATTAATGAATGGATTACTCAAGATCTCTCTGTTTGCAAAGTTGTTATGAGTAAAGAAGAAGCGCTGAACTCGGGAGCTCTTGCTTTTTTTGCTGAGAGATATCCTGAAAGAGTTTCTGTGTACATCATCGGTAACTTTTCTGGGAATCAACTTGAAGCTGAGGATGTTGGAGATAATTCTAATATTGTATCTAAAGAACTTTGCGGTGGTCCTCACGTTGAATCAACTGGAGAAATTGGGTTGATAAAAATCTTTAAAGAAAAGTCTGCCTCTGCAGGAGTGAGGCGCGTATATCTAAAAAATGTTGACAGAACTTAATACTTAATTGCAGTTTTTTAAGCAAAAAATTTCCCTCCTCTTTTCATCTACGGTAATGTCTGCTTAAATAGATGTAGACACTGGATGAAGTGAGCTGTTTTGTGTTTAAGTGAAGTTATTATCATATAATACTCAATTATGGGCCTGCCAAACGTTTTTTCAAAAAAACAAACTCATAAAAATGAGTTATTTATTAGCATACTATTGACCGAAAAGTCTGTGAGTTCCTCTCTGTGGAGAGTCATTAATCAAGATGTTTCTATTCTCAATCAATCTCGCTTACGCTTTTTCCTAACCCAAGAAGAACAGTTAATTCAGTGTGATGAAAGTCTGCAGGATTTGGGAAAAGAGTCTGAACAGACCGATCAAGTTTTATTTGCTCTTGAACCTGAGTG
>LDZT01007974.1_pt1 | contig 10878 bp, 10 predicted proteins | sample 615521 | NCBI WGS metagenome assembly LDZT01 (sample SAMN03408292, study PRJNA278302) | terrestrial metagenome | isolation source: oil reservoir sample SB1 | place: USA: Alaska, North Slope, Schrader Bluff formation | collected 2011-09
TATCTTTCCTGCCCTTAAGAGTGGTACGGTGTCCAGTCTTCATATAACCTCCATTCTATCTTATCAGGATTTATTTCTACTAATTCTAATACTTTTCTGATATACTGAGAATAACTATAATTTAAAAATTGTATAGTATGTCCTGGACAACGCACAACAATTATTTGACTCCTGGGTACTTTTAATATAAAATTAAAAAAACAAATTATAAATTGCCCTTTTAAATTAGTTCAGAGAGACTAATAAGGGGATAAAAAGAGAAAATTATATCCTCTTATTAATTAAATTTAATAAGAGGATTTTTAGTAATAATATAAATTTAATATTTCCTTTAATATCAGTCCAGTGAGGCTGATAAGGAAAATTTATTAACCCCTTATCAGCCAGAGTGGCTGGAAGGGGTTTTTGTTTGAATATTTAGGTATATGTGTGAGCAGAAAGGAGGTTTAAAGAGGTGGATTTACAGGAAAAGGCTGTGGTGATGGGGGAAAGTGAAATCAAGAGGACTCTGGTGAGAATTGCTCATGAGATAGTAGAAAAAAATAAGGGGGTAGCAGATTTAGCCCTTATTGGAATAAGGACCAGAGGTGTTTTTCTGGCTAAAAGATTAGCCCAGGAGATTTTTAAGATAGAAAAAAAAGAAATCCCGGTAGGAACTTTGGATATAACTCTCTACCGGGATGATTTGTCTTTGGTTGCTCGCCAACCATTGGTGCTAAAGACAGAAATACCTTTTGATGCTTCGCAAAAGAAAATAGTCCTGATTGATGATGTTCTTTATACCGGAAGAACTATAAGGGCAGCAATGGATGCGATAATGGATTTAGGGAGGCCATCAATGATTCAATTAGCCGTCCTTATAGACAGGGGACATAGAGAATTACCTATTCGGGCAGATTATATAGGTAAAAATATCCCCACTTCCAAGAAAGAGATAGTTAAAGTTCAATTAAAGGAGGTGGATAAAGAAGATAAGGTAGGAATAGTGATAAAGAATATTTAATCTGGTATTTGAGTATCGCGTGAGCAAAGAAGAGGTCAGAATTCAGCAAATAGAATCCACAAATTAGAAGATAAATTAACATAGAGAATACATTGCATAGGTTGTAAAAAACAACACAGGTCGTTGGATAAATCCGACTCCTACAAAATACAGTAAACATTTTATGCTTTCTTAATTGGCAGATTTAACGCTCGGGTAATTGGTAAATTGGTCATTGGAGAATTAAAAAAGTAGGTGAGTACAATTTTAAATAAAAAAGTAAAGATTTTATCTAAAAAGGAAGTAGCTCCCAATATTTATCTTGCGAAATTGAAAGCCCCAGAAATATCTCGAGAAGCCCTCCCCGGGCAATTTATTCATATTAAATGTAGTAAAGACGATTATCCTCTATTACGCCGCCCCATAAGCATCCATGGAATAGATAAAGAAAATGGGGACATTTGTATCTTATTTCAGATAGTAGGAGAAGGTACTAAATTATTGAGCCAAAAGGCAGTAGGGGATGATTTAGATGTTTTAGGTCCCCTCGGAAATGGTTTTAGTATCTATCCGGAAAGTAAGAAGATTATGATAATAGGTGGAGGAATAGGAGTTGCACCTTTATTAGCATTAAGTGAAGAATCTATGGAACAAGGCAAAGAAGTAAGAGTTTTGATAGGTGCTTTAAAGAGAGAGTTGGTTGTGGGAGAGAAAAGCTTTAAGGTTCTGGGGGCAAAAGTAGATGTTACCACTGATGATGGAAGTTATGGGTATAAAGGTTTGGTTACTGATTTATTAGAAGAGATTATAACCAAAGGAGAATGGCTACCGAATCAGATATTTGCTTGTGGGCCAAAATCGATGTTGAAAAAAATTGTGGAGATTTCTCAGGATTCACATATTGCTTGCCAGGTATCTCTAGAAGAGCGGATGGGTTGCGGGATAGGAGCCTGTTTAGGTTGTGTATGTAAGATAAAAATCAAAGATAAGAAGGAAGACGAATTTAAATATGATTATAAAAGAGTTTGTATAGATGGGCCTATCTTTGAAGGGAGCGAGGTGGTTTGGGATGATTGATAGACCTAATTTAGAAGTGGAAATAGCTGGAATAAAGTTAAAAAACCCAGTGATGACTGCCTCAGGGACTTTTGGTTATGGTCAGGAGTATACCCCCTTTGTCGATTTAAACAGATTAGGTGCCATAATATTAAAAGGGATAACCTTGAAACCGAAGATGGGTAATCCTCCTCCTCGGCTCATAGAGACTCCATCGGGTATGCTTAATGCTATCGGTTTGCAGAATGTGGGAGTGGCAGTTTTAATTAAGGAAAAATTACCTTATTTAAAAAAGTTTAATACTCCAGTAATAATAAATATTTCCGGAGATACTATAGAAGAATACGTGGAATTAGCTAGAAGATTAGGAGAGGTCTCAAAGGAGATGGGAATTGCCGGTCTGGAGGTTAACATTTCCTGTCCTAATGTCAAAAAAGGGGGTATGGCCTGGGGGACAGACGCTAAAGCGACTTATAAAATTGTGAGTACTATTCGGAAAGCTACCACTCTCCCTCTTGTTGTAAAATTAACGCCCAATGTTACAGATATCAAAATAATTGCCCAGGCTGCTGAAGAAGCAGGAGCAGATGCTCTATCCCTGATAAATACTTTAGTGGGGATGGCAGTAGATATTGATTCTCGTAGACCAAAAATAGCCAATGTCAGTGGTGGTCTATCTGGTCCAGCAATAAAGCCAGTAGCCCTTTGGATGGTCTGGCAGGTATTTCAGACGGTAAATATTCCTATAATCGGGATAGGGGGGATAATAAAAGTGGAGGATGCCCTGGAATTTATCATCGCTGGTGCTCGGGCGATAGAGATAGGAACAGCAAATCTGGTAAATCCTCGGGTAACTGTCGAAATTATTGAAGGAATAGAAAAATATCTTATAAAAAACGATATTAACGATATAAATGAATTGGTAGGAAGTATGAAAATTTAATAAAAAAAGGGGAGAAAATGCAGTTAACTGCGAAAGAAAGATTAGTTTTGGCTCTTGATGTGGATGATTTTAAAAAAGCAGAGGAATTGGTAGAAAAATTGTGTGATTATGTAGGGGTCTTTAAAGTCGGAAGCCAGTTATTTACCGCAGAGGGGGCTAAGATAGTGAATATGATAAACGAGAGGGGTGGTAAAGTATTTTTAGACTTAAAATTTCACGATATTCCTAATACTGTTGCTCGGGCGGCAGAAGTAGCTACTAAATTGGGAGTATATATTTTTGACATCCATACTTCCGGGGGGTATGAGATGATGAGAGCAGCCACTGAAGCAAGTCAAAAAATTAGTTTGGCTTTAGGTAGCGAAAAACCCTTAATTTTAGGAGTAACTTTACTTACCAGCATTAATCAGGAAATTTTAGAAAAAGATCTGGGAATAAAAAGAAAATTAGAAGAACAGGTGGTTCATCTGGCTAAATTAGCTAAAGCTGCTGGGCTTGACGGAGTGGTGGCTTCTTCCAGGGAGATTAAGGGGATAAGGAAGGTTTGCGGGGAAGATTTCATAATTTTGACTCCCGGGATACGTCCCGCCGGTAAATCCTCTGATGATCAGAAAAGAATAATGACTCCTCGAGAAGCCATAAAATTAGGAGCTGATTTTCTGGTAATAGGAAGACCTATAAGAGATGCCTCCAATCCGGTGAAGGCAGCAAAAGAAATATTAAAAGAAATGGAGGAAAATTGAAAATGATTATCGATACAGAAGAGGTAATGAAAAAATTTGAGCATGCAGGAGCCATCCAGAAGGGTCATTTTAAATTAACCTCAGGAGTACATAGTGATACCTATATTCAATGTGCACAGGTGATGCAATATCCCGAATTTATGCATAATCTGTGTAGTGAACTGGGGAAGAAATTTCGGGGGGATGATATTGATGTAATTGCAGGACCAGCCATTGGGGGTATTATTATGGCTCATGTGATGGCGCGAGTATTAGGACCCTGGGTAAGAGCAATCTTTACTGAAAGAGAAAATGGGAGGATGACCTTAAGACGAAGTTTTGAGATAAAAGAGGGAGAAAAAGTATTAGTGGTGGAAGATGTTACCACTACAGGGAGTTCGGTAAGGGAAGTTATAGATATCGTAGATTCCAGAAAGGGGAAAGTTGTAGGTGTGGGAGTATTAATTGACCGAAGTGGAGGGAGAGTGAGTTTTGGAGTAAAGACCGAAAAACTCTTGACTGTGGATATAAAGACCTTTCTCCCTGAGGAATGCCCCTTGTGCAAAAAAGGAATTCCGATGGTCAAACCAGGAAGCCGAGACCTGTAAGATTAAGGTTATTGTATATATTTGTATAAAAAGGGAATAGAAAGGAATTGTATGTGGCTATAAAAAAGCAAGAGTCAAAGCTAATTCTTGAAGACGTATCTGTTTTTCAGGGTTATGCTTTTGGAGAAAAAAAAGAAGTTTCAGGAGAAGTTGTATTTAATACAGGAATGGTTGGTTATCCAGAAAGTTTAACCGATCCTTCTTATAGGGGTCAAATCTTAGTTTTCACCTTTCCTTTAATAGGAAATTATGGGATACCCGATGAAAATGAAAAAGAGGATAATCTATTACGATATTTTGAATCAACCAAAATACAAGTACAAGGGTTAATAATAGCCAACTATTCAGAGGATTATTTTCATTGGAGTGCGAAGAAATCATTGTCTCAATGGTTGAAAGAATATAATGTTCCAGGTATATACGGGGTAGATACCAGAGAATTAACTAAAAAATTAAGAGAAAAAGGGACAATGTTGGGTAAAATTGTCTATGGTAATGATGACCTTGAATTTATAGACCCGAATAAAAGAAATTTAGCTGCGGAAGTTAGTGTTAAGGAACCAGTAATATATCAGAAGGGAGAAAAGAAAGTTATAATTGTTGATTGTGGAGTAAAAAATAGTATTATTAGAGCATTTTTAAAAAGAAACATAACTGTGATTAGGGTTTCCTGGGATTATAATTTTTTAAAAGAGGATGCAAATGGTATTATATTATCTAATGGTCCAGGGGATCCTAAAAAATACCAAAAAACAGTAGAGATAGTAAAAAAAGCTTTTGCAAGAAATATTCCTATACTCGGTATCTGTCTTGGCTCTCAAATATTGGCATTGGCGGCCGGGGCAGATACCTTTAAATTAAAGTATGGTCATAGAAGTCAAAATCAACCCTGTATAGAAATGGGAACAAGAAGATGCTATATTACTTCACAAAATCATGGTTATGCTGTTGATTCCAGTACACTACCTCAAGATTGGAGAGAATGGTTTTGTAATAACAATGACGGAACCAATGAAGGCATAATTCACATTTCTAAACCATTTTTTGGAGTTCAATTTCATCCGGAGGCTTCTCCAGGACCAGATGATACTGAATTTATATTTGATATGTTTTTGAGGGCAATGAGATGATGAATAAGAAAAATAGATTTAAAAAAGTATTAATTTTAGGCTCGGGGGCAATAAAAATTGGCGAAGCAGGTGAGTTTGACTATTCTGGTAGTCAAGCAATAAAGGCTTTGAAAGAGGAGAAGGTAGAAGCAATTTTGGTCAATCCCAATATTGCGACAGTTCAGACCTCTGAATATTTGGCTGATAAAGTATATTTTCTTCCGGTGGATACTTACTTTGTAGAGAAAATAATTGAAAGAGAAAGACCGGAAGGTATATTGCTTGGATTTGGAGGACAAATCGCCTTAAATACAGGCCTTGAATTATTTTTAAAAGGTGTATTGAAAAAATATAAAGTTGAAGTATTGGGGCCTTCTATCGATGCTATTCAGAGCACCGAAGATAGAGATTTATTTAGAAAGAGATTGATGGATATTGGCATAAAAGTTCCTTTGAGTAGAGCAGTAGATAGTGTAGCAGAAGCTCTAAAGGCGGCAGAAGAAATAGGATATCCAGTTATGTGTAGAGTAGCCTATGCTTTGGGAGGATTAGGTTCTGGAATAGTTGGAGATAAAGAACAATTGAAGGAATTAGCCGAAAAAGCATTTTCCTTTACCAAGCAAATTTTGATAGAAGAAAGTCTTTATGGGTGGAAAGAAGTAGAATATGAGGTGGTGCGAGATTGTTACAATAATTGTATTACGGTCTGTTCTATGGAAAATGTAGACCCTATGGGAATTCATACTGGTGAAAGTATTGTAGTGGCTCCAGTACAGACTTTAAATTCTGCCGAAAATTTCAAATTAAGGTCTATTGCTATAAAACTGATAAGACATTTGGGGATTATAGGGGAATGCAATGTTCAATTTGCCCTTGATCCGAAATCTCAAGATTATAGAGTAATAGAAGTTAATGCTAGGTTGAGTCGAAGTTCTGCTTTAGCCTCCAAAGCTACTGGTTATCCTCTTGCTTTTATTGCGGCAAAATTAGCCTTAGGTTATGGTTTGACTGAATTGAAGAACGTTGTGACTCAGGAAACTTCAGCATGTTTTGAACCAGCTTTGGATTATATTGTACTTAAATATCCGCGATGGGATTTGCAAAAATTTAAAAAAGTTAGTTCAAATATAGATTCTGAGATGAAATCTATAGGGGAAGTAATGGCCATTGGGAGAAGTTATGAAGAGGTATTACAGAAAGCCATTAGAATGTTAGACATAGGGATGAATGGCTTAGTCTGTAATGAGCTCGAATTTAAAAATTTGAATTCAGAACTTAAAGAACCAACTGATAAAAGAATGTTTGCCATTGCAGAAGCGATTCGAAGAGGATATTCTATTGAAAAGATTTACCAACTTTCTAAAATTAATCCCTGGTTTTTGTATAAAATGAAAAATATAGTAGATATCGAAAATAGATTAAGAGAGTATCAATTGGAAAAATTACCTTTAGATTTGTTTAAAGAAGCAAAGCAAAAAGGATTTTCTGACTTACAAATAGCAATACTTACCCAAATTGATGAATTGAGGGTTAGAAAGCAAAGGGAAAAGTTGGGTATCATTCCTTATGTAAAACAAATAGATACTTTGGCAGCAGAATATCCGGCAAAGACTAATTATCTCTATCTTACCTATAATGGGTGTAAAGATGATCTTGACTTTAAAGATAAAAAGCAAGTTATCGTTTTAGGTGGCGGAGTATATAAAATTGGCTCTTCGGTAGAATTTGATTGGTGCTGTGTTAGTACAGCGAAATCCTTAAAAGATTTAAAATATAATACTGTAATAATAAATTGTAATCCTGAAACAGTGAGTACTGATTACGATGTCTGCGATAAACTGTATTTTGATGAACTTACTTTTGAAAGGGTCTTAGACATATACGAAAAAGAGAGCCCCGTGGGAATAATTATCTCTATGGGAGGTCAAATACCTAATAATTTAGCCTTAAAATTCCACAAAATGGGGGTTAAAGTATTGGGTACTAATCCTGTAAATATAGATATTGCGGAAGATCGACATAAATTTTCCAAGTTACTTGATAGGCTTAAGATAGGACAGCCAGACTGGAAAGAACTAGTCAGTTTAGAAGAGGCGGAAAAATTTGCCAATAGAGTTGGTTACCCAGTTATTGTTCGACCGAGTTATATCCTGAGTGGTGCAGCAATGAGTATTGCCTTAAATAAGAGGGAGTTGAAAAGATATTTGAAGAGAGCTTCGGTGATCAGTCAAGAACATCCGGTAGTAATTAGTAAATTTATAGTTGCAGCCAAAGAGATTGAGATAGATGCTATTGCTGATAAAGGGAAATTATATTGTTATGCAATTTCTGAGCATATTGAGAATGCGGGTGTCCATTCTGGAGATGCTACGATAGTATTACCTCCTCAGAGGACCTATTTAGAAACATTGAGGAAAATTAAAATAATTACCCAAAAGATTGCCAAATCTTTAAAAATAAGTGGCCCATTTAATATACAATTTATTGCTAAAGATAACGAAATTAAGGTAATTGAATGTAATTTAAGGGCTTCCAGAAGTTTCCCCTTTGTATCCAAGGTCTTGAAGGTTAATTTTATAGATTTAGCAACGAAAGTTATTATGGGTAATGATCTCTCTCGTTTAGATGTTTCTCCCTTTGATTTAGATTATGTGGGGGTTAAGGCGCCACAATTTTCTTTTGCCAGATTAAAGGGTTCAGATCCGGTTTTGGGGGTAGAAATGGTTTCTACTGGAGAGGTAGCTTGTTTGGGAGATGATTTTAACGAAGCTTTTTTAAAGAGTCTTTTATCGGTGGGTTTTAAAATACCCCAAAAAACAATTTTATTATCTACAGGGCCGATAGAAAGTAAAGCGGAGTTTTTAGAAAGTACTAAGATTTTAGAGAAAATGGGGTTTAAGTTTTATGCTACTAAGGGAACAGCTGATTTTATGAGAGCTAACAATATTAAAGTGAAAGTTCTTTATTGGCCCTTAGAAAATAGAGAGCCAAATACCCTTACCTACATTTCCAATAAGAAGATTGATTTGGTAATAAATATTCCCAAAAATGCTCAAAAGGAAGAGCTTGATAATGATTATCTCATTCGAAGAAAAGCAGTGGATTTTAATGTTCCATTAATTACTGATATAAAACTTGCTAAAAGATTTGTAGAGGCATTACACAATTTAACATTAAAAGATCTGAAAACTAAAAGTTGGGGTGAGTATAATTAGTGCAAAATAAATAAATTATTTATGTTGCAAAATTTAAGGTAAGGAAGCTAAATCTTTAATGAGAAAATTAAAGTGATTAGAACAATCAAAATATATTTTTTTGAGGGAATATAATTTAGTGCTATAATGTTAATACCTAAATGAAATAGACTGATGATAGTCTTTAAGATTGGAGGTCTAAATATATGAACTTAAAAGAAATTCCAAAATTGATAATAGGTGATTTGGTGGCCAGGGTACCTATTATTCAAGGAGGAATGGGTGTAGGTATATCATTATCAGGATTGGCTTCAGCTGTAGCCAATGCTGGAGGTATTGGTGTTATTGCTACTGCCGGAATCGGTATGCTGGAACCAGATTTTGCTACAAATTTTTCTATGGCAAACAGGAGGGCATTACAGAAAGAGATAAGAAAAGCCAGGAAGATGACCAAAGGTATTATTGGGGTAAATATAATGGTTGCCCTTACCGATTTTTATGATATGGTAAAAGTTGCAGTAGAAGAAGGAGTGGATTTAGTTTTACTGGGTGCTGGATTACCCTTGAGAAATCTTAAAATGTTACTCCCTAATAAGTTAAGAGATATTAATGCCAAAATTGTTCCCATTGTTTCATCTTCTCGAGCAGCAAAAATTATATTTCAATACTGGCAAAAAAATTATGACTATGTCCCTGATGCTGTAGTAGTAGAGGGTCCATTAGCAGGTGGACATCTTGGTTTTAAAAAAGAGCAGATTGACAACCCTGATTATGCTTTGGAAAAAATACTACCTGAAGTAATCTCGGAAATAAAACCTTTTGAACAGTATTTCCATAAAAGTATTCCGGTGATTGCTGCTGGTGGTATTTATACTGGCGAAGATATTTATAAATTTATACAGCTGGGTGCCCAGGGTGTACAGATGGCTAGCAGATTTGTGGCTACTCAGGAATGTGATGCCTCCATAAAATTTAAAGAGACTTATATAAAGAGCAAAAAAGAAGACCTTGTTATAATTGATAGCCCAGTAGGGTTAGCCGGGAGAGCGATAAGGAATAAATTCCTCGAGGAAGTATCTTCTGGAGTTAGAATACCTTTTAAATGTCCCTGGAAGTGTTTAAAGACCTGTAATTTTAAAAAGGCCCCTTACTGTATCGCTCTTGCCCTGACCAATGCCCAACAGGGGAAACTTGAGGATGGATTTGCTTTTGCCGGAGCTAATGCTTATCGGGTGGATAAAATTATATCGGTCAAAGAACTTATGGCAACTTTATTAGAAGAATATAAAAAGGCGAAATATAATTTAAAGATGAAAAAGAGCTAAGAATGTGGATAGGAAAAGTAAAATCTCATCTATGGGTTAAAACGATAGAAGGAGAAAATGTTTAAGCCAAATTTTAAATATACCCATAAAATTGTAAACAATCTAATTGAGGTTACATCTGCAAGAGAACTTATATTGAATACTTATCCTAAAGCGCCGGAAATTCAAAAAATACCGATGCTCTAAAGGGAATTCTTCTTAAAAAACAATATATTCTCTAACAAAATTGTCAGGAAAAGTTTTATATAAAACAGAAATGAAATAAAAAAAGATACAAAGAGGGGGTTTTAGGAGAGTTTATTCCCCTGACATTTATGTAATGTACTTACATGAATTTGGTTGTCATTTATTTGTTAAAAGAGGAGGATAAGAAATGATAGTTACAACTGTCATTGTTTATGTGAAGCCTGAGAATATTAACGATTTCATAGAGGCGACCAGAAAAAATCATGAGGCTTCGGTTAAGGAACCAGGAAACCTGAGATTTGACATACTTCAACACATTGACGATCCTACTAAATTTTTCATATATGAAGCTTATGAGTCTGAGGAGGCCTCAGCAGCACATAAGAAAACAGTTCATTACCAGGAATGGAGGGATACTGTTACTGACTGGATGGCAAAACCAAGAGAAGGTATCAAGTATAAAGTGATTTTTCCTAAAGACAGGAACAAATGGTGATTTTTAGCAACAACACAAAAAAATAAAAAAACACAAAAAAATTTGACAAAATCGAAAAGTGTGTTATACTAAGTAAGTCTGTTAAGCAAAAAGACTGACTTTTGTTACTCAAAAGAGGTGCTAACAACAATCAACTGAATTTTCTATAACAGATTGTTAAAAAGGATCTCTTGTGTTTTGATAATGTTATCGTTAAGAGTTTAGAATCATTACCTTGCTTCTTCTCTCCCAAAGAAACGTTATTAGACTTAAGAGAA
>LDZT01012628.1_pt1 | contig 10860 bp, 7 predicted proteins | sample 615521 | NCBI WGS metagenome assembly LDZT01 (sample SAMN03408292, study PRJNA278302) | terrestrial metagenome | isolation source: oil reservoir sample SB1 | place: USA: Alaska, North Slope, Schrader Bluff formation | collected 2011-09
TCTGGCGGAGAGGGCGGGATTCGAACCCGCGAGACAGCTTATGGCCGCCCAATCGCTCTCCAGGCGATCCCGTTATGACCACTTCGGTACCTCTCCACATCTATTAAATGATAAACCTAAATAACTCCCTTGTCAAAATATTTTTCTATCTTTCACATAGTCACAAAAAACAATTCAGCCTACTCCATCCTTTTTAGTTTTTAAATCAGAAGTCTGATTATTTGGCGGAGTCTTTTGGACGAAGTTAGAACTTTCTTTGAACAAAATTCGCTTGCCGATTTTGGATAATCCCGCCCAGCGTTTCCGCCCCCCCGTCCCGCTTTGCGGGACAACAGGCGAACAAAAATTCATTTCCTCCAGACTCCCTTTTCTTTTTGCCCGCCTGCTTGGCAGAGTTTATCCTGCTGAATAGTAGGACCAAGATTTTTTTCGGCCGACGGGCTAAAAAATAAAAAGTGATGTGTGGGTTCAATTTTTCAATCTGTTAAATACAAATACGCAGAATTTCTGCTCATACCTGCCATATCAAGCGCATATTTTTCTGGCAAGTTATCAACTTCCTCAATCTCCCAATAAGGATGGTATGGCTCCAATTCTTTATTCGTCAATAAAATAATTGGGATTTCTTCTTCTTTTAATTTCTTGAATAAATCAATTTCTGACTGTTCAAATTTCCCTGATACCTTAGAAAAAATAAGATAGCAATCAATATTCAATTTTTTAATTTTCTCCCTAACTCCTTTGAGGTTGTTAACATCTTTTTGGTCAATAACACCGCCTTCACTTTTACATTCCCCTATACCTAATTGGATTTTATACCCCCTTTGATATTGTAAAATGCAAAAATCAATTTCGCAACGCATATTCCCGTTTTCTAATTTTAATGAAGGGGAGTATATAAATTTTGAATGGTCAAAAATTCTCAAAAATACTAATAGAGTTAAAACAATTGGGATAGCACCTTCTTGATTGTTGTCTTTTGCAAAAAGCCCACTTTTTCTAAATTTCCAATCGCCCCTATCCTTTAACTGTAAACTGGTTTTATTATCATTGCCACAATAATTACATGTCCATATATCATCTATTTCTTGTAATGAGATCCAATTAGAAAGTTTGCAATGGCTACAAATAAGTTCAAGGCCTGGACGTAAAAAATCTTTCTTCAACAGAAAATCAAAAACATTATGAGTCGTTAGTTTAGGGACTTTCCTTGCTTCGATATAAAGCTTTTCGTATTTTTTAAACTCTCCATCCTCCCATATTGTCTTAGTTCCCTCTCCTCGGCTAATGCACCCATCAGTTTTTAAGGTTTGGAGTAGTTTTCTCACGCCATTGATTTTAAAAACTCTGCCTCCATCTACTCCTCCTAATTTTTCAATAATTCTTTTAGTAATAAGTCCTGCTTGACTTACTTCTGATTTTATCTCAGCTAATTCAAAAATCTTTTGTATAAGTACTTGGTGAGAAATAGGATATAAAGATAATGAATTGTCATCAGATTTTATCATTGCCGAGATACCGTCTTTTTCAATTCTAAGCAACCAAGGATCAACTGCCATTTCTCGGCTGTAAAATTCATTTAGTTGGCGGATAAATGGCGGTTTTAAAGTACGCTCTGGATATTCAAATTCACCGATAGGATCAATTGAAACAGCCAAATATTGCCATCCGGCATCTCTATCTTTGTTAGTGATAAACTTTTTCTCTGGTAAACTCACAGATACAACATAACGGCCATAGGACTTATCAACGCTTGCTAAAATATGTTCCCACCCAAAATAAAAATCAGCAGGTTTTATATTTAGACCATTCCAGCTAATCTCATCACAATGTCTAAAAACAAAACGCTTTTTACCCTGGAATTCCTTGGCAACATTTTCAATTTCGTCATGGGAAACCCGATAATAGATATTAATCCAATCTTCAATATCTGGGTTTCTATTTGGGGCATTATCTAATTTTTCTATGGAGGTTAGAATAAATTCTTTAAACCTCTCAATTTTGTTTTTGGGCAAAAATTCTATAAATAATCCGGAAGCTCTAAGATTCCAAAAATAAAGCAAGTCATAAAAATCATTTTCATCCCCTATGTAAATTCCATTCCCTCTCCAAGTACCGCCATAACCATCTAATTCTAAAGCAGTGAATCTTATCGGGGAAATATTTTCTGCTAAATCTTTAGTAACTGAATTATTTGTTGATATTTTTATTTCCCTTGACCGTAATCCTTTCAAAAAAGCATTTTCAAAATTGTCTTTTAGATTATATTCTGTTGGAAAATACCCAAACAATACTGGGAAAAGATGTTTAAAATCGTCATCGTTTTCCCACCTTACTAATGCACAGTTGCTTTTATATTCTTTGGGTTTATATTTAAATTCCTTATCCCAATAACAATTGACGATATTTAAAGAATCCAAATATCCAATAATATTTTTCTTTGTATGCCAGTCTTCATAAAAAATATTCCCGGCGTAATGCCCCGGGTCCCTCAAAAACGGATATTTTTTGATTAAATCATCAATTTCTTTGGTATGACTTACTGGAAAAAGCACATCCACAGAAAAAAGATTCATTAGTTGTTCAGCGAATTTAGAATCTGCCGAGACGGGAATAAACGGGTTATAAATTCCTCCCCAAAGGAGAGTATTTATCCCGGCGGCTTCAACTAAATCATCAATAGAACCGTCCCGAACTAAAAAACCTATTTTGACCGGTCTATATTTAATTGAAAGATTGATAGAGGCCATAGTATAAATTAACTTATTAAATTTTCCACTTTCTTTGTCGCTTCGTCTAATAGTTGTTTTGCTTCTTTGCGTAAAGCAAAAGATTGTTTTACTAACTCGGCGATTTTTTCTTGCTTTGGTTTTTGAACCAGTGGAACCAACAAGTTTTTTAACTTTGTAAAGTTATAATGTTTAATAACAGCGCCAATAACCCCTCGGTCTGATTGGCTTCTACAAGCAACAGAGTTTAATACTAAAGCAAGATAATAAGGTTCTGTTCCTTTTGATTGTAATCTTACAACTCCCATTGAAGGAATTGCTGGGGGAAAGTCTTTGTCAGCAACTAACGCAATTCCTATTGTGGCATCTTTAGTATATAAAATGTCTTTTTCTTTAACCGCATATTTATCTTTTAACTGTGCAAAAAGATATGGTGTTATATACTCGCTACTTTCGCCTTCTGTAAGTCCTGTTTCAGAAATGTTTGAAACTCTTAAGAATAGAATGCCATCCCGAGTATATACTTCAGAGCCCACTTCAATACCTTTTCTCAAAATACAAAGATTGCTTAATTTTTGGAGCTTAAATAAACCTTTCTTTTCATTTTGGCTTAGACAATCTATTATAACTTTATATTTTGGTACATAATAATCAGCATCTATTCTTTCATTCTCTTCTAATTCGTTAAATTCAACTTCAAATGATTTTTGTTTGGTAAAAGTTAAATCATTTAATCCTAATTCCTTCGATAAAAGCTTTTCCGCTTCTTCGTATTTTTCATCTCCTATTTTTTTCTTTTGGTGTGCTTGCTTTACGAAATTCTCAATTTCTTTCTGCGTTTTTCCTGAGACAATAGGAATAATAATATTCGCAATATCTTCTTCCGAAACTGCGGGATACATAGAAGCCATTGTTTGCCTCACCAATTGGTGAATAGCAAATTTGGTTTTCAAGAAAGCGAAGAGGAAATAGGGATTTATTTTTTCAGCTTTGATAACGGAGAATCCGGTAGAACAAATATCGCTATCGAATTCTGCTGGTATAATAGCGACGGCATTTCGATTTGGTCTGACAGTAGAAACAATTACATCATTTTCTCTAACTAATTTTCTTGCTCGAGAGGGGGCTAAAAATCCTTTAATCTTCTGAATAGTAATTGTTCCAAAGGTTAAATCAATATTACTAATATCAATATAATTAAAATTAAGTCCGGGACTTTTGGTAGGGTTTTTCTTCGCTTTAGAAATCTTAGCAACCTCGAATAGAAATTTATGATTCTTTTTCTTTAGCAAATTTTCAGTTTCCAGAAACTCTGGTTTATAGTGCTCGGCATCTAAGCGAAACTTTTCCGTTATTTGGTTGAATTTTACGGTTGAAGTAATCATAATCAAAAACCTAAAGAGTGCCTTTGTTTGAACTCGATAAAATTAACTATAATATCAGGAACATCAGAATCTAACATAGGCTTTTTATTTTCATCTTCTAAAATTTCTCCTTGCTCGTTTCTTTTGTAAATTGGTTTTGGTGTCTTGGAGCTCAAATCGTATCCTATTTTCTCTGCAACAGCCATAAAAATTGGATATTGTTTCTTCTTTAATTCCTCTAGTTCTTCCTCACTTAATTTTTGAAGAAATAACAAACTAGTTTTAGGATTCACACCTGCCTGCATAAATGTTCCAACAGGTAAGGACACCACAGCCAGAACTCTTGCTCTAGATGCAATAAATTCTCTAACATACTTCAAGGAAGCATTATTTAAAATTCCATCAGGCAAAACAATCGCCATTCTACCGCCTTCATCTAAAAGTTGTAGGCTTCTTTCAATAAATAAAATCTCGGGAATTTGACCGTCTAAAATTTTATTCGTTTTTATCCATCTGCCATCTTTTTCTTTTTTCCACTTATGACCAAGTTCAAAATTTTGGAGAATTCTTTTGTCTGTAACTTTACCTTTTGTACCAAATGGTGGATTAGTCATTAAAACTTTAAAATTTCCAGGTTGCGGCCGCAATGCACGAGAAACTCCAGCTTTTTCGGATATTCTCACCAATTCATCAAAATCTAAAAGGCTGTTTGCGCAGAAAATTCCAGAGTGTCCGTCATCGTATAGAACCATATGCATCTTGGCGACCTTGGCCAAATCCGGATTTATATCTATTCCAGAAATATAAGCATGAGCATATTCTTTTAGAAAATCTGTTGCTTTATTTCTTAATTCCGGCCTTTCTTTTACAAACTTTTCTTTGATATAATTCATTCCCGCTACCAAAAATCCGCCAGAGCCGCAAGCGGGGTCAATAAATTTCTCATTATCCTTCGGGTCCAACATATTTACGCATAAGTCAACAATTGGGTGTGGAGTAAAAAATTCCCCACGTTCTCCTCTTTGGTGTGCATAAACAAAAGTTTGGAAAGCCGTTCCCTTAACATCGGCGGCAGTGTTAATAAGGCTATATTTCTGCAATTGGCTGACCACAAAGGCAATGGTTAGCGGTTTTAGATATAATCTTTCGTTAGGATCAAAAACATCTGGATATCGACTTTTCACTCTTTCAAAAAGACTAAAAATTCTTTCAATAAATCCGTTTTCTTTACCTTCTTCTAATTCGTCTAATTCTTTATCAGTGATTCTAAATTCGCATTTTTGAGCTAGTGCCTTTTCGTCAGCCATCTTGATAAAAATCAATTTCAGCATTTCATTAAAAACTTTTTCTTTGAGCAATCCTTCATTGGCGTAAATATGATTATGAATTGTCTCAAAAACAGTTTTTAATTCAGTTGCCGGTTTTAAATCTTTCTTCTGATAAAGCCCAACATCTTCAAGGGTTTCGCCTTTTTTCGGAATATCTGGTATTTCTCTAAAAAATGGGACTTTTTTAAGATGTTGAAGATAGACAATATCCTTTCCGTTAAACCAAACACCAAACTCCGCATTAGTCGGCGAAAGATAAGATTTTAACTGGTCAATTCCATCTTTTCTTTCTTTGCGTTTTGTTTCTACGATGATATAAAGATTGTCAATAACTTTTTTATCATCTCTAAAAACGGCAATATCTGTTGGGCCAATTCTTTTACTTCCTTTTTGAACCGGAAACTCAATCTCAATTTGGCTTTTAGAATAGCCATATTCCTCAACTAATTTTTTTTCTAAAATCTGTCTTGGTCCTTCTTCGGGTTTATTTTTTAACCATCGCCCAGTAATAAAATCACGGACATAGCCCTTCTTTTCTTCTGGCTCAACTTTAACTTTTTCTTTTATTGGTTTGTAATTTGTATTGCTCATAGTAAATCTTCTTCAAAAAAACCTTTTTTAGACCTAGAATAATTTCCAGCTAAATAATAAAACTTAATTAAATCTTCATAAGATCTAAAAATATAGCGATTTCTTATTTTTCTAAATGGCATTTTATTCATTTCTGTTTCGAATTTTTTTAAAACATCGACAGGAGCAATAACGAATAGTTTTGTATTTAATTGACTGGTCTGATAGAGCCGCAAAAGACCGGTGGTCACTCCTGTCGTATGTTCTACCTCGAAACAGTAAACAGGAAATTCATCTTCAAACCAAATAACATCAATATTTTTAATGGTATCTAAAAGCGAAGGAGTAGTAAATTGAGGAATAGCATCGAGGGAAATTAAATCTTCTAATTTTTGGCCATAAGCATCTTTATTTCTATCGGGCGAATAAGTATCATAACCTAAAATTTGACCTAATTTTAACAAGATAAACTCGGCCTCTGAATGATTTGTAATCTTTTTTGTTTCTTTGGCAGAAACGGAGATTTCTGATTGTGCAGTAATTTCTTGAATTCCTAATACAGACTTAATAACTGTCTTTTTATCTCGCTTAAACTTCAACTTAAAAACATGTTCAAATAAATACCAAATAAAAAAGTCAACATCAATAAAATCTGCTTCCGGAAGTCCATTATTTTTTAACTCTTCTCTAACTTTTTGAAGTGCTTCCATAAACCTTTCATAGTCTCGCCCCGAAGTGTAACCATAGCTGATATTTTTCGTTTCTTTCTCAGTTAAAAAACCCAAATAAGGCAAAACAGTTAAAGGTTTCATGTTCATAACTCCATACTGGTCAGGAAAGACCAAGGTAAGGATTTCACTCAAAGAAGATGGTCCAAGTCCTTTAATGGATTTTCTAAAATTATCCCATTTTTTTGCTATGGGTTGTTCGGAATAAAGTAAACTAATAAATGCGGTTTTTAGTTTATCCAACCCATTATCTTTTATGAGTTTGTTAACTTTATAGGCTTTATTGTGCCAAAACTCTAAAGCCCAGAGTTTTTCAATCAATTCGTGCAAATCTTTTTCGGTAAAATCATTAATCTTTTCGGAACTTCCCATTTTTTCCTTATACCAGCTAACACGCTCCTCTCTTTCGGCTAATTCTTTTTCTTTTTGTTCCTCACGCCATTTTAGATATTGTTTAATGTAGTTTTTGATTGTAGCCATAATTTTTAAATTAAATTTTTCTCCTTAAAACTTAAAAATCCATTTTTAACGACAATAATGTGGTCCACTATCTCTATACCTAAGATCTTGCCTGATTCTACCAGTCTTTTGGTTATTTCTAAATCGTCTTCCGATGGTTCGGGATCTCCTGATGGGTGATTATGTGCTAAAATAATTTGTGCGGCTAAATTTCTTACTGCTGGCTCAAAAACTTCTCTGGGGTGGACTAGACTTGCGTTAAGTGAGCCAACAGAAATAATTTCTCTCTTAATTTCTTGATTTCGGCTATCAAGGTAGAAAATAACAAAATGTTCTTTTTTATGGTCTCGTAAATCTCTTAATTCTTCCCATATCTCTTTTGGCTTTAAATAAATTTCTGCTTTCTTATCTTTGAGTAATCTTTTTCCAAGTTCAAAACAAGCGACAATCTCACAGGCCTTGGCCGGACCTAATCCCGGATATTTCTTTAAATCAGCAAAGGTTAAATTTGGCAGTTCCTTGGCACTAAATCTTTTTAGGATTTTATTTGACAACTCAACCACATTTTCTTCTTTTGTCCCTGACCTCAAAAGAATAGCTAAAAGTTCAGAATTAGAAAGTTTTTCTGGACCATATTGCATTAGCTTTTCTCTAGGCCTTTCAACCTTTGGTAATTCCTTGATTGTCTTTTTTACTTTGGTTTGCATATTTAAAATTTCACTAAATCATCAATGCTAACGCGCAAAGCGTCGGATATTTTTTTGACGGTTTCAATTCTGGGGTCTGGCGTAGCTCCTGACTCAATTTTTGTTATTGTGTGTAAAGTAATACCAGCAAGTTTAGACAACTTGTTTTGAGAAATACCGCGCTTTGCTCGGTATTTCTTAATATTTTTTGCTATGGTTGACATTTACTTTTACATTGTAATATAACTTTATTATAATAACTTTACAGGTATTATTACCATTTGCTGTTGCTAGTATATGAAATTTCAAATAAAAAGTCAAACAAAATTAGGAAGTTAAAATAATAATAGCCCGGCGCCTTCTGAAAAATTTTTGGCAAAGCCAAAAAGCAAGCGGGCAAAAAGAAAAGGGGATCTGAGTGTAATCCCCACCAATGAATTTTTGCTCGCCTGTTGTCCCGCAAAACGGGAATAGGATTGGGAAACGCTGGGCGCGATTATTCAAAATCGGCAATCGGATTTTGTTCAAAGAAAGTTCTAACTTCTTCCAAAAGACACCGCCAAGTTTCACTTTTTAGATTTTGACAGGAATTCTGGACAAGGCATACTTTGTCCAAAATTCCTGCCAAAATCCAAAAACTGAAACTTGGCGGAGAGGGCGGGATTCGAACCCGCGAGACAGGGACTACCCGCCTACTCGATTTCGAGTCGAGCGCTTTCAGCCGGGCTCAGCCACCTCTCCTTCTTAACTACTTAGTTAGCTGGTTAATTGGTCAAGAAATTAATACTGAACTACTAAAATAATTAACCAGCTAGTTAATCCTTTACGAGATACGAAATACTATCTTATTCTGGCTCCTGAATTCTGTCTTCTGACTTCTCCTGCCTTTTATCTTTTATTTTCTTAACTAGCTAGCTAACCAAGTAACTAGCTAACGTTTGAAATTAGCGTCTCTCTTTAAAGAATTTTTGTAAAATTAAACTACATTCTTTTTTTAAAACTCCACCCACCACTTCTATTTGATGGTTAAATCTCTTATCTTGAACAATATTAATAATGCTACCAGCTGCCCCGACTTTGAGGTCAGGAGTCCCAAATATTAATTTATTAATTCTTGCCTGAAGCATAGCATAGGCACACATCGGACAGGGTTCTAAAGTAACATATAGGGTGGTATCTTCTAAATGCCAACTCCTTAAGTATTTAGTAGCTTGGCGAATTGCCAATATCTCTGCATGAGCAGTAGGATCTTGCAATTCTTCTTTTCTATTATAGGCACGAGCTATTATTTTACCTTGATATACAATTACAGCTCCAACTGGTACTTCCTGGCAAAAATAAGCAGTTTTCGCCTCATTCAAAGCTTCTTTCATTAAAATTAAATCAATATCTTTAATATTATCAGGCATTTTTCGATGAAGACTTTCCTGGGAGTATGGGATTGGTGCGCCCGGAGGGACTCGAACCCCCAATCTACTGATCCGTAGTCAGTTGCTTTATCCAATTGAGCCACGGGCGCACTAACACTATTTAAAAAAGCTCCCTATTGATTTTATTATAATTTAAATTTTTAGTCAAATAAATTAGTCATTAGTAAATAGTGAATAGTCGTTAGCATTTGGTTAATTAGTTAATTAATTTCATATTAATTCTTCAATATGCTCCTATTCCTCAACTAATTAACTAGGTAACCAACTAGCCAGCTAACTAAATGTATACTCAATACTTTCTTTTTTTATTAATTGAATTATTAGCTTAATTTTGTTATATTTAAAAAGTAAGTCTTTGATTATTTTTATTAAGAAACTAAGTTAAAGGTTTTACGTTTCAAATGATAAAAAAAATACAAGATATAAAAGATAAAAGAATTACTATAATGGGATTAGGGTTAAACCAAGGTGGTTTGGGAGTTGCACGGTTTTTAGCAAAAAACGGTGCTAAAATTTTAATTACAGATCTAAGGACCAAAGCAGAACTTGCACCTACTTTAGAAAAATTAAAAGATTTTGATATTAAATATATCTTAGGTCGACATCGGGAAGAAGACTTTATTAATACAGATGTAATAATTCAAAACCCGGCTGTTCCCCATAATTCAAAATATTTAAAAATTGCCCGGAAACACAAAATTCCTATTAAAACCGATCTGGATCTTTTCTTTCAGCTTTGCCCCTCAAAAAATATAATTGCCGTTGCCGGGACAAAAGGTAAAAGCACTGTATCTCAACTTATTTATCGTATTTTTAAAGAAGCTCGAAAAGATACAATTTTAGCCGGCAATATCGGCATCTCCGTTTTGGATATTTTAGAAAAAATCACCCCTCAAACCTGGCTAATTTTAGAAATATCTACCTGGCAGATGGAGGGGATAAAAAACCATAAATTTCAACCCCAAACCGCAGTTTTAACTAATATCCTGCCTGACCACTTAGATCGCTATCCTAATTTTGAAAAATACGCGCAATCAGAGAAATTAATTTTTAAATATCAACAATCAAATAATAATTTAGTAATAAATTTTGGCAATAACGAAACTAATCAGGTCAATAAAGAAACTAATTCTAAGATATACTGGTTCAGCACTAAAGGAAAGATAGAACCTGGGTGCTATTTAGAAAATGACAAATTGATCTTTCAGTTGGAAGAATATAAAACGACCTTTGCTAAAACATCCGACCTTCTTCTACCTGGACTACATAATCTGGAAAATATTTTAGCAGCGAGTACAGTAGGTTTTATTCATAACATCCCAGGAAATATTATTCTAAAAGCCCTAAAAAAATTTCCTGGAGTTCCGTACAGATTAGAATTTATTGGGGAATTTAAAGGAATTAAATTTTATAATGACACCTGTGCCACCACTCCGGAGGCAACTTTAGCTGCTTTGAAATCTTTTCCCCAACAGCCCGTTATATTAATCCTGGGTGGAAAAGATAAAAGATTAAATTATGAAAAATTAGGAGAATTTATTGGCAAAAATAAGAAAATTAAACAGA
>LDZT01005309.1_pt1 | contig 10857 bp, 9 predicted proteins | sample 615521 | NCBI WGS metagenome assembly LDZT01 (sample SAMN03408292, study PRJNA278302) | terrestrial metagenome | isolation source: oil reservoir sample SB1 | place: USA: Alaska, North Slope, Schrader Bluff formation | collected 2011-09
GGTCTGCCTTTTCCCGCTTAAACTGATGGGGTATCAGCATAAGCGTCATACCATGCTGGAGCGTTTTAGTCTGCTGGCTTTGAAAGTGTCACCCGCACTTACATTCTTTCCTTATAGATCTATTTTGCTTATTTTATTTAAGAAAATCTTCCCCATATATTTCCTTAAGAAGAGAAATACCCTTTCTAATAATCTGCAGCGGCTTATGTCTTTATTTTAATTTCAGTATGGTCGACATGGCTGCCAACAGGTACGGTAATGTAATAATGATTTATCTTGGAGCGATCAGCAGCGCCTTAATAATCCTGTTTATTTCAAGCATTGGCTCCGGGCTTTCTTTTTTCAGGTTCCGGGGAGAGAATACAATGCCGGTTATAGGATTCAGCTATGCAGCTAAAACCCTTGTAAGCGACCTTCTTCCGCATAATTATTACGACGTCTGGTATCTTAGTCTGACAGTTCAAATCATGGTCCTTTATTTGATAATCCTACTAATCAAGCAGGTTGATTCAGCAAATAATTTATTCTACGGTTTCAGGGGGGGAACAAGTTATTACCCGCTGTTTGCTTTACGCAAAAGCATACCTGGCGTGCGGGACATGCTGCGCCAATAAAAGGATGAATAAATAGACACTTGGCGTTTGGAATAAAAGAGTTTGGCTGGTTTAAAGCAAAATAGATAGTTTTATTGAAAACAGCGAGGGAGGATATAACCCTTACTGGCTTTTTTAAAAGGACTGCTCATTGCCAAAAAGGCTTTTTTCTTGACATAAAAACGGTATTTTTTGTATAATTGGTTCAAGAAAGTACTTGATAGATATTTGTTTGAAAATCAGGGAAAGCCGGCAATTGCTCTTCTTGGCCGGCTTCATGTTTGGAGGTTAATTAATGACAGGGAAGGAGATCAGAAATAAATTTTTAAAGTTTTTTGAAAAGCGCGGGCATCTTATTATGCCGAGCGCCTCCCTAATACCTGCGAACGATCCCAGCATTCTCTGGACGGCAGCGGGTATGGTTCCTTTTAAACCTTACTTTACCGGCGCAATTACTCCTGTTGCCCGGCGGATCACTACCTGTCAAAAATGCCTGCGCACGCCGGATATTGAATCTGTCGGAATGACCTCCCGTCATCATACATATTTTGAGATGCTCGGTAATTTTTCTTTCGGGGATTATTTTAAAGAAGAGGCAATTCCCTGGGCCTGGGAATTTGTGACTGATCATTTAAAACTGGACGCTGCCAGGCTCTGGGTAACCATTTATCTTGACGACGACGAGTCTTATCAGATATGGCGCGAAAAAGCAGGAATTCCCGCGGAAAGAATCGTGCGAATGGATAAGGATACAAACTTTTGGGAAATAGGAATTGGGCCGTGCGGCCCCTGTTCAGAAATATATATCGATTTGGGCAGGGATCGGGGCTGTGATTCCGGCAACTGCGGTGTGGGGTGCGAATGCGACCGGTTTTTAGAGATCTGGAATCTTGTCTTTATACAATATTTCCGTGATGAAGCAGGGAATTATACACCTTTAACCTTAAAAGGAATCGATACTGGTATGGGCCTGGAAAGAGTCGCTTCAGTCTGTCAAAACGTCCCTACAAACTTTGACACAGATCTTTTTCGTGAAATAATCGATTTTGTCGCAGCGATTGTTAACAGAAAGTACGGCGCAGATAATAAAACTGATTTGGCTTTAAAAGTAATTGCCGATCACAGCAGGGCAGTTACCTTCGCTGTGGCTGACGGGGCTTTTCCCTCAAATGAGGGCAGGGGTTATGTTTTAAGGCGCCTTCTGAGAAGAGCCATGCGCTTTGGACGGCTCCTCGGTTTTGAAAGGCCTTTTTTGTCACAGGTGTCGGAAATCGTTATAGAACAGATGCACGATATATACCCGGAGCTTGCAAAAAACAGGGACAACATAGTTTCAATAATTCTCCAGGAGGAAACCCGTTTTGAACAGACTCTTGTTCAGGGCCTTGATATATTGGAAAGCTTGATTCGCAAGGCGAGGAAAGACAATAGCGATTCGATAGACGGGGAAGATGCATTCCGCCTTTATGATACATATGGTTTCCCCTTTGAACTTACAAAAGAAGTGGCTGCCGAAGCAGGTATTGATATTGAAGAGAACAATTTTTATAAAGCGCTTGAAGAACAGCGCCAGCGGGCGCGTAAATCCAGACAGGAAACGGAGTATTTGTCAGAGGACAAAGCTTTTTACAAAGCAATCAGAGAGAGTTTCGGAGAAACCGGGTTTGTGGGATATGAGATATTAGACTCTGAAAGTCGTATTTTATCTCTTGCCAAAGAAAAAAGACCCGTAAAGGAAGCTTTTACGGACGAAGAAATAGAATTGGTTTTGGATGTTACACCATGTTATGCGGAATCAGGCGGCCAGATCAATGATTTAGCAGTGATTACAAGCTCTGGATGCAGTATTGAAATATTTGCTGTTCAAAAGCCGGTGGAAGGCATTTACGTGCATTACGGAAAGGTAAAAGAAGGAGTAATCAGAGAAAATGATCTAGTAAGTGTTCATGTAGACAAGGTCAGGCGAATGGAAACTGCCAGGAACCATACAGCCACACACCTGCTTCACAAAGCTCTAAAAATTGTGCTGGGAGATAATGTTAACCAGGCAGGTTCGCTTGTCTTGCCCGAACGGCTCAGGTTTGACTTTACATATCCGCGTTCTGTGTCTGAAGACGAGCTGGCCCAGGTTGAAAAGATAGTGAACGAAACTATTTTGTCAGGACTGCAGGTTGAAACATTAATTACTTCCTTTGACGAAGCCAAGTCTTTCGGCGCAACGGCATTATTTGGCGAGAAATACGGCGACAAAGTACGTGTGGTAAATATCGGCGGCTACAGTCTTGAACTGTGCGGCGGTACGCATGTTAAAAATACAAATGAAATCGGGTTATTCAAACTATTGAGCGAAAGCAGTGTTGGAGCCGGAATTAGACGTCTGGAAGCTATCAGCGGAAAAGGAACATTCCAGTATCTGACTGCCTTAGATGATCAGATAAACAGGATCAGCAACATTCTCAAAACGGCTCCTGGAGATCTGACAAACAGGGTTGAGAGTGTGATCATGGAAATGAAAGAGCTTGAGCAGCAAAACGAGCAGCTCCGCACACGGCTGGCCTATTACGAAGTTCAGGCAATGCTTGCAAATGTCAAGGATCTTAATGGGATTAAACTTTTGACGGCCAGAACTGAAGCGGGGGATGTGGACGATTTGCGTTCTATGATTGACTTGCTGCGCGGCAAATTGCATTCCGGAATAATTGTTTTGGGAAGTCACTCGGGAAACCGGGTAAATTTGGTTGCTGCCATAACAAGGGATCTATTGCCTCTTGGTTTACATGCGGGTAAGCTTATCAAGGAGTTAGCTTCCATTATAGACGGCGGCGGAGGGGGAAAACCAGAAATGGCGCAGGCCGGCGGAAAAGATCCTTCACGGCTTCAGGAAGCGTTGGACAAAGTTTATTTAATTGCTTCAAGACAGTTAAACATAAAAGCTTAAACGTCGTTAAAAGGGGGCTAAAAACATGGCCGAGAAATTTTCCGAGCATACAGTAATGTTCAATAAAGCCAAAGTCGAAAAAAATAAAGCTAGGGAAATACTGTTCAAGGTCTGCGAATCACTAAAAGAAAAAGGATATAACCCGATAAATCAGCTTGTGGGTTACCTGATTTCCGGTGATCCGGCGTACATTACCGGTCATAATAATGCCAGGAACCTGATCCGCCAGTTGGAGAGGGATGAACTGATGGAAGAGCTTGTCAGGCATTACCTGGAATTATAGGTGAAAGGATTGCCGCCTTGGAATATCGCAGGTTGGGAAACACCGGTATCCTGGTTTCCAGATTGTGCTTCGGGGCTCTTACAATAGGCCCTTTTCAGGCAAATCTTCCACTTGAGCAAGGCGCTCAAATAATCCGTTATGCTCTTGAATCAGGCGTAAATTTTATTGATACTGCTCAGCTATACGCTACTTATCCTTATATCAGAAAAGCTATCGAGGGTATTAAAAATAAAGTTGTCATAGCTACAAAGTCTTATGCTTATACGGCCAATGATATGCGAAGCAGTCTTGAAGAAGCCCTTCGTTCTATCAATCGGGATTATATCGATATTTTTTTATTGCATGAGCAGGAATCAATTTTAACCATGAAAGGACACTGGGAGGCTGTTGAATATCTTGTAAAAGCCAAAAATTCAGGGCTTGTAAGGGCAATAGGCATATCAACACATTCAGTTGAGGCGGTTAAGGCCGCTTTTTTAATTCCGGAGTTCGAAATTATTCATCCCTTAATTAATATGGCGGGTATAGGAATAAAAGACGGCACGCAGGAGGAAATGTTGGCTTCTATTCAAGAGGCGGCATGGTATGGCAAAGGATTGTACGGGATGAAAGCATTAGGGGGAGGAAATCTTCTGGATCAGGTTGATCAAGCGCTGGATTTCGTAATCTCAATACCTCAACTAGCTTCTATAGCAGTGGGAATGTCGAGTTCCTGGGAAGTAGATTTCAATATATCTTTTTTTTCCGGCCGTGAAATAAGTAAAGAACTGCGTGAAAGAGTAAGCAGGCAAAAAAGAAAGTTGCTGATCGAAAGTTGGTGTACCGGTTGCGGGCAGTGTATCGAAAAATGTGATCTTAGAGCAATCAAATTGATTGGGAATAGACCGGTTGTCAATCAGGAACTTTGCCGTCTGTGCGGGTATTGCGGATCAGTATGTCCGGATTTGTGCATCAGGGTCGTCTGAAGGAGGATTTCTTTTTGCGCATCATGGGCCTCGATGTAGGTGAAAAGACTATCGGCGTTGCGGTAAGCGATCCTTTGGGCTGTATAGCCCAGGGTGTTAAAACTATCCTGCGCGGCGGTCCTGTACTGGATGATATTAAAAATATAAAGGAACTAACCAGGCAATATGATATTGAATTGATCGTCGTTGGCTTGCCCCGCAACATGAACGGCGCCTTGGGTGAGCAGGGGAATAAAATACTCAAGTTTGTGGAGAAGCTAAAGGATAACCTTAATCTTGATGTTGAAATTTGGGACGAGAGGTTAAGCACGGTAGCAGCGGAAAAAATGCTGCTTTCCGCAAACGTCAGCAGGAGAAGGCGTAAAAAAGTTATTGACAAACTGGCTGCGGTAATCATACTCCAAAATTATCTTGATTCCCGTTATAATTCACGATAACTTAAAAATGTTCAAGATAAGGGATATTTTCTTGACAAATGTCTGCCATTAAGAATAAGCTTTACAAAAAAAGGAGTGATCAAGATGACCAATGGTGAATCGGAAGAGGAACGCATTATAACTCTCGTAGACGAAAATGGCGAGGAAGAAGATTATGAGGTAATTGATATTGTAGAAATGGAAGATGCTCAATATGCCGTCCTTCTGGCAGTTGAAGAGAATGCTGATGAAGAAAATGAGGGCGAAGTAATCATATTAAAATTTGGCAAAGACGATACTGGCAGCGATGTCCTGGTGACTATTGAAGATGACGAGGAGTGGGAAAGAGTAGCTGATGCCTGGGAAGAAAAACTTGTTGATGAAGCTGAATAAATACTGTCGGTAGATTAATAGTCATTATGAATGACTGAATAAAAAGCCGGCTTTTTAATTTTTGCTTATCCAGTCCTGTTTTCTATCGGGAGATGAAAAAATGAAGCTTCGTTTTCCCGTGATTTTCGTGCTGATTGTGATAATAGTTATATTAAGCGGCCTGGGAGCGAGTTATGTTTTTGCCGGAACAGACAGGGTCATTCCGGGAGTTGAAGTGCGAGACATTAAACTCCAGGGCCTGAATCACGGAGAATGTCTAAATGTATTAGAACAGCTGCAGAAGAAAATGCTTGCGACATCTATAGTACTTAAATGCAAGGAACGGCAGATGGTTATTCCCCTCCGGGATTTGGACTTTTGTATAGACATTCAGGCAACCGCAGATGATGCCCTCAGCATTGGCAGGACCGGCGCCATTTTCAGCAGGCTGAAAAAAAGGCTGACAGTTAAACAGCGCGGTTATAAACTTCCCTTAAGACTGTTAATAAATAAGAATAAATTTGAGCAAAAGGTAAAGATCTTTAATTCAACCATTGGCAGCCCTGCAAAGGATGCTGCCTTTCGTGTAAGTAAAGCCGACCGCATAGAAGTTATTCCCGGACATAATGGTATAGGCGTGAGCCCTGAGACTGCCTACAGGCAGCTTGTAGATTATCTTGTTAAAAATAAAGGCAAGCCTGAGCTCGATTTAAACCTGGTCATAATTAAACCTAACCGCACGACCGAGATGGTTGAATCAATGGGGCTTAAAGGTCTTCTTGCGTATCATACAACCTCTTTTGATCCGGGCAATGTTGGACGGACATATAATATAAGGGTTGCCGCCAATGCCCTTGATGGCCTGCTGGTCCCGCCCGGCCAGGAAGTATCATTTAACAAGGTAGTCGGACCCCGAAGTACTGAAGCAGGGTACAAAAACGCAAAGGTAATTATTAATGATGAATTTGTTGATGGGATCGGAGGAGGAGTCTGTCAGGTAAGCACTACGCTCTATAATGCCATAATACTCAGCAACCTTGAGATTCTTGAACGTACAAATCATTCACTCCCGATCCCTTATGTCCCGATTGGGCGTGATGCAACTGTTGTATATGGCTTATCAGATTTAAGATTTCGCAATAATACAGAGAGCTTTATATACATCAGATCCTTTGTCAGCGGGGGTTATTTGACATTTAAAATATACGGAAACACCGATTACAAGTTGCCGGTCAGCATAAGCACAAAAATTGTTAAAGTATTTGAACCAAAGACAATTCTTAAAGATGACCCCAACTTGAAAAAAGGAGAGCAGGTTGTCAAACAGCAAGGGTCTAAAGGATATGAGGTAGTTGCAAACCGGATAACCTGGGAAAAAGGCGTCCGGAAGATAGAACCTTTACCAAAAAGCATTTACCGTACCGTGAATAAAATAATTGCTGTGGGTATAAAAGAAGAAGATGAAGTTCCTGTTGTATTACCGCCGGATGCAAATCTGCCTGAAATCTATCAGCAACAACCGGCAAACGAGGATCTGCCACAGCAATCTCAGGACAGCAATAATACTCCGGCAGGGAATAGCCGGGGGTAAGTATTAATAAACAGCGGTTAGTTTTTTATGAAAGAGAAAAAGAAAAAAATCACATGAGTAAAAATCCAAATTATAAAAAAGCGGCCTTTTATTTTATATTAGTAATATTTGTACTATTAATATCCTTTTATTCATTGATTAACAATCTTTTACTGCCGGCAGACCCGTCCGATAAAACCGGACATGTTCAAATTACCATTCCCTCAAACACCACAAGCGCCAGCATTGCTAAATCACTATCCGAAAACAAGCTGATTAAAAGTTCCTTTGCTTTTGTCTTATACACACGTTTAAAGGGTTTGGACAGCCGTCTTAAAGCCGGAGATTATCTCTTTAGGTTTAATCAATCAACTCCTGAAATTATAAATCAGATTGTTGCGGGAAAAGAGACTTACCATAAGGTAACCATTCCGGAAGGATACAACATCAAACAGATTGCGGAACTATTAAGCAATGAAAAGATCATCAATAAGGAAGCATTTTATAGCGAAACTAATTCCGGAACATTTGATTATGATTTTTTAACTGATTACCCGGACGTACAAAACAAATTAGAAGGCTACCTGTTTCCTGATACCTATTATTTCAGCAAGGGGGTTTCCGCGCATGGCGTTATTGAACTGATGCTTCATCGCTTTGCTGAAAAAATAAAAACCTTAAACTATATACAAAAAGCTCAAAAAGAGGGGTTTACTCTTCATCAGGCTTTAACTATTGCTTCTATGGTCGAAAAGGAAGCAAGATCAGCAGAAGAACGTCCGATAATAGCAGGGGTGATTAAAAACCGCCTGCGCAGGAATATGCCTTTACAGGTAGATGCAACAATTCAGTTCGCTCTTGGCCGTCAGGAGCCAAAATTATATTATAAGGATCTTGAAATTGATTCCCCTTATAACACATATAGAAATAACGGATTTCCTCCCGGACCTATTGCTTCTCCCGGGGAAGCGTCACTACTGGCTGTTGTGAGCCCTATAAAAACTGATTATCTTTATTATGTTGCAAAATCAGATGGTACGCATGCCTTCGCAAAAACCCTTCAAGAACATATAGCAAATGTGAATAAATACCAGCATTGATGTATATAACCGGATGTTTTCTGGCTATTCTGTATGTTAAAGTGCGGAATTAAAAGGAACAGGAAATGAATCTTTTAACCGGAAAACGTGTGGTTTTGGTTTTTTATTTTATATTAGTCCCTTTTATTTTGCTTTTATTCCGTTTATGTTTTATTCAGGTTGAAAAGGGAGACTATTATACAGCCAAAGTAATCAGGAGTGAAACACAAACTGTTCCATTAGAAGAATTTCCCCGTGGAGATATCCTGGATAGAAACATGTGTTCGCTGACCGGGCCAGTTGTTTCCAACCGGCTGATAATTTTTCCGCTTTTAATAAGCGATCCTGATTTGCTTTCAAAAGAATTAGCCGCAATTCTAAAAGTCGATCGCGATAGTCTTTTAACCGCCCTAAGTAAAGATCCATGCGTACTTCCATATAAAATTACACCATCCACTGCCAAGGTAATCCGGCAGATGAACTGGCCGGGTGTATTGGTCTTGCCCGTAACCCAGCGCTATGGAGCGGAGCCGTTAGCGGTTCAGGTGGTCGGACATCTTGGCAGGATTCAAACTAAGGAAGAGATTAGCCTAAAAAAAAATAGAGACGGTTTTAGGCTTGACGACTGGGTAGGGAGGACCGGACTTGAATTATATTACAACAGTGAGTTGATGGCCAGCGCTGCCAGCGGATATGCAAGGATTTATATGGATGCGCGTTCTAAATTTCTAAAAGGGCTTGGCATTGAGGTTAATTACAAACATGTCGACGGAGGCAGAGTAAACCTTGTCACAACTATAGACTCAAATATACAGCGGATTGTCGAAAAAACAATGAACGGACACATAAAAAACGGCGCTGTTGTTGTGATGGACGTCAAAACAGGCGACCTTCTGGCGATGGGCAGCCGTCCGGAGTACAATCCTGAGCCGCTTAAAATTGAGGAATATTTAAAAGGAAATCCGGAAGCTTTTTTAGACCAGTGTACAATGCTTTTTCCCCCTGGATCGCTTTTTAAAATTATTACCGCATGTGCAGCTTTACAAAATGGCTGTGTTGCACAGGACGACTATTTTTATTGCGGCGGTATTGAAGAAAAACCAATACGTTGTTGGAACGGGAATGGACATGGTAAAATATCTTTCAGCAATGCCTTTGCACAGTCATGTAACCCTGTCTTTGTTAAGGTCGCCCAAAAATTGGGTCCGGAAAAACTGATCGCCTGCGCAAGAAGTTTTGGCCTTAATAACCAAAAAATAATTGGCTATGACAAGCCATATGATAAACTACAGAACCTGGAACTAATTGCATCTCCATATAACCTCGCCAACAGCAGCGTCGGGCAGGGGCCCGTATTGGCGACACCGGTTCAGATCTCTGCTATGATGAACACTATTGCCAACGATGGTGTCTATATGCAGCCAAGGTTGGTCAGAGAACTTCGAACAAACGACGGAATTATCAAAAGCTCTTTTCCTGTCATGGAAGGCTCACGGACAATTTCTCTGCAGGCAGCTTTGGAGTTAAAAAAATTGCTAACCCTGGTTACCACAGAAGGGATTGGCAGAGAAGCATATGTTAATGGATACGGCAGCGCTGGTAAAACAGGTACGGCAGAGCTAGGAGAAGAAGGAAAGGGTATTTACTCCTGGTTTTGCGGTTATGCCCCTCTTGATCAACCAAGATTTGTGGTTACTGTTCTTGTCAAGGAAGGAATAAAGGACGGACAAACTGCCGCTCCGGTTTTTAGAGAAATTATGGGCCGGATATTAACGCAATAGCAATTGTTAACCAAATAGTTTCATGTTATAATACATTATTTGTTTAAAAAAGGAGCCTGCTGAAATTGAAATTATTTGACCGCACAGTTTCTAATAAATTGGAAGAATTAATTAACGAGGTTACCGCCCTTGAACCAGATAAATTAATTAAATGGGAACTTATTGATGAATTGCCGGAACCATGCATAACAAATTATGAAGGCAATGAGTTCATCCCAAAAATTATTATATCAAAGAGTTTAATTGATGAAAACAGTGACTATTTGACGCCGGAAGCTGAAATTATGCTTGCGCATGAGTTATTGCATATATTTTTAGGGAGAAAGAAGTACCCAAGAGTCTTTTCAATAAAGGCAATAAATAATCCAATAAACCATATTATGGCAGATTTAATCTGTGATCTGGCAGAAAACAACCTGGTTTTTAAAGAACTCGAAAATAGAAATTTTAACCTGGACTTATATAAAGAAGGATTTAACAAGTATTTTTATAATTGGGAACTGGAAGATCCTGCCGACGCAAGACTTCATATAATAAAAGCCTTTAGAGCGGCAATATTTTATCTCTACCTGAAGGATGAAGAAACTTTTATCTACCTTGAAAATAATTTTCCGAATACAGTTCAAACAGCTTTAAAGCTTGCAGATATTATGCAGCTGTCAAATCCGCAGTCGCCTGATAATTGCAGAAGATGTATGATTAAAATTATACGTCTGGTAGATGATTTGACTACCGCCATACCTGCTTTCGCAATTAGATTGGGAATTGATTTGGTGCTTTCTGAACGGCAGTTGGCTTCTTATGCTTCACAATATATAAGATGCCAAAGAACACCGGCAGGTATGATTGGAAATGCTGTT
>LDZT01004955.1_pt1 | contig 10853 bp, 8 predicted proteins | sample 615521 | NCBI WGS metagenome assembly LDZT01 (sample SAMN03408292, study PRJNA278302) | terrestrial metagenome | isolation source: oil reservoir sample SB1 | place: USA: Alaska, North Slope, Schrader Bluff formation | collected 2011-09
GAAAACAGGTGCAGTGAGCCACCTCACCCAGGGAATGCTGGACCGCACTGGAAACACCGAACAGTGTGTGCTGATGGCCATGGTGCCCCGGATGAATGATGATTTGTATTTTGAATAAACTATTTTTTTTAGAAACTATTTTGGGAATAATTTGAAAGGGTTTGTGGTATGATTTTACTGGTAATATGAAAAGGACTCAAAGTTATATAAAGGGAATATTAAACATGATATGATGACTGGAATTTCTGATAATCTCTTTGACAAGATAAAAAGCCATTCCTCAACTGTTATCTTTTTACTGGCTTTAACCTTAATTGTAAGCTTCATAACCTATAACTGTTTCCAGATACAACTATCCATCGGTCCGGTGTGGGATACCTATGATTTCATGGCCAACGCCGCCCTAATGGCCGGTAAGGGAGTTGGTTACTTTGACCTGTTACGCCCCCCCTTCCTGTCATTCCTGACTGCCATCTACTACAGTGTTGATGGTCTGGCCCTGTGGCCCATTGCCGCCATTGACTGTGTGATATTCGTTCTGGGAGTCATAGGATTATACTTATTATTCAAGTTGCGCTTTGATGATTTGACCAGTTTTCTGGGAGCATTAATCTTTGCCACTTTTCCCATTGTCATCACCTACGTTGGAGCAGGATTCACAGATAATCCCAGTGTATGCCTATCCATTTGGGCGCTGCTATTCACAGTACTGGCTGTTAAGAAAGACTCAAGGTTATTCTATTTATCATTCCCCTTGGCAATGATATCCTTTTTAACCCGCTTTTCAATGGCATTGTTGATCTTCCCGATTTTCTTATATTTACTTATTAACTGGGAAAAGATTAAAGGTCTGAAATATGTAAGGGATATTCTAATCGGAATAGTAATCTCCTTTGCACTATTAATTCCAGTTTTCATGTTCTATGCTCAATTTGGAAGTCCTATTTATCCATTCCTTGACTTTTTCGGGTCCAGTTCAGGAGCATCGGCAGCCGGTGGAATGCACTTTGCCTATAACACTGATTTCTTCTACTTTGTCAAGTTGTTACCCTATTTAATAGGTCCAGAGTCAATAGGAGTCCTTTTTATCTTTTTGTTGGGAATGATCCTGTATCTTTTTAACAGATTTCGAAATAAAACCAATTCAAATGGGGTTAATAATGGCAAAATTCACAAATTAATGGAAAATAAAGGTAAAATCATAGTTATCCTGGTTGTTTTGGTTATATTTGTTTTAACTATTCAAAAAATCCATTACCTTATGTCTGAGACATTATTTTTCCTATTGTGTTATTTATTCTATGACTGGATAAAGGTTTTAGAATCTAAGGACTTAGATCTTGATTTCCTATTCTTATCTTGGGGAATGACTTTCTTCCTATTCCACAGTATCTATATAATTAAAGATTACCGCTATTTTGTGGGCATGGCCCCTTCCACGGTCTATTTCTTGATGAGGGGATTTTTCTGGGCAGTGTCTCAGTTTGGGTTTAAGTTTAAGGGTCATAATATCACTCAACTGGCCATGGCATCATTCTTAATAATCCTAGTTTTATTTTCAACGCTGTCCTCGTTTTCAGGCATACACGAAGCCAACATCGAGTTGCAAACCCTGAATGGAGATATTATTACTGCCAGTGATTGGTTTGTTCAATATGATCCGGAATATAAAAACAAGGTGATCTACTCTGATTTCTGGCCCTATTCGGGATGGTATCTGCGCATGAATATTAGTAAAATGCCCATATTCAGGGATGGTGAAGTGCTCTACTGTGGGGCCAAGGACTATAACTTCACACAACAGGATATAATTGCTTACAACAGTGAATTGGAATCTCATAATGCAGAATATTACTTTTCAATGAGAAAAGGACTGAATTTCGACAATTACAAGCCTATTAAACAGTTTGGCTCAGTAACACTCTACAAAAGAGATTAGTTATCGAGTGACAATACCTTATTTTGCTTCTTTTCTTACTATCTTATTTTTTGTATTTGCCCGGTAAATAGCAAAAAATATTTATAAGTATTTTTGTAACATAATATTAAATTACATCTTGATTGTATGAATGGGGGTTTTGTGGTTAACTTAGATAATTCCGAATTTATTCATCCATCTAACATCTTAGGTTTACTATTTCTAACTTTGATTGTGGGATGTATTACCTACTGCTGTTTCCGGGTACATTCGGATATTGGGCCGATCTGGGATACCTATGACTTACTGGCCAATGCTGCTTTCTATGCGGGTAATGATATTGGATACTACGATCCCCTGAGACCCCCACTGATGTCCATTTTAGGGTCATTATATCTTGAAAAAACTTTGATTACCTGGCCCATCATGTTGATTGACGGATTAATATTTGTTTTCGGTTCCATTGGCTTATACTTACTTTTTAAACTTCGTTTTGATGTTTTCAGCAGTTTACTGGGAACATTACTATTCGTTACTTATCCCGTAGTACTCACCTTTGCCACTGAAGGTTTAACCGACATTCCCAGTGTTTGTATAGCCATCTGGGGTTTGTTATTCACAGTTCTGGCCGTTAAAAAGAACACTCGAATGTTTTATATAGCCTTTCCCCTGCTAACCCTGGCATTTTTCACCCGTTATTCAACAGCTTTATTTATATTCCCTGTGTTACTCTACATTTTAATCAATAGGGATACTTTTAAACCCTGGAAGGACATGTTTATAGGAATAGGCATCTCTATCATGATTCCCATCTTCATTCTTCATTTGTATCAGGTGGAATTAGGCAGTACTTTTATTTCTTTAGCCAATTTCTTTAAAACAAGTTCAATTTCATCGGAAACAGCTTCTTCAATGATCCTGAGTTATAACCCTGATATTTTGTACTACGTTAAGTTGATGTTATTCGCCACCTGGTTTGAAGGGATGGCTCTTATTCTAGTAACTATTTTAGGGTTAATTTTATTTCTAATAAGAGGTTTTAGACTAAATAAACAGAAAAATGGCCCTAAACAATTTTTGAAGGATAAATGGGCATGCTCAGTTCTTATTAAGAAAAAATTGTTTTTGACTATGTTGATTTTAATAATTTTTGGTTTGACCTTTGACCGAATTCATTACCTTGCCAGTGAGATATTATTCTTCTCCTTTTTGTTCCTTGCATACAATTTGCTCCAAAAATATAAAATCAGGGATATGGACTTTGATTTCTTATTTCTTTCCTGGCTCATGGCTTTTTTCATATTTCACAGTGCATACATCATAAAAGACTTCAGATATGTCATAGTAATGATTCCCCCCTTAACCTACTTCCTTATCCGAGGATTTAAACTTGCCACATCCCAGTTCAACCTAAAAATAAGGGACAAGAACCTGACCCACATTTTATTCAGTTCAATCTTAATAACCCTAACCATTACTTCTGCCCTGGCCTATATGCCAGTTATATCTGCAACTAATGTCCATTTAAAGGAAATGAATGAGAATTCAGCAGTAATATGTTCCTGGCTGGAACATCATGACCCTGATTATAAAAACAAGGTGATCTACTCTGATTACTGGCCCTACACTGCCTGGCACCTCCGGATGGACGTGGGTAAAATGCCCATATTCAGGTGCAATCAAACCATCTACACTGGTGCCAAGGATTATAATTTCACAGAACAGGATATACAAGATTATAATCAGGTGCTGGATAATAATCATGTGGATTACTACTTTACCAGAGTGGGGGCCTTGAATTTAACCAACTATAGGTTGGTAAAGAAGGTTGGCGACTTTATATTATATGAGAGAGTTAAATAAGTATTGATGAAAATTGGAATTATCAGCTCTGCCTACCCTGATTTTGAAGATGACCCCCATGGCATATTTGTCCATAGATTAATGAGGGAGATAATGAAGAATGGACACGAGGTCCATGTTCTTGCTCCTTACACTGGTGGTGAAACAGAATACACCTTGCAGGGGGTGCAGGTGCAAAGATTTCACTACTTCTACCCCCGGAGGTTTGAAAAACTTTCCGGAAGAGCAGGGATGATCGACAATGTTAAAGAGGGTTTTTTAGTCAAAATTCAGGTTTTAACTTTTCTTTTCTTTAGCGTTGTTCATTCATTATTAAAGCTAAGGAAAATGGATGTTATCCATGTACAATGGCCCATACCCAATGGGTTGGGTGGGATTTTCTTAAAAAAGATTCACGGGATCCCTTACATTAACACCATTCATGGTGAAGAAGTTCATCTTTCCAAACGGTACCATCTGCTCTTTGCCCTCCGTTGGCTGGTGAATAACTCCTCAAAGACCATAACCAACAGCACTGCCACCAGGAAATTCTGCCTGGAAGCAGGTCTGGATGGGGATAAAATTGAGGTGATACCCTTTGGAGTGGACACTGACTTTTTCCGACCCCTGGAAGTATACAAGGATAAGAATATCTTCCAAATTCTTTCAGTGGGTTATTTGATTGAAAGAAAGGGATTTGAGTATCTTATAAGGGCAATGCCCCAGGTTTTAGAGGAACATGCAAATGCCAGGTTGAAGATAGTTGGCTCCGGGCCACTAGAATCTGAATTAAAGGAACTTATCTATGAACTGGAACTGGGGGATGAAGTGGAAATTGTGAAGAATATATCTGATGATGAACTTTTGATGGTATACAATTCTGCTGATCTCTTTGTACTCCCTTCTATTGTGGACTCCCAGGGGAATACTGAAGGATTGGGTGTTGTTTTACTGGAAGCTATGGCTTGTGGGCTTCCAGTTATGGGATCCAATGTGGGAGGTATTCCGGATATAATTACAAATAATGAGACTGGGATACTGGTTGAAGAAAAAGATCTTCAGGGAATATCAGAAGCAATAAAAAAGTTGATTGAGGATGAAGAATTAAGAACTATTCTTTCTAAGAATGGATATAATTCTGTTAAACATAATTTTAACTGGAAAACTCTTGCTAAAAGGTATACTGAGGTTTTTGAAGATTTAATATAGTCTAGTTGATGTGTGATTTTATGAAACAAAAAATCTTGTATATCATGCATGTTGATTGGAGGTGGATTAAACAACGGCCCCATTTTATCGCCGAGGGGTTGTCTGATTTTTATGATGTAACTGTGGTCCATTTTTGTAGTAAACGTTATCTCTTTCAAAACCCGTTTATTTCGGATACTGATAATAACTTAAATATTTTACCGGCATTTAGGCTTCCACTATACCAAAATAATAGCATATATAATTTGAATAAGGTTTACATGCGAATTTACTTCAAATTATTATTGAAAAAGTATAACCCTGATATCATTTGGATTACCTATCCTCAATTGTATGATTATATTCCTGAAAATAACTGCAAAATAATTTATGATTGTATGGATTTGGCAACTGGTTTTGATTTTGAGGATAAATCAAAAATAATGGATATGGAAGAAAAACTAATAAATGACTCTTCTTTAGTGTTTACATCTTCTAATTATCTTTTTAATAAATTGATTGACACATATCACTGTGAAGATAAACTATTCCTAATTCGAAATGCTTATAGTGGTGAAATAATCCCCAAAACATTGAATTTTGAAGGATCAGAAAGTAATGAAACTGAAAAAACTTTTAATATAGGTTATGTGGGAACTATTTCGAAATGGATAGATTTTACAAAGATAAAAAGAACATTAAAAGAAATAAATAACATAGAATACCATTTCATTGGGCCATGTGAATTGGATCAGATGTTGGAAGATAGCAGAATCAATTTTCATGGACCAGTTAATTACAATGAAATCTATAACCATGTTAAGGATTTTGATTGTTTAATTGTTCCCTTCAATGTTGACGATAAAATAGAAGCTGCAGACCCAGGCAAGATTTATGGATACATAAATTACAATAAACCGATTATTTCAGTATACTACAAAGAATTGGAATATTTTTCTAAATTTTTATATTTTTATTCAACAACAGAAGATTTATTGGACTTATTAAACAATATGGTAATTAATGGATTTGAAAGGAAATATTCTAAAGATGAGCGCATAGATTTTCTAAAAAAGAATTCTTGGGATATGCGTGCAAATGAAATAAGAAAATTCCTTGTGAAAATTATTTAATTCATTGATGATCCAGTATTGGAAATGGCATTTATTGAACTGTTAAGTTAGATGGTGTTTAGATGAGAATGGATTATTATGATGAATATTATGAAAAGACATATTTAACTGGGCGTAACTTGACAGATGAAGAAAAAAAAAGAATTAAATCTACCCTCGACATGATACCTAAAGATGTAAGTTCTTTATTGGAAGTAGGTTGTGGTGAAGGGAGAATAATAAACCCCCTGCAAAACAAATATGAAAAGATTTTCGGCATGGATATCAGTGATGAAGCTCTCAAACACGTTGAAACATCTAAAATCAAAGGTAGAATTGAGAATATCCCTTTCCCAGATAATAGCTTCGATATTGTTTTGTGTTGTGAAGTTCTAGAACATCTGCCTTCACCCATATATGAGAAAGCTCTCAAAGAAATTAAGAGGGTTGCAAAAAAATATGTTTTAATATCTGTTCCTAACGATGAAGACATTCAGATGGGTAAAGTTAGATGTCCTAACTGCAGATCTTTATGTCATGTTAATGGTCATTTAAGATCTTTTAATCTTTCTAATATGAAAAATTTATTTGATATGGGCAAACTGTTAAAATATGAGATAGTTCCCATTGATGTTTTTTGGTTCCATGAAACTGTTATACAAGTTAAAAAATGGCTTAAAAAGGATTTTTTTACATTTGAAGATGCAGGTTTTTGCCCAAAATGTGGATTTACCCATTCAAGTGATCAAAACAAAGTTAAATCACCTTATTTTTTAGAAAAACTCCCTTTCCAGTTTCCTACCAAGAAAAGTGGTGGTTGGATCATAGCATTATACCGTAAATAATGATTTCTATGAAATGTCAAAACAATGACCCGAGCCCGATAAAATTTACTGATGCTGTTTTATGGGTGGGATTGGCCCAGTTAATTATTTACATAATTAGTTTTTTTACGTTTCCAGTCATCTCAAAAACATTCGGGCCTGCCTTATATGGACTTTGGGCCCAAATAATTGTAACTGTGGGCTTATTAACACCAATAATAACATTTCATTTAGGTACGGCGATGGTACGATATTTAAGTAATGAAAAGTCACTTAACAAATTGAGTCAATCCTTTTCGAACATGTTTTATCTAATTTTGTTGGTATCAATAATTTTAATAGCATTATCCTTTGTTTTTAGATATGAAATAGCTCAATTTATATTTGCTAATCAAGAATTTAGCAGTTATATTATTTTAACGTTTATTTGGGCAAGTTCAAGTGCTTTTTTACTTTATTTAATTTCCTTTTTGCGGGCACAGGGTAGAATAAAAGAATTATCTTTAATCAATATTTTCTGTTATTTTGCCAAATTTATCCCTTTAGTCTGCTTAGCTTATTTAGGGTTTTCTCTATCTTTTATCATCATCAGCCAAATTTTTATTGAAATAATTTTTGTTTTCTATTTAACAATTAACATAATAAAGAGAATTGGATATAAAACTCCAAATTGTAGTAATCTAAAAAAATATCTTAAATTTAGCATTCCGCAAATACCAACTGGAGCATTACTGTGGATATTAGATGCCAGTGATAGGTATTTTATTACTAATATCTTAAACTTGACTCAAACAGGGATTTATTCTGCTTCATATACATTAGGAACTACAATTTCTGCTTTTTATATCCCCATAAGTTTTGTTGTTTTTCCAGTAATTTCCAAATTTTGGGAGAATGGAAATATTAAGGATGTTAAACGGTATCTTGAGTATTCTACTAAGCTATTCCTGACATTGGCTATCCCATCGGTTGTTGGTCTTTATATCATCTCTAAACCTCTACTTATTCTTTTAAGTTCAGCGGATTTCGTATCTGGAGGGGGTTTATTAACTCTTCTAATAGCAGTAGGAACAATTTTCTTAGGATTGTACCAAATTAATCTATATGTTATCTGTTTAGTTGAGAAAACACATACAATGCCCTTAATTGTTTTCTTGGGAGCAATAATAAACATCATTCTTAACATAGTTTTAATACCCCAAATGGGAATTATGGGGGCAGCAATAGCTACAATTTGCGCTTATGCTTTATTAGCACTAATTGTTTTAGTGTGGGCCAAAAAAGAGATAGGTTATTCCATTAACGGAGTTTTTTTATTAAAAATTATACTTTCTACAGTAGTAATGTACTTATTATTACAGATATTCCAAGTAAACACGATTTTAGATATAGTTTTCATAATTATTCTGGGCTTATTTGTTTATTCTGTTTGTGTCGTGTTATTTAGAGCATTTTCTGAAGAGGAAGAGAAATTTATTCTATCTTTTTTAAAATCATTTAAATCAAAAATTAGTATTTAAAATCAAGTTTAATAAAATTTTTAATTAATTGGATTTAAAAAATCGTAAATATTTTTTAATTTGGCTGCGGATTTTTCCCAACTATACTCATTTATGATAGTTTTCCGGGCATTTCTAGCAATTCTAGAATTATCATGTTCTAATGAAGTCACCAATAAATCAATAAATGATTTAGGATCGTCTTTTTCATATAAATATCCATTTTTTTCATTCGTTATTACTTCACTAATTCCCCCAACATTACTTCCTAAAACAATACTTTCCATGGACATGGCTTCTAAAAGTTTTAAAGGTGTGACTAATTCTGATGAAATGGTTGAAGGGCGAGGTATGATAAAAATATCAGAGTCTAAATAATAGTCTGGCATTAATTCATGGTTAACAGTTTTTAATAAATTAACTTGAGGTATTTTTTTTGAAAGTTCATTAATTGTATTGTAATAGGGTCCATTTCCCATAAATACAAATGAAATTTCTGGGTTTTCTCTGACAATGGTGGGAATAATTTTAATCAGCATGTCCATTCCATTCACTTGATCTAAATAGCCAGCATATAATACAATTTTCTCAGGGTTTCCAATTTTATTCCGTAATGATTCTCCAGTATTTGATTTATTTCCTGGTTTAAATTTCTCGCAATCAACCCCATTTGGTATCACAGTGATCTTTTCAGAATCTAAACTATATTCTTTTTGTACCCAATTCTTAAGTGAATTTGTGAGTGTGATGGTATGAGAAGCTTTTTTTGCAATTTTAAGAATATTCATTACATAAAACATATAAAACTGGTTAACATCCTTTTCATTAGGATGAAGTTCCAATAGTAATGGGGTTTTAAATTTTTTATGTAATTTATAAGCGGTTACAATGTAAGGTGGTAGACTTCGGGCCTGTATTATATCAAACTTTTCATTTTTGCAGTGATTAAATATCTTTTTTTCATGGTAAAAATATCTAAAAACTGGCATTTTCCATATTGAAGGGGGGGATAATGATTTAACGCGTTTTATTTGAATGTTATTAATTTTTTCAGATTTTAATCTGAAATATTCCCCATTTACCATTTTTTCTGGTGTTACAACTGAGATGTTATATGGAATTCTAGATACTAGATTGTATAAACGAATACTTGATCCAGTATAATCAGGAAGAAAAGTGTTGTGAAGAATTAAAATATCCAAATTAATCACCTTACTAAATTAACCATTAGTTACTATGCCATTATACAGTCCTTCATAATATGCAGTGAATAAATTAGAATTATGGTAAGATAAACTTAAAAAGATGGGCATAATAATTGCAGCAGAAATTTGAAAAATTAAAAAGAAATAATAGTCCTCCTTTCCAGCCCATTTCCTCATAAATATCCAGCGGTTACGGGTTATATAGTATAATCCTATGGGATTGGATATTCCTCCACCGGATCTTGATACTTTGTGCCATATGCAGGATGTGGGGACGTATAAACTTTTAAATCCTTCCTGGTTTGCTCGGAGAGTCCAGTCACTCTCTTCAAAATACAAAAAGTAGTCCTCGTCCATTAAACCTATCCTCTTTATGATTTCGGTTTTAATCAAAAAAGCAGAGCCACTAACATATTCTACTTCATTTATCTCATTGTATTGTCCCGTATCAACCTCATTGGTTCCAATCTGAATGCCACGACTTAGTTTCCAGGATATCTTACATCCTGCACTCCATATGGTCTGTGGTTCATCATAAAAGTAGATCTTAGGGCCCATGATGCCCACATCATTGGAATCTCCATTTTTGATTAATTCCCCTAAAAAGTTTTCATCAACCACGGTATCATTGTTCAGGAGTAAAATATAATCCGGATCAAAGAATTCAAGGGCGAATTTGATTCCCACGTTGTTTCCACCGGGAAAACCCCTATTTTCACTATTTTTAATGAGGGTAATATGTTTGTTAGTTAAATTTTCATTTTTCAAAGGTCTTTTATCCTTTTTAAAGGTTTCATAGTATTCGTAGACTGTAATCGGTTTGTTATGGGAGTTGTAGTTAAAAAAACTGGATTTAACTGGCAGGTGGCCAGAACAATAGTTCCTGATTTTTTCCAGAGAATCATCTTCTGAGGCATTATCTACTAAAATAACATCAAAATTAGGGTAATTTATTTGAAATAAGGACTCCAGACATTCGATGGTGTCCTCCCAACCATTCCAGTTCAGAACTACTATTGATACACGTGGTCTGCCCATAGAAAACACCTTCAAAAATATGGAATATATTAAAAAGAATTTTTCACGTCACTTCAACTTCTTCCTCAACAACTTATTTTCCTTCTGAACTATGTAGATTTCACGTTTGAGGAGGCTTATCTGGGTGGCCACGAATCCGAATATCAGGATCTGTATACCTGCAATTATCATGAGAACCATGAACAGCATTAACGGCCGGTTGGGGTCCAGGGTACCCACTAAATATT
>LDZT01011526.1_pt1 | contig 10842 bp, 11 predicted proteins | sample 615521 | NCBI WGS metagenome assembly LDZT01 (sample SAMN03408292, study PRJNA278302) | terrestrial metagenome | isolation source: oil reservoir sample SB1 | place: USA: Alaska, North Slope, Schrader Bluff formation | collected 2011-09
TTTTAGGTGGTTTTGTGGTTATTACTACCTAATTCGACAAGTGAAGGTGCATTTCCTATTTATGGCTAACTTAGCTCTAAACTTTTCGAACAGGCTCTAAAAAAAATTTTAACACCTTCAGCCTGTTTTCTAAGGCAATGCTATCCGGGACTTCTAAAACCAGCATTTGTTTGCCGGGCGAGGCCTGCTTCAGCGAGTCTAACGTAAATTCAGACAGTCTGAGCAAGGCTATACTGCAATCATCCCCGGCCCTGGATCGCTGGCGTATTACTGATTCCAGATTTTTGTGAAGAGCCGCGGTAACTTTTGAGGTTGGATAATGTAACAGCCAATCAAAAAGCGCATCGACAGCGGGCGCCATTTTCTTGTTTTGTTTATCATACAGGGAGTCGCCGGCCCCGTCCGACATTAAAATAAACCCTGACTTACCACCGAGTTCCCCCTTTATTATTCTCAAATGCCTGTCTGCATTTTCCGTAGTGGTAAAGAATGTAGCATTGGCGTATTCACCGTTATCCGGATGCGATAGCACACGGGTGCCTTCATTCCCTGTATATCCGATAATACCGTCACCCAGGTGGCCGGCGATAAATTTATTCCCGCTCACCGCGACAAACAAAAGTGTGGATGCCAGATCAGCAAATTCTATCCCGTTTTCCCGGGCAGTGTTGTGCAGTTCATTTCGCACCTCACACATTAAAATGGTCTGAGCTGTTTCCTGCCCGTACAGGTATTCAAAGTCACCGGTTAATTTGTCCACTGCCGTTCTTATGGCTACCTCTGCCCCCAGGTCAGAGTGTTCGCGGGAACCCGCCCCATCCGCCAGTGCGATGGCGGTTACACCCTTGTGGGTTAAAGTATATACCCTGTCCTGGCACGGTTTATTATTACGTATGTGTGAAAGGCCCGGAACATATGCGCCAGCACTTTTCCATTGTTGTATGATGGTCTGCATAGTAATTTAAATCCTTTTAATGAATTATAATTCTCCCCAACCTTTAATACCTTCGACATCCAGTGTTATTTTTTCACCCGGCATTGACTGCGAAACCCGGGAAACACTCTTGGATAACCACTCAAAAAATTGGGAGAAATTTAATCCTTTCAATCTCAATGGAGAACGGTTGGGTGAAAACCGGGCCAGTACATTCATGTTCGCTTTCGGACCTATACCAATTGGGAAAATAGTTAGTTTTCTTTTTTGGATCAGATCTGAAGTACGCGCAGCAGCCTGGCTTATATCATCGGTCGGAGCCCCATCAGTCATCAATACCATCCATGGTTGAAAATAGTCTACCCCTGCCGATGAATATTCATTTTTTCTGCGCTCTAACAGGTCAAGGGCTAAAGTCACTGCCTCACCCATGGGTGTCTGACCGTAGGCAGTAAGACGAGGAACCTCCTGGCGTTCAATGCTGGCAAAGTCGAGAATCTGATTTGCTGAACCACCGAAGGTGACAATAGATATTTCAGCAGCATACCTGGCCACTTCATCATTGAGTATGCTCTGGTAAAACAGCTCTACACCACTGTTAAGTTCGTCGATCGGGTTACCGGCCATGGAACCGCTGGTATCGAGTACCAGGCAGATGGGCACCCTGGGAGTCGGGTTTTCAACCAGGTCCTGTTGGCGGATTATGAGATCATTATCTACCATATGCATAAATTTTTTTACCTCCCAAAAATAAATTTAATTATGGCTGAAAATATATCATTTGACTGGCCGGGTGGTTGCGGTCGTCTGGCAGGTTGAGGTCTTGCTGGTCTTTGATACGTCCGGGAACTTGATGTCGATCTGGCACGCTGATTATAGTTTTTCCCCTGAAACTGGTGGGGTAAAGGATTTTGCTGCCTGCTTTGTTTGCGCAACTTAATTTGTTCTCCGCAGGACCTGCAAATATAATCTTTACCCAGGCTTTTCAATTTTTCTATCCATTCTTCATTATCTTCACAGATAGCACCACAAATCGCACATTTAACCTCTACCGGATTAATAATCTTCAATGTTGCCGGGAATAATTCGTCCGAAACAAAACCGTTTTCAACCGCATGCAGGTATTGTTTTAAGAGTTTTAACCATTCCCGGGGCGTAATACGGTTGTTCTGCTTAAACACGCCATAAAAAGCCTCTTTGATCCTGTACGGGAGATTACTCCAGATAAATCTCCACGGCCCTTCGGGGGTTTTCCTGTTGGAGTTTGAACCAAAGGGATACGAAAATTCCATTTTTCTTATATTTTCAGCCGGACTGCCCCCGCCTTCATGTGAGTAAGGTGGCTTGCCGGGAAGCAATATCATGAACAAAAGCGTGGCAACGGCAAAATATTCGTGCTCAAAACTGCGCAGAAATGTTTTATAATCTTCTCCCTGTATTTCGGGCGCGGTAAAATTAATCGTCCCTACCGGGCAAGGGAAATTTTCAAGCTGATAGCTATCCGTATCTACAAAATAGACCTCTTTTTCGTTATTGATCATTATATTGAGCGGATTTATGTCCCCGATAATGATATTTCTCTGGTGCAGATAGTTAATCTTCAGCAAAACGGTGATACATAGCTCTACCAGGTGTTTTCGAGTCCAGTGGGGAAAGTTCTTTTTCAATACAGGCTTGATGAACATGCTGTGCTGCATCGGTTTACCTTCAGCCCTGTCCATCAGGTATCCAACAAATTGGTTTTGCCGGTTATACAACATATCCTTCGGCCAACAGATACCCTTTGTATTTATAGGGTTTTGTAGCATTAACTGAATTTTTTCCTGCTTTAATGTAGTTATTCTTTCTCGGTTATAAATCTTGCAGACCATCCGGTTGTCAGCCACATAGATTGTCCCTTCCCCGCCGGAGCCCAGAGTATCAACCAGCTTAATCTCCCCGTACCGGACAGAGCGTACATAGTCATTTTCCCCGGGCACATGGGACACGGGGATGATTGAATCAGCCCGATTGATTGGTGTTGTGTGCAGCTGGAATTTTTTAATACTGTTCGATGATGTGCCATGCCCCGCATCAGCACTCCTGCCGGATATGTCCGGGCTGTTAAAGTTCCACTCACCCAGTGAACCATCCCATATGTTGAGCTTAAAAACCTGCAGGTCTTTATTCGAACTAACCGAGTTAAGGGCTTTTAAGTTGTATATATCCCGGGCAAGACTTTTATCCTGGGTTATCAGTGCTAAATTATATTTGGCCCTGAACTTGGTGAAGACATAAATAAAGGTATTATCGGCAAAAGGATCGCTTTCATCAGCCATCACTTCAATCCAGTTAACCCGGAGATATTCATTTACTATTCTTGCGCCGGCCCTGGCCCTTTCCCGCGTTTCTTTGTTTTTATGTTCCTGAAGTCTGTTGAGTTCATCGGCCACTTTCCTGGCTAAGATAATCTTTTGGTTATAGCGCTCGATGTACACAGGCAATATCCGGTTAAAGAAGTCCGGTGCTCTGGGATGCATAAAGGTGCAGGTATCAACAAACACTTTGTATTCACTTATCAGCCTGTCAAGATCCATAAATTAAACTCACACCCCCTTCTTTGCATAATCAGCCTGCTGTCTTCTTCTAAAATTATCCATGCCCGCAACTTCCTGCATAATCTTACAAAATATAATTTTATGAAGAAGCATAGGAAAATCATTACCTATTATAGAGAAGTTGCCGGCAAAAATTTGTGCAAAAAAAACACCCGCGGGGGTATCAATAAGCATCACAAACCCCACCTGCCTTCAAGATGGGGTTTATTTTACACTTACGCGGGAATTATTTTTATCCGGACCGGCCCGGGGACCGAAACATCCCCAGAAACATTTTCCACATCTAAACCTTTAAAATTCGCTAATTATACTGTTTTTCCTGCAATCTTCCACAAATATTTATTTTACGAGAGCCCCCGGGATTTTGCACAGCCTGTCCCATCCCCATAGTAGTCTTATAACCTACCCCGGCATAAAAAGTGAAACGGGCCAACATATGTAATACCTTTATCATTATGTCATCCTTCTGTTTTCGCACACCAAAGGTGCAGGATCCGGTGAAGCCAACCTGTTTATACCTGTCAAAGTGCATGATACGGGTCTGCAGTCTGTATCCGGCGGGGAATACTTTTTCCTCAATGAACTTTAGATAGTTATCCCCCAGATTAACAGGGGAATAACGGTTCCATTTCTGCAGCAGATTCAAAAATACCTTTTGCGGATCGGGCAGGGGATAATTCCTTCCCCGGGATACAACCTGGACCATTAACCTTGACACGCTGACCAAAAAACCGGGAGCCCTGGAATACGCCAGATCATTTCAAGAAGCAAACCTGCCGGCTATTTACCAGCAATACCTGCGAGAATTATAACACCGACAGCCGCGCCCCGAGCAAGAGTTTGTGCATATGCTACTATTGCACCGTACCATGGGCTGGGATACCCTGACCCGGGCGTTGGAGAAAGCATACCGCAAAGAAACATACCACCTGGAAGGGGTTCGTAACATAGCCGAAAAACAAAAGGTGATGGCGTTAAGCCAGTGTGAATACATCCGGGCCAAGGAGAATATCATTGCCATCGGCAGTGCCGGTACCGGCAAGACCCATATTTGTTCAGCTCAAACGCTATGTACCTGCCACCTGGGGTACCGGGTGCGGTTTTACACCGCGCCCCGGAACTGGTTACTGAATTGCTACAGGCGCAGAGGGAACACCGATCAAACAAGATTGAAAAGAGATGGTTAGGATTCATCCTGGTTTTGATTGACGAGTTGGGGTATGTACCTTACAGCAAAGAAGAGGCCAAGTTGTTTTTCCGGTTTGTGGCTTCACGTCATGAACGGGGTTCTGTGATGATTACTACTAATCTTGAATTTGCCAATTGGACCCAAGTATTTGGTGATGAAATGCTTACAACGGCCCTGCTTGACCGGCTCACCCACCGGTGTCACATCCTGGTTATGAACGGCTGGTGCGACGACCATCAAAGACTATTCTATCCCGCGTGCTTCCCGCAAGAAAGCAACAATCAGTGGTATACCGGGTCGTCGAGGTCTGTCTACGAGACGGGCTCAAAGCACCAAGGTAAAACGACCTTTCTTATCCAGCCATATTTCCATTATACGATAAGTGTGTGATTATTTTCATCATCTGTTAGTACCGTTATCGAACGCTATGGGGGTCTACTGAGGTTTGAATACTTCAGTAGACCTTATTCTTTTGCAGTGTAGGGTTCGAGCCCATACAGCAAAGGGGATATACTCATGAATAAGAGCGTCTCTCTGTCTTAACATTTTTATAACTTTGCAACGATTTTTCCGCGCACATGACGTTCAGACAATCGCTGTAATGTTGTTGGCACGTCTTCAAGCGCGATGATGTTTGAAAGCATCGGATCGACTTCTCCCTGTTCGACGAGTGTTAACAATTCGTCTCCCATTATTGCTAAATCACGCTGTGCTACGATATCACCTGATAAATGAGCACCGCCTAACGCCACTTCGTGAAATGATAATGCTTTTGTAAATGGCTTGATGACATCATAGTCAGGCTTCCCAGCAATAAAGGCGATGCGCCCATTAAATGCCAAGGAATCGAGCGAACGCGTAGCATTTTCGCTGCTGACTGTGTCAATCACCGCATCAACGCCGCGGCCATCCGTTATCTCTTTCACCCTTTCGATGAAGTCCTCCGTGTTGTAGTCAATCACATAATGCGCCCCAAGTACACGTACAAATTCATGATTATGTTTCGATGCCGTTGTGATCACACGCAAGCCGGCGAGTGCCGCCAGCTGAACTGCAAAACCACCAACTCCGCCAGCACCGCCATGAATGAGGATGCTTTCGCCTTCTTGCACCCGAAGTTTGCGATGCAACGCTTGATAAGCAGTATAACCCGCGCATGGAAGCGTCGCCGCTTCTTCAAATGAAATCGTATCGGGAATGCGGGAAATCGAATGTGCAGTTGTAACTGCATATTCGGCGTATCCTCCTTTTCGTGCTAAGTTGCCATGATATACGATGCGATCGCCTTCTTTCCATGTAGAGACTCCTTTGCCGATTTCCTCGACAACTCCTGCTACATCCAAACCAAGGATGTGAGGATACGTCCAATTCGGATGGCCGTTCGTTCCTGTTTTATAGTCCACGGGATTCAACCCTACTGCATGGACGCGAACAAGCACTTCACCAGCTTGTGGTTTCGGCTTTTCCATTTCTCCGATTTTCATTTCACGCCATGCGCCAGCTCGTTCAAGCAGTAGAGCTTTCATGTTTTTCTTCCTTTCCTTTATTTTAATGGTACTTTTTAATAAACTCCTGCTGAATACGTCCATTCATAACTATGCGTATACACTTCAAATACATTTCCAAATGGGTCTTCCACATAGCACATTTTATACGGCTTTTCCCCTGGATAATACTCACGGATCGGCATGCGTTGTTTTCCACCGTGCTTCACGATTTTTTCGACCAATTCTTCAATATCTGGGTCTTGGACACAGAAATGGAACACGCCTGTCTTCCAATATTCGAAGTTGTTCGCCGGCTTTTCATTATTCGGGAACTCAAAAAGCTCGATGCCAATACGATCTCCTGTAGATAAATGGGCAATGCGGAAAGACTCCCAGTTATCACCAAATACATTGCGGCACATTACTCCAACCGGGCTATCTTCGTTTTTAATTTCCGTCGGAGGCATGACAACATACCAACCAAACACTTGGATATAAAAATTCACTGCCTTTTCTAAATCTGGAACGCTAATACCGATATGTGAAAAGTTTCTTGGATACATCTAACTTCCCCCCAATGATTATTTTTATTGATTTCATTATGATCACTCACTATACTTTATTGCAAGAATGCACTTTTTTGTGAGATACTTACCGAAAATATAGTATGGAGGGAATTATGGACAATCAAATTCAAGTTGATGAAAACGGAAAGTTAAAATGCTCGATTGAATATACAATTTCTGTCATCGGCGGCAAATGGAAACCTGTCATCTTGTGGCATTTAGGCACAGACGGGACGCTTCGCTATAATGAATTAAAGAGATTTCTCCCTGGAATTACGCATAAAATGTTGAGTCAGCAGTTAAAAGAACTCGAAAAAGACGGATTGATTCATCGGAAACAATATAATCAAATTCCTCCGAAAGTAGAGTATTCCTTAACCGAAAAAGGGTATACCCTCGTGCCTATTTTAAAAGCGATGCATCAATGGGGAGCAGAACATTGGTGATAGTGAAGAAGACGAACACATGCGAGGTTGTAATTTATCTAAAGTATTACTGATAATTTGAGTTTTTGTAAAATAAAAATGACTTTCACCGATTGACCTGATGAAACTTTATTGTATTATTACCTTCAATTGTCGTATAGAATTATATCCCTTTGATTTTTATAAAACTCTCGAAAGGTATGAGAAACCAACGGTGGTCCATTGTCTATTCAAATAACATGTTTTTCCAAAACGCTTAGTTCCTTGGATCATTGATAAACTTTTTTCTTATTGGATTATCAGATTATATTTTTGATGAAGCCATTGGGTTAACTTGCGATAACCTAAAGCTTAAGCATCACTAGCCATCTCTTCCAGTATCATTTCTTTCATTTGTTCAACGGATATGTTTTGGCCGTCCGCTTTGAATGAATAACCGGTTGCTGGACGTCCCTTACTCACTTTCTTCCCTTCCACGAATATAATCAATAGACGTATCTAAGGGTGAATAGTATAAATCAAGATTATTTTTAATTCCCGGTATCCAAGCCTCATAAGCCGAGGTTAAAATGTCAATAAATTCTTCTGCTTGTTGTTGGTCTCTTGCCTCTATTATGTCTCCACACTTTGTTATGTCATTACGTACTTGCGCCTTTAGTGACATAAATAGTCCCCCTTTTACCTCTTTTTGTCTATTATTCGATAACAAAAAGGGCTTATCCTTTATCTCCAAGATAATTCTTTCTTCGACTACCCTGATGAGGTCGTTCTCCCCTGGTTGCGTGTATCTCATAAGCTTATAAGATACACTTACCCAAACAAACATGTTGGGGAGGATTTTTTAATGACAAACGCAGCCAAAGAAAAATTGAAAACCCGAATAGCAGATTTCAAATCCAGCGGCCTGAGCGGAACAGCCGGGTAAGCAGCCAATGGTCTTAGACCTAACCAGCTCTGGTATTGGCTGAAAAAGTTCAGAACTCAAGAAAACTGGTCCGATACGCCAATCCGGTGGCTGCCGGTGGAATTAAATGACCCGGGCACTACCGGTAATGGAGAGGGGGTACTCATAAAAGTAGGCTCGGCTGTTATAGATGTACAGCCAGGTTTTAACCCGGCACTACTACAATAAGTAATACGGGCAATAAAGGCATGCTGAACGATACGGGTATAGAGCGGGTTTATCTGGCTTGCGGCAGTACGGATTTACGCAAATCAATTGATGGATTGGCCGCACTGGTAAGCCAGGTATTCAAGCTTGACCCCTTTATGTCTTTTCGTTTTCTGCAACCGTAAACAGGACAAGCTAAAAATTCTGCAGTGAGACCATAATGGCTTCTGGCTTCATTACCGGCGCTTGGAACACGGTAAATTTCAGTGGCCGGTAGAAGAAAACCGTACCTCGATTAAAATCAGCCACCGGCAATTACGCTGGTTATTAGATGGTCTGCAATTAGAGCAACGGCAGGCCCATCCTGCGGTAAAAGCGGGCTGACCCCTTAATTTTGGACACATAGTCTTATTTTCTTCTGAAATCATAGAATTTAATTTTCTCCCCATCACCCCCATGTCGATTGTAGCCAAGTCGTTCTTTTCGTCAAGGGTACAGGCTAAATCCCTCGTTATCGCTCGCCCTTGACTCCACTCCCGAATTGGCTATAGAAAAGCCAGGGGGTGAAGAGAAAATATTTTACTGCAAATATTAATCACAGCTTAATTTCCTTAAGCGGTATGCACTCCTGCCGCCGGTTTTTCTGATAAAATTCGTCCGGTGCCATGTATTGTAAGCTTGAATGCAAACGCACCCGGTTGTAATAGCTGATATACTCACTTACGGTTTGGTAAGCTTCTGCATATGTTTGAAATTCATGGCGTTGAAAACACTCTTCTTCCAAAATACTGTGGAAAGATTCAATATGAGCGTTTTTGTTCGGTGTTCGACATGGGATTCGCTCATGCTCGATTCCTAATTCAGTACATGTATAATCAAATATTTGAGATTTGAATTGTGGCCCATTATCAGAACGTATTATCGGCTTATACTGGCTGTGATAAAGTTTTCTTTTCCATAACGAGTGCTGGAGTGTTCTGGCAGCATCTTTACCTTCACACCGTAGACCTATATGATAGCCAACAATAGTTCTGTCGTATACATCGATAAAGGATAGCACGAAGAAAAAACGCTGTTCACCAGCAATAAAGCCGTATTTTAAATCGGTTTCCCATAGCTGGTTGGAATTGGTTACAATGCGGTTCCTTGTAATTTTCTTAGGATAAGGCCCCTTCTTTTTCCTTTGCGGGCGGATTATTTTTAATTCCTTACACAGCCGGTAAACTTTCTTTTTGTTTATAGTCAGGCCTTATTTTTTCTTAAGTGCTGCAGTCAGTTTAATATAACCATAAGCAAATCCTTCGTTCTCGATAAACTGTAACAGCCAATTTTTAATTTGCTCGTCACTAACCATAGCTTTAGTACTTGTATATGAATACCCAGGTACTGGACGACCCCCACTTACTGTTCTCTGGGTTTTATTATATTGATTAACGCGATAATAATAGGTTGAACGATGTATGCCGATTATCCGGAGTACTTTAGCTTTGGGGTAACCCCGGGAAATCCATTTTTGAGCTATTTCAATTTTGTCAGCAAGTGAGGGTTTTTCTTTTTTATTAAATCTTTTAGTATGGTTATTTCCAAATCTTTATCTCCCAGTAGCTTCTTAAGTCGTTTATTCTCCTGGAAAAGCTGTTGGTTTTCTTTGGATATCTGATCAATATTGGTAGAGGTACCATTACCGGTTTGTTATTTAGCTTTTTTATGTTCCCTAACTCAGCGGCTTACCATACTTGTTGACAGGTTATGCCGCTTTGCCACTACGGAGTTGTTTCCTGTTTCCAGGGCTTCCTGGATTACCTGCTGTTTGAAGTCAATTGAGTATTTTTTACGTGTCATTTTTATCTACCCCCGTCACCATAATTTTACTCATTTAGGCTTATGATGTCCAAATTAGTTAGGGGGCTAAAAAGGTGACAGCAAGCAGTGGAAAAAGCTATATAGCCTGCGCTGGCATGTAGAACGATTGTTTAACGTGCTTAAAAACAAACTAAACTTAAGCCAGATAACAGTAAGAGGACTATCTAAAGTTACTCTCCACGTAAATATTTGTAATCTTGCTTATGTGGCTGGAACAATCGCAATGCTTAAACAAAACTCTCTTGGTAAAGCTGCCTGATTTTTTTAGCTGGCCTACAACCCCAGGGGTAGTGTGTCTTTTTTTAAGAATATTCATCAAAAATTACCATTTACTGGTTTGAAATAGACAGTGTTGTTGTTTTGTGTATTGAATTATCATTTTTATCTGCGTTGTAGATTAATTTTGCAAAAGGCTCTTAAAAAAGATACACTCAAAATTTTGCATTAAAAATTGTCTCTATTAGCATTACATTTTTCAAATCATTATCAAATTAGTATTTGTTTCTGATTTCAATAGCTTCTTCGACCCAATCAGATATGTTCTCTTTAATATATTCATAAACCTTTGTACTAGAGCCTGTTCGAAAAGTTTAGAGCTAAGTTAGCCATAAATAGGAAATGCACCTTCACTTGTCGAATTAGGTAGTAATAACCACAAAACCACCTAAAA
>LDZT01000082.1_pt1 | contig 10833 bp, 14 predicted proteins | sample 615521 | NCBI WGS metagenome assembly LDZT01 (sample SAMN03408292, study PRJNA278302) | terrestrial metagenome | isolation source: oil reservoir sample SB1 | place: USA: Alaska, North Slope, Schrader Bluff formation | collected 2011-09
ATAAATCCGGTAAAGGAACGGTTTTTGGAAAAATTAATGTTTGACGGGTAGTAATATACTGCGTTATTATTGCGATGGAAAAAGCAAATTCCTATTGGACTGGCAATATCTCTGGCAACAACCAGAGAATTCCCTGTGCCCGAAAAATAGTAAATCTCGGCAGCCATAATAAAACACCTTTCAGGTATCATGTTTTAGATAGTAACCTCCATTCCGCCGCTACCGCTAGCGGCACAAATAGTAACGAGAGAATAAGAGAACAAGGGGTCAGGTCTCAATTTTCAACATTTTCTCTATTTCTTTGATTCTATGACTTTGACTTTCAAATCCTCTGAAAGCTTCGTCTTTGAATCTTTATCCAGAATTAAAAGTACGATCATAAATAAGCTCCTATAAAGTATGATGTTGTCCCTTCACGAATTTTTCGATTATCCTGTGCCCTCTTGGGCCTCGAGTAATTGCTTCAAGTTCACCCAGTTGCGCTCCTCCAGGCGCTGGCCCATGCGCCTGATCAACGGAGTCATTAGCTTGTAGATACCGTGCGGCTTAATATCCCATGACCACCGCATCCGGGTTCTGCTTTCAACGGAGTTAAATGTCATAGCTCCATGAATATTCATAGCCGATGAATGTAGAGCTGTTTCCAGGCGCCGAGGTCGCTCGTACAAAGTTATCTCAATAATCCATTCGGTAGTTCGTCCCATACTTCTAGTCTCGTTGCGGAAGCGGGTGCCGAGGCTTATGGGTCCGGCCGAAATCTTCTCGGCGCGGAGTATGTAATGGTTGTAGCGTGGCTCGTTGCGGGCATCGGCAACAAAGTCAAACACTGTTTCGACTAAACGGTTAATATAAATCTCGCCCTCCATATGAATCATGCTCGATCCCTTTCTGTATCCTGATTGAATATAACACTTCTATCAGGGGTCAAAACTGTCATCCTAACTGTAGAAGTCTTCGCCCCACAAGAACAGTCCAGATGAACAAGAATACGATGGCCGCAAAGTAGAGAGAGATGGCGGGTATGAGAAGAGCAGGTGCCGGTGAATATTCGGAGATATGTTCGATTATGACGGCCAAAATTCCGGCTATGCCCGCCAGAATCCCCGCGTAGGCGGTAATTCGGCTAAAAAGGTTGCTTCGTAGCATAACGCCCGAGATAATTGTCCAGGAGCCTGAAACAATCACGTAACTTACCAGGAATGCGTTCTCATTGAATAGGGTAAACATTGCCTGGCCGGCCGCCAGAAACATCGCTCTTTCCGAGTCTGTCGTTGCGGCCGCGTATTGGTTGCTGAGAGAGAGAACCGAGAAAGCGGTATTGGTAGCAAAAAAGGCAGCAATTCCAATGAAGAAGAGAACCATCCCGATGGCCGCACCAGATTCACTGGTGCGTCTCAAAGCCACATAGAGCGCGAGGGTGGTCGGGACAAACACGAGATAAGATATCATTCCCAACAGGTCAAGAGTCAGCAATCCAACCAACCAATTGTCATGAAATACCGCAAAATGCTCCAGGGCGGTATTGGGTCTCGGGAACAAGGCATAGACGACAATCTCTCCAACCAGCAACGCGGCCATTATCAAAGCCGCCACGCCGCCAAATTTGTAGAGGCCCTTCCGGCGCAAATCGATAAGCCCGGCAGCAGCGCCGCGATTCGTCTGATTTGATATATTTGGAGTCATTTTATCACCCTAATCCTTTCGCCCAGGTAGCCGCCCGCTCCAACTCTCCCTCTTTTAGCGGGCCTTCCCTGTCTTTGACCAGAAATCCTTCCGGCGGAACTACCAGGTTGCCGCCCTTTTTCTTCAGCGCCTCAACAATGCGTGGTGCGGCATAGCCGCCCATTTTCATGGGGTGGTATCAGGCCCTCTGCAGTAATATTCAAATCATATAACGGCTTCACCAATTCGGCGATAGCCAGCGAGAATATCATGGTAAATCCTAGGACAAACATGGCGGGGCTGAGCAATAGTCCCAGCCCCTCTTTCCGAAGGGCCAGACAATTAAGCAAACGATGAAAGACCACAGCCACAACTTTCAACACGAACGCCGGCGTCAGCCGCAGAAACGTAGTTCCGAACAGGAACAGGGCGACTCTAACCATGTTTCGGATCGAGAACATGACTGTTTCCCTCCTGCTACTTCATCGAAGATTGCTTGATAAGCCGAGCAATGGCGGCGCATATCTCCTCGTCGTGGCCGAACAGGAAGTGACCGCCCGTCAGCCCGACGAACGTGTTGTTCGGGATTCGCCTCGCAAGCTCACGTCCCCCATGAAACTCCCGAGGGTCGTCGACCGCCTGGAAAATGACGGTCGGTGCCTTGATTCGATCGAAAGGGACATTATTGACCGAGGGAAGTGATACTTCGTTGTCGAAGATGATGCCCTCGCTGCGTGACGAGATCGGTAGGCCTGCCATGAACGCGTTCTCGACAATGAAGTCCCTTTGTTCGGCCGTGTACGTCTTCGCCACGGACTCCGCGACCAGGAGCTTGAGCAACGTGCCCGGCATCGTCTTGACGGCCGCCCAATAGATAAAATCATTCTTCGCCACGAGCTTGGGCATGTAGGCGGGCTCCGGACCGGGAACAGCCGACGACAAAAGGATCAGCCCGCTGGTTCGGTCCGGATAGTCGATCGCGAACCACATCGACGACGGCCCTCCGGCGGAGTTGCCGACAACAAAGACACGGTCGATGCCGAGGTGATCGAGCAACTCCTTGTATGCGGCGGATTGCATGCGTGCCGTAGCGTCCACGGGACGTGAAGACTTCCCATAGCCGAACCGCGAGATATACAAGTGCGTGTATGGGCCGCGGAGGTGCCCCCAGGTGTCCACCATGCTCATGCCCTGGTCGATGCCCCCGACGATGCCGTGGACGACGAGCATCACCGGACCCTGGCCATCAATGCGGTACTCGATGTCACCGTAACTCGAGCTGTAGACCCCGGTTTGGATGCTCGCGATGCGATCACGAGCGCGGCGCAGATCCTGACGAAAGAGGACGAAGACGCTCGCCAAAACGAGAATGAGGATCAAAGCGGTGGCACCGAATGTTGAAACAGTTGCCTTCATCGCGCTTCTCATTTCTACCCCTCCTTGTATTATTATACCCCTATCCCAAGAAATAACAGGACCTGCAGATTAATAAGCAAACTCGATTTTGCTACTAACCGCCCATGCCTGTAAGGTATAACCCAGCAACAAAAATAGATGAAAGGCTATTTCCTGTCACATAAACCACTAATTTCGTATCTTACGCCGCAGTTCCCATAATAAGAAAGCCAAAAAAGGAATAGCCGATACTCAATATTTAATCTGGTTATAATAAATATCTATAATTTCTAGTTTGTACCAGGTAAAATCCCCTTCTTTTAATCTCCAGACAACAGATGACCGGGCGGGAATTCTGACGCCTTTGAATTCCTTGTAGCCATTCGGCTCGATTTGGATAAACCAGTCTTCCAAAGTCGCGCCGCCTTTACGGTTGTAATACCGCTTAGCTTCGAAACTTACCACATCGCCATTCTCATCAAACTTAAACAAACCCGGGGCGGTAATTCCTCCATAGGTTATCGTGGCTTTAGCTGTTGTGGAATCTATCTGTTCCCATTGGATGTAATCATTCAAAGCAGCCGAAGGAAACCAAATAATTTCCGCGAGGTACCTCAACATTGCCCCCTGGCTAGTTTCTTTTCCTTTGGCGTCCGCAACAGTAATCAGGGAAAGCAACTTGATCAGCATGTGCCCTTCTCCATTCTCATACTTGTCTCTCCCGGAAAGGTGTATTCCCGGCGCCGCTTTAACATCTGCGACCCAGACAAACCCCGGTTTTTCCGTTTTAAACCATTGCCCGGCCTTAACGGGCATCCACTTGCCATCAGGTGCAGTCCGCATTTCGCCAATTTGCTGGAGGTGAGCGCGGTAAACATTTTCTTTGCCAGTCACGTTGGTACGTTCGAACCATTTTTGAACAACCGGCGGCAAACCGCCAAGCATTTCTTTTGTTACTACTTCTTTCCCGGAAGTAGCCGGTGGAATAAATGCTTCCAGTTCATTTTTCACCATTGCATTAAAACTCCAGGTTCCGTAGCCAATAACAATTCCCACCAGGATAATCGCATTGGCGATTGTCCCATATTTGGCGTCTGGCCAGTACATAATGATCAGCAGTTGCGAAAGCGCAAGGGCAGGGACGGCAACCATCCACCACCAGTCTTTCCTCAATAAGAAAACGGCTGCGGCAATAATGAACAATAAGGCAGAAATCAGCCATAAAACGCCAATTGGTTTATGGATAGTTTGCGTAAGCTGATTTATTTCAGCAAGTTGAAATGCTTTCCCAAAGCCCAGCAAATGAATGAAGCCATGAATAATAAGGACGGCTGCAAAAATTATTTTTGTTATGGACATCCATCCCTCCCCTCTATGATCTTCCTACTTGAACCGGCAAAAAATTTTACGCAAACTTTACGAAATATGGCTTTTTCCAGCCCCGACCAGGAGGCAATGTGTGCCTACCAAAATAATTATAAAGTTTTCTATAATTTATTAGAATTAAGTCTGATAGTCAACTAACTAATATTGATATATGGTTATCCAGTTAGCTCAGAAAACGCTACTGGCTTAGCAGCTACACAAGCCTTAAGCAGACGGTTAAAAAGCTCAGGCTCCCAAAAGCGGCGATTAAACCGGTAACAAAATTCATTCAGGTAGGACTGAAGGTGACGATTATCAAGTCCATGGAAAGTACCGGCGATAAAAGCTTTGGCATTAGAAATGATTGTATGGATCCACTTGAAAGTTTCTAATCCCTGCTTCTTGTTTTTATTGATAATAATACGCTCATGCTGATAACCAACTTTGTCAAGTTCAGCATAAATGTTCAGACCGTCGGTTGTAACTTTGGAACCAGGAGTAACATGTTTATGAACAAATTCATCGGCCGCTTTCCGATTAAGACTTTCCACTACCTCCATTTTGACATGGCAGGGGTGGTCATTTTTTTCTACCGAAACAGCCACGATTACAGGCGTCTTTTCCGTACCGCGACCGGACTTATCGCCTCCCTCACCGGCGCCACCAAAATAAGCGTCGTCCATTTTTACCAGGCCAGCAAGTTTATATTGACTGTCTCTGTCCGTCATGGCTTTACGAATTTTGTGGGAAATTGCCCAAGCCGTTTGGTAGCTTACACCAAGTGATTTCTTAAGTGAAAGAGAAGAACTACCCCGCTTATCATGGGCAATTAAATAGATCGCCCAAAACCAGGCCACTAAAGATGTCCTTGTTTTGTGCATGACGGTACCGGCGGTAACGGACACCTGATAACTACAAGAGGTACACTCGTATAAGTGCCTGGTTTTAATAAGGTAGGCCGTTTTGTTTCCGCATCTCGGACAGTAAAAACCCTCCGGCCATCTAAGACTGAAAAGATGTTCCCGGCAAGCTTCCTCGTCTCGAAATCGGGATTGAAATTCAAGCAGGCTGATTGGTTCTTGTTTAGCCATATTTTCTCTCCCCTTTTTACTGTATTATTTGTATTATACTACGTTTTGGAGAGAAAGGAAAGGTTTTCTGAGCTAACTGGATAACCACATATTGATATGATTATAACAGCATTTGTATATTAATTAAAACTGGTTAACATTAATTTTTAATTAACACTCCTAAGCATTGCGAAGACACGAGCGGACGGGGCGACTGGGTCATAATTATTCCCAGCATCCCGCAGCAGGCGTATTCATGATGATCGTTTTTACACTGCTGCTTTTGCTCATTTTTTTGTCCGCTTCAACCGGCCCTAAGCTGCCGGGATTTTACGGCGAACCCTTTCATCTTTTACTGGAATTGACTAGAATAATAATGCCCAACGCTATCCAGGAAGGAGAAATTGCTTATGAAAATCGTCGGGAGTCGCAAAGACCCTAGAATAACCCCCTTATCTGCCGAGTGGGACCAGTTTGTGAAGTTGGCCGAAACATTTCGCGCTGACCAGGTCTTTGTGCCGCGCGGAGTTTATAAATTTAAAACCTTCGAGGAGGTTAACAGATGGTCACTGAAAATGATGCTGGGCAAGAAACCTATAGCAGGCCGCCGGGAAGGGAAGATATTAAGAAAATCTGCCGGGCACTAAACGAAAAGGGCGTAAAGTATGTGCTGGTCGGCGGACTGGCGAAGAATTTTCACGGCCTAACAAGAATGACTCATGACATCTAAAAGGTCTTGGGAGACTTTATTTTGAAAAAAACCGCCTAAAATTTTAATGATTTCGTTTTCGTCCGACTTTTTTTCCTCAGTTACCTGATGTAATGAGGTAGAGTAATATGAATTTAGATTTTAAACCAGCATTAATTCTAGTGACAATATTTTTATTAATTGCCTTTTGGGGGAAAATACATGGTTCTGGTTCAACTCCACCAATAAAAAATAAAGAAGGGGTTGCAAGTACGCAAGCTGTTGCTTCTTTAGAAAAGTTAAGCCCCCCTTTTCAGTTAGTAGAAGAATATTTTAAAACTCTTCAAGCTTCCAAGGGAAAAAAACTTGTCAAATTTGAGAAATCCGCTTATACACCTTTTTTTGCAGAAACTGAAAAATTCAACTCTGAATTACGGCGTATTAAGAAACAGGCGTATCAGTAAAAGCAATTATGCAGAACACATTTTACCGCACGCACTTCCAATGCCTTTAAAGCCCCCGGCATTATGGAGCATTCGCGGCCCTTTGCCCTGGTTAAGGTTGCGGGGTTCACAATTTCCGCTGATATATTTTCTGCGAAATAATTAGCGATAAAGCTGCCAGGACAATCGGCGCCGCATAATTGTAATACCAGTTATCAATTTTACCTGTGAAAACTGCGTCTCTGATCAAATAAAGGGCATAGGTGTTGGGTATAAAATTAGAAATTGCTTTTACCAGTCCCGTAGTGTTCTCCAAAGAAACAAATCCATCGGACATAAACCATAAAAGCACTGTTCCAACCATGGCCCCCACGGCTGTAGCGGCAAAACTTTTTAAATACAGGGAACTATTGCGGAAGCCGCGATATAACAGAGCGCGACCAATAACAAAGGAATGATTATCTGCCCCAAGTAAAGCCAGAGTTTTATCCCGGCAAAAAGATAGATTAACAAGCCGTTTACGGTGCCCGTTAGCTCCGAAGCAAGCAGGGACATCACTACACGGGCATAAAAAGAAGTCGTCACTGATCTGGGGGACAGACGGTATTCGATCAAAGTGCACCTGGGTAAAGGACAGAGAACCGAAGAGAAAACCGGATAAAAGGATGCCGATTGCCAAAGCGCTGGCGCCGAAGGAAGCTACCCAGGGAATATCTGCCGGGTAACGTGTTGTTTCCTTAACTGTAATTATTTTGTTGCCGGGATCTTGTTCAAGATAAGAAACAACAGCTCCCGTTAAACGGTTCCGGTAATTTTTAGTCATGTTTGTATTTTCATCTTTAAAATATTGAACTATTATTAGTTCTGCCTCTTTTGTTCTTGTTCCGTTTTTGCCGGACGGTTCTTCGAGCACTTCGATCTTGTTGGTATAGGCTGTTTCGTCCAGGCTTTTTCCGGAAACCTGAAGGGAAAAATAAGGCATCCCTTGCGGGTTGGAAAAAAGTTTTTTTCAGCGATCAAAAGCAATCGTTCTTTCAGATCCTTTTCACTCACCAATAAAACACCTCCGAAAACACCTCCTATAAAACTTAAAAAACTATACTGGTTTTCACGGTTTTATAATAAGCGTAACTCTCTTCCCTGTCCTTATTTTTTAATTGAACCTTTTCTTCTAAAAAGAGCTATGTAATTATGAAAGTATCTTTTATAAGCCTTTGTATCCTCAAAAAAGGCGGCGTGCTAATGGATTTAGATTTGGAAAAATGGCGCTCGGGTGATAATGAAACCTTCTGCGCCTATTTTCACCAGTACAAAGATATGGTTTTTAAAACCGCCTTCTTAATTAGCGGTAGCAAAGAAGAAGCGGAAGATGTTTTGCAGGAGGTTTTCCTGGCTACCTGGAAATCCCGGCATACTTTTAACCCGGATAAAAGCAAGCTGAGCACGTGGCTTACCCGCATTACCACCAGACTGGCCGGAAAGCGCCGCCGAAAAATGGCAAAAGGTTTTTCATCGTTAGAGATAAAAGAGGGTAACTCTCCTTCACCGGAAGAAGACACCCTGACCAAACTGGAATACCAGGCGATGGTAAAAGCCCTGGATATCCTGCCGGAAAAACACCGGATTGTAATTATCTTAAGGTACTTTAACGAGCTATCAATAAACGAAATTGCCGCTATTTTAGGCGTTCCCCTGGGTACGGTCAAGTCCCGGCTGCATCACGGTTTAAAAAAGCTCCATGAAAAATTTTATCTGGCTTTTTCAGCCGGAAAGGAGGTACAAAGATGAAGTGCCGGCAAAGCAAAGAGCTTTTTTCACGTTATCTGGAAGAAGAATTAAAAGGAACGGCGCTGGCTGAATTTAAAAGGCACCTGGACAACTGCCCGCGCTGCCGGGAGGAACTGGCTGCCCTGGCTTATACCCGCCAACGCCTGCGTCAGACCCTAAAACAAATGGCTGCCGGCGCCGCCCCGTCTGCCGGCGCGTACGAAAAGCTAAGGCACCGGCTGGTGGAAGAAATAAAACCGGCGTTTCCCCAAAGGCTTCGCCGGCAGAAGGTTTTTGCCCTGGCGGCAGCAGTCGTCGTGCTGCTCAGCCTGGTAACGATCTTCGCCATATTTCCCGGGCCACCTCTGGAAGCCAGGGTGGCGGCTATTGCCGACGCCGATCCCCGCCTGCAAAACATCCTTGGCGCGGGCAGGGTCAGGGCAGGAGGAATTTTACTCACCGGCCGCTCCCAAGGTCATCTGATCCTTCTAATGGAAAGAAACGAGGATTTTCAAGAAGTACAGATAACCGCTACAGTGGATCTTCAAAAAAAGCAGGTAGTTAAAATTGAAGAGGATACCTGCCCTCCTTTAACTGGCGAAGAGAAAGCTTTGGCTCTTCAGATCGCTCGAAACGATTCGGCCGGGCAAGACCTTTTCTTAAAAAATGTTGTTAAAAATATAGTTTCTGCTTATCCCCCTTTACATGAGGGAATGGTTAACACGCCTGGCCTTCCGGCGGGCCGATTTGCCCGGCTGGTCCTGGAAAATAAGGAGGACAGGGCGCAAGTGTGGCTTGTCCGGGTTGACCTTGCCGCCGGGAAAGTGGTTGAAGTAGCAAAAGGAACCTTGGCCAAAACAGCGCCCAAAATAAAATGGGATGAGGGGAGCGGGCGGCTGGAGTATAACGGCGGAGGGGAGGACAACGGCGAAGGGGGCGGTTTTAAGATCGATAGGTTTCAAGATTGAGGCAGGAAAAATTTTTAAGTAATGAACCTTCAGGAGAAAACCTGCCTATATAATTTATGAAAGCAGTTGGATCGCTTCCTAAACGGAGGGCAGCCGGCAGGTAATTTGCGCCAGAGGAGGGGATGAAAGGCAAAAACCTGCGCCTGCAAAAGGGCCCTGCGTTAAGAAGGATAAAAATACAATAGAGCTGTTTAAAAAAGAAGGAGGATGATAAGGATGCGTCTGAAAAAGAACTGGTCGACCTTGGTGTTGATCGGCATTCTGGCTACCCTGCTGGTCGGCGCCAGTGTGGGGTGGGCGAAAAATGCGGTTGACCCGGTGAAAAGAAATGTGTTACAGGCCGGTGAAGACAACCTGACGCCTCAGGAAATTAAGGAGGGCGCCGGTGGCGGAAAAACGGGTGAGTTAACCAACAAAACCAAAGAAGAAGCGCCGGGCGAATCGGCCGTCATTTTCGGCAAAATTCGCCCAGACGGTAAAAAAGAAGTGGTCAAGGTATTTAAAGGAGAACCGCAGTTAAACATAACCGCTGTTGGCAATAAAAAGACAGGAGAAATGGAGTTTATTGCCTCGAAAGAAGCGGCCGGGAAAAATGATGGGGGAGGATACGCTGTCCTGTACGGCCCGAATGGAGAAAAAGAAGCGGTTAAAGCAGGCAAAGGACCCGTTATGATCAGGAGTTACCCGGATGAAGCAGGTAATATCAAGACAGAAAGAAAGGGAATGACTCCGGAAGAGCTCGAACAATTCCGGAAAGAACTGACCGGAAAAGCAGTTAAGACCGTTAATATCACTCCGGAAACAAAGTTACCGGTTAACGAAGAAAATCTAAAAGCAGATAAAATCTAAAAGCAGATAAAATTTCTGCTCCTGCCGATAGCGCTCCCGACACTATCTGGCACGAAGCAAGGGCTGATAACCACCGGATCGGGTGGTATGCCCAAAGCTACTCGACAAACTATGATGGCGGCGCAGGAGCTGAATCTGACGGGGCATCGGTCAGAGCCTGGTACTGGTAAGCTGGATACACAGATAGTCAAGAAATTTTCAAGTCCTGGAAAAAACCGGTTTTTCTCGAAGAGGAAACCGGGTTTTTCTTGTCTTTAATCAGGCACTCCCAATTCGATGTATTTCTCTAAATCCCATCCGGTTTAGTGCTGCCAAAACCTCTCGTCCTGATAATAGAGGGAGTCTCATAACGCCACTTCATAAACCTTATGCTTACTGTCTTCTACTAACACCTCTTCAGGTTCTAAATATAACTTTATTGCTTCCTGAATATTCATTAATGCCTCTTCTTCTGTCTTTCCTTGACTCCAACAACTTTTTAACGATGGACAATGAACTACAAAGTAACCATTTTCTCCTTCCTCTACTAATGTGATTATCTTTGTTCCGTTGCCTTTATTACGGTCTCTTGCCTTTACAGGAATAAAGAACTTCTTACTGCTGTTTTTCCACTTATTGTGTTTTGT
>LDZT01011417.1_pt1 | contig 10816 bp, 9 predicted proteins | sample 615521 | NCBI WGS metagenome assembly LDZT01 (sample SAMN03408292, study PRJNA278302) | terrestrial metagenome | isolation source: oil reservoir sample SB1 | place: USA: Alaska, North Slope, Schrader Bluff formation | collected 2011-09
ATTCTTTAAAAATACCAAGACAAAATATAGAAGATAAAATATCAAAAAGAATAATAAACATTATAGGTTGATGTTAATTTAGGGGTTCTCAAGGGGAAGTATTCCCCTTGAATATCTTGTTGGTAAAACAAGATAGCATTTCTTGAATTGTATTTTCTTTGAGGGGGTTTCAGGGGATACCTCCCCTGATTATCTTGCAGTATCGGAATTTCAATAATTTAGATACTGCAAGATAATATAAGTATCATTTCTTCAATAAGGAACAATATATTTTGATTTTGAGTTAGGGGTTCACAAGGGGAAGTATTCCCCTTAAATATCTTGTTTACTGATGACCAAGTTTTTATTTTTATTTTACAATACCAGAATTGTCATTGTAAGCTTGCTTAGTAGCGTGAGTTCAGAGTCGAGAGGCTAATCCCATACCATATTATTATATGAATTACAAAAATATGGCTGGTATAGCTGGAGGAGATTGCTTTGTCACTTCGCTCTTCGCAATGACATATTCTGCTGAATTAGTAAAGAGGGAGAAAATTGGCTGAATATTTGTTAGAAATGAAAAATATATCAAAACGCTTCCCGCTGGTTAAGGCAAACGATGGAGTAAATTTCTCAGTTAAAAAAGGTGAAATTCATGCCTTAGTAGGAGAAAATGGGGCTGGTAAAAGTACCTTAATGAGTATTTTATATGGATTATATCAAGCCGATGAAGGTGAAATATTTATTAATGGTAAAAGGGTAAATATAAACAATCCTAACAAAGCTATTGAATTAAATATTGGTATGGTTCACCAACATTTCATGTTGATTCCTCCCTTAACCATTGCCGAGAATGTGGTATTGGGTAGAGAACCGAGGAAAAATTATTTTTTTCTCAATAAGCAAAAGGCAGTTCAAGAGATTAAAGACCTTTCCGAGAAGTTTAATTTTAAAATAAACCCCTGGGCAAAAATTGAGGAAGTTTCAGTAGGAATACAACAGAGGGTAGAAATTATTAAGGTTCTTTATCGAGGAGCTGAAATATTAATACTGGATGAACCAACCGCAGTATTAACTCCCCAGGAAGTAGATGAATTATTTAAGATGCTCACATCTCTAAAAGAGCAGGGGAAAACAATTATTTTTATTACCCATAAGCTTAATGAGGTTATGGCTGTATCAGATCGGGTTACGGTAATGAGGAATGGAAAAGTAGTTGGCACTATGAAAACTGTTGATACTAATACTTCTGAAATAGCAAATATGATGGTTGGTAGAGAAGTCCTTTTAGAGACAAAAAAAGAAAAACAAAAAGCTGGTAAAGCTGTTTTGAAATTAGAAAATATCAATATGGTAAATCAACAAAAATTTCCTATCTTGAAAGATATAAATCTAACCATTAAAGAAGGAGAGATATTAGGAATTGCAGGAGTAGAAGGTAATGGTCAAACAGAATTAGTGGAGGCAATTACCGGTCTAAGAACTATTACTAGTGGAAAAATATTTCTCTACGAGCAGGATATTACCAACTTAAAGCCTAGAAAAATTCGAGAGTTAAGTGTTGCTCATATTCCAGAAGATAGGCAAAAAAGGGGAATTATTTCTGAATATTCTGTTGCTGAAAATCTCATATTGGGTTTTCATTATCAGCCACCTTTTAATGGAGGCCTTTCACTTAATTTTCCTGCCATTAGTCAACATGCTCGTCAATTAATTACAACTTACGATATTCGTCCTCCCGATAAAGATAACCTCCTGAAGTCCTTATCTGGAGGTAATCAACAGAAGGTGATTGTAGCCCGTGAATTTTATAAAGAACCTATTCTACTGGTTGCTTCTCAACCTACCAGAGGATTGGATGTTGGTTCCATTGAATTTGTTCATCGTCAGTTATTACAGGCCAGAGGTAAAGGTAAAGCAATTCTTTTAGTCTCAGCTGAATTAGATGAAATTTTATCTCTAAGCGATGTAGTTGCTGTAATTTATGAAGGGAGCATTGTAGAGGTTATAAATGCTGAAGATATAGATATAAAAAGGCTGGGGTTGTTAATGACAGGAGCTTTGAAAAGAAAAGAAGAAATTTCGAAAAAAGATAAGTATGGGAAAATGGAGGAATAGTATTTAAAAATTATGAAGCAAAAAAGTAGTCTTTTTCTTTATTTCTTAGAAAAAGTAACCCCCTTAATTGCTATTATAGGAGCTCTTCTTATCGGTTCTGTTGTCATATTATTGATGGGAGAAGATCCCTTACAGGTTTATAAAATGATGTTTGGTCTGGCAATTGGCAATCTTGATGGATGGGGAAATGTACTTTTCAGGGCCACTCCTTTAATATTTACTGGATTAGCCGTCGCCTTTGCCTTTCGTTGTGGTCTCTTTAATATTGGGGGAGAGGGGCAGGTTTATGTGGGGGCATTCCTGGCTGCTTATGTTGGATTTACTTTCACTAATTTGCCATCAATTATATTAATACCATTAACTATTGTCGCAGCGGCAGCAGGTGGAGCATTATGGGCCTTTGTGCCAGGTCTTTTAAAGGCAAAGACTGGTGTTCATGAAGTAATTGTAACCATTATGATGAATTGGATCGCTTCTTCACTTACCTTTTACCTGGTATTGGTATATAAAGCTCCTCCTACTGAAGCGATGAAAGCTGCTGGAGTGCAACAGATGATTCCCCACACCAGTGAAATAGCTGAGGCAGCCCGACTACCCAGGATTTCCACAATATTGTCTTCTCTTAATATTCAATTTCCTGCTCATAATCCCTTAAATGTATCGTTTTTTATAGCTATTGTTGCAGCTTGTTTGGTATATTATATATTATGGAAAACGAGTTTAGGGTATGAAATAAGAGCAGTTGGATATAATCAGACTGCTTCTGAATATGCCGGGATTAGTATTGCTAGAAATATAATTTTAGCAATGCTAATTAGCGGTGCCTTAGCCGGGTTGGTTGCTACCAATGAGGTAATGGGTTATAAGTTTAGATGGCGTCAGGAGCTTTTTACCAATTTAGGTTTTAATGGGATTGCTGTTGCCTTGTTAGGGAAGAATCACCCTTTAGGTGTTGTATTAGCTGCTATTCTCTTTGGAATATTGTCTTATGGTGGTGCGTTAGTAAATATATTTACAGGGGGCGCAATACCACGAGAGTTAATTATCGTAATACAGGCTGTTATTGTTATTCTGGTAGTTGTTGCTGATGAAATTGTTAAACGTTTTATCCTCAGGAGGAAATCCGAATTATGATAGAAAGTATATTTAATGCTGATTTTTTAGCTTCTGCCATAAGAATAGCAATCCCTTTAATGCTGGCTGGTTTAGGAGGTGTATTTTCAGAAAGATCAGGAGTAATAAACATTGGCCTAGAAGGAATGATGTTAACCAGTGCCTTTATTGCTATAGCAGCTACCAATTTTTCAAATAATCCCTGGATAGGTATTTTATTTGCAGTTATAATAGGAATTTTGTTAGGACTTATCCATGCTATTGTTACTGTTACATTTAAAGCGAATCAGATTGTAAGTGGGGTGGCAATTAATCTATTTGCCAGCGGGATTACAGTCTTCTTAAGCTGGCTCTGGTTTCAAGAGACACAAATAATGGCTATTGCAAGGTTACCTATCTGGGGTTTTGCAGTTCCCCAACCAGGAGAAGCTCCATCTTGGATTCGTAGTTTAATTGTTATATTCGCCCATCATTCACCCATGATATACCTTGCTTTTATTATTATTATACTATCTCACATCATTATTTTTAAAACGCCTTTTGGTTTAAGGCTACGTTCCGTGGGAGAATATCCACAGGCTGCCGATACTCTTGGTGTAAATGTTATTAATATGCGTTATATTTCAGTAATGATATCCGGAGCATTAGCAGGTCTGGCTGGTTCATTTCTTTCCCTGGAACAGGCTCATTTCTTTGTTAAGGAAATGAGCGGTGGTAGAGGATTTATTGCTTTAGCAGCTATGATATTTGGGAAGTGGACTCCCTTAGGTACTGCCGGAGCTGCTTTACTTTTTGGTGTTGGAGAGGCATTAGCTATTAGATTGCAAGGATTTTTTACAATCCCGGTCCAATTTATTAATATGGTACCTTATTTACTGGCAATCTTTGTTTTAGTTGGTGCTATTGGTAGAGCCTCTGCTCCTCGAGCTGATGGGATTCCTTATGAGAAAGAAATACTCTGATGTCAAATAGATTATTAAAAATAATTTAAATATTAATTTTTCAGTTCAGGTATAATAATATTATAATAATGTATAAATTCAAAAGAACTTAAACTAAAGGAAAATTTAGGGGAACACCTAAATTAAGGAGCATTATTGACAAATGAAGGAAATTGGGGAATACTTAAAAAATAGAAGAATAGAGTTGGGGATCTCTTTAGAAGAGGCTGAACAGAATCTTAAAATTAGAAAAAAATATTTGGTTGCTTTAGAAGAAGGTGATGAAAGCATCCTTCCTGGTAGAACATATTTTGTAGGGTATTTAAGAAATTATGCCAACTATCTGGGAATAGACCAAGAATACCTCAATCAGCTCTTAGAAAAAACAGAAAAATCTCCTAAGCCAATTAAGCCAGAGCCAATAACAAAAAGAAAAAAAACAGGTAGATATTTTTCTCAAAGACAAAAGAAATTAGGTATTAAGAAAGAAAAAAAACCAATAAATCTCCTTCCTTTTATCAAAATAGCGATAGTAATAATTGTATTACTTGGTATTATAGCTATTCTTAACCAATTTCTACCAAGCCTTAGACAACCATCTACCAGTCCAGTGGTAAAAAAAGAAGAGAGTATACCAGAAGAAAAAACTCTTGAACAAGAAATGATTGAAATAGCTGAGGAAAATATTCAAACAGAAATATTATCAAAAACCCCTGATATTAATTTTTTAGAACTATTACCGGATTATAATCCAATCGAAATTGTTGCCCAGGAACCAAGCTGGGTAAAGATAATGCAAGATGACTATATTTTATTTGAAGGAATTATTTTTACTTCTGAAATTATTACTATCAAATCGGATAGCTTAGTTACCTTGCTTACTCTTAGCCCCAATAATATTAGTGTTACCTATAATGGCAAACTTTTAGAGCCTCAAACTATGGAAAGTCATCGCCTTATAGGATATGAAGTTATGCCAAGCAATAATTAAATCAAAGACAAAATGGGAAAAATTAGATATCCTAATCCAACCAAATTAATATTTAGTATTATAAGTAATCAGGATAAGCTTTTTTGGGAAGCCAAGAAATTATTAGTAGATTTTTTTGGGGAAATAGATTTAGAAAGTGAATATCAAGCATTTAATTTTACCAATTATTATCGAGATGAAATGGGAGATCAACTGAAACAAAAGTTAATTAGCTTTGAAAAATTAATCCTTCCTGAACGTTTAAGTCAGGTTAAGTGTGATAGTAATAGATGGGAGTTTTTGCTCAGTACGGGTAGCAATTCCTTTACTAAAGAAGAGATAAAAAGAAAAGTAAATTTGGACCCTGGTTATTTAACCCTTCATAAATTTATATTAGCAAGTACTAAAAATGGACCTGCTAGAATTTATCTCAAGAAAGGAATATATGCCGAGATTACCTTAAGATTTATTAAAAAATCATATCATCCTTTAGAATGGACCTATCAAAATTATCAAACTGAGTCATATATTTCATTTTTTAATAAAGTAAGAGAAGTATATAAAAAACAAATAAAAGAATATATTAGAGAAAAAGATGAGCGATAGTATTAAGGTTAATAATGATAAAAGAGTATTTATAGCTATTAATTTAGATAGTGAAATTAAGGAGTATATTGCTAAAGTTCAAGAACGGATTGAACAACTTAGCGATAATCTTCATGGGAAAATGAAATTGGTTGAAAAAGAAAATTTACATATTTCCTTAAAATTTTTAGGTAATTTAAATTCAATGGCAATAGAAAAAACTAAAGAAGTTTTACAGAGAGTTTTCCAGCAATATCAACCTTTCGTTATGGACCTTTCAAAAAATATAGGAATGTTTCCCAATTTCAAAAAACCTCGAGTCATCTGGATTGGTGTGGGGAAGGGAAATAATAAAATTATAGAAATATATCAAGCCCTTGAAAATGAATTAAAGGCAGAGTCATTTTATCAAACTGAGAATAATTTTTCCGTACATATTACTCTAGCTAGAATAAAATATATAAAAAATTCACAAAAGATGGTTGATTATTTGAAAACTATTGAGATAGATAATCTTTCTCAGAAGGTTCTATCTATTGATCTGATGGAAAGTTGTTTGACTAATGAGGGACCTATTTATCATGTGCTAAAACATTTTCCCTTATTAACATAAACTAAAATAATAGTAAAACTACCAAATTTGAAAAAGATACAATAATTTAATATCTTCTTAATTAGTAATTCTAGTAATAATTACTTTTATTTTCAGAATAATTTTGTTTATGAGGAGAGCGATATTATATGAAAGAAGAGAAGAACAATATTTCGGAGAGGGAAAAAGCTTTAAAAATGGCAATGGATAATATTGAGCAGCGTTTTGGTAAAGGTTCAATTATGAAATTTAGTGATAAACCAAAGGTAGCTGGTAGTAATATTATTTCTACTGGCTCTTTAGCACTGGATATTGCTTTAGGTATTGGAGGGGTACCTAGAGGTAGAATAGTAGAAATATTTGGTCCTGAATCATCAGGCAAGACTACTTTGGCTTTACATATGATAGCTGAAGCACAAAAAAGTAATGGTATTGCCGCCTTTATTGATGCTGAACATGCTTTAGATCCTAATTATGCCAAAAATATTGGCATAAATATTGATGAGTTAATAATTTCCCAGCCAGATACTGGTGAACAGGCATTAGAAATTACAGAGTCGTTAGTAAGAAGTAATGCTGTTGATATTATTGTTATTGATTCTGTAGCTGCTCTGGTACCAAAAGCTGAAATAGAAGGTGATATGGGTGATGCTTCAATGGGTTTGCAGGCTCGCTTAATGTCTCAGGCTCTTAGAAAATTAACTGCTATCATTAATAAATCTAGAACTACCACAATTTTTGTTAATCAAATAAGAGAAAAAATAGGCATTATTTTTGGAAACCCGGAAACTACACCTGGGGGAAGGGCTTTAAAATTTTATGCTACCATTAGATTAGATATCAGAAAAAAGGCTTCTATAAAAAAGAATGAGTCTAATATTGGAATTGCAGTGAAAGTAAAAGTGGTAAAAAATAAGATGGCTCCACCATTTCAGGAAGCTGATTTTGATATTATTTTTGGTAAAGGCATTTCTAAAGAGGGCGATATAATTAATTTAGGATACCAATATGGAATAATCCAGAAATCAGGCACCTGGTTTTCCTATAATGATATGCAATTAGGTCAGGGAAAGGAAAATACAAAGATATTTTTATTAGAAAATCCTCTACTGGCAAGTGAAATTGAAAAGAAAATATTAAAAGCAGCAAATTTGCCGAATTTAGAAAGTGATTCTCAAGATGAACGAGAATTACCAGATAACTGATATTAAGGTTAAGAAAAATAATATAAATAAGATACAATTATTTGTAAACGATCAATTATTTATTGAAACTGATGATAATATTCTAAGAAAGTTAGATTTATACATTGGTAAAATAGTTTCTAAGAAAGTTCTTGATAGTCTTGAACAACAAAATGAAGTATCAAAAGCCAGAAATGATGCTATCAGGTTTTTATCTTATCGGCCTCGCTCTGAATGGGAAGTCAGGAAGAAATTAGAAGAAAAAAAATACCAGCATGATATTATTGAAGATGCTATTTATTGGTTAAAAGACGAAAATCTTGTTAATGATTGGGAATTTTCCTGGCAGTGGTTAAAATATCAGGTAAATAAAAAGCCAGCAGGGAAGATTAAACTGAAAAATGAACTATATAAAAAGAGAATTAACAGAGAAATTATTGAGAGTGTAATCGATTCATTTTTCGAAAAAGATAATGATGAACTAGAATTAGCTTACCAACTAATCGAGAAAAAAAGTAATTCGCTTCAATCAAAAAATATAAAGTTAGAGCCACAAAAAGTGCTTAATTTACTAAAAAGCCAGGGTTTTTCTCCTCAGATAATACAGAAAATTTATGAGGAGAAGTTTGAAAACTAAGATAACATTTATCAAGATATTCAAGGGGGAATTCTTCCCCTTGATAATCCCAGAATTAAATCAAAATATATTGTTCCTTATTGAAGAAATAATACTTATATTATCTTATAGTATCGAAATTATTGAAATTCCGATACTATAAGATATTCAGGAGGAGGGTTTCCGTTTAAAATTCGTTTATCGTTCCTAATTTAGGAAATATTATATAATAGTATCCTGATTTTTTTTAAAATTTCCATACTATTAAGTAATTAATAATTAATATAAAATGTTTTCAGCCAACCACATTATGTTTAAACAAGTATTTTAATAAATAGACCATGAGGTTAAAGTTGACTTTTATAATATTAAGAGATAAAATATGTAAGCTAATTATATTCTTAATTATAATAATTTTGATATTCTAAAAATTCATCAGTTAATTATTCTAAGCTATTTTTCAATGAATTTGATAAATAATAAATGTTGTTGTTAATTAATTTAGTCTAAGATATTTTGTACCTTTTAAATTGAATAGGGGGTGAAAGCCATTAATATTTATATTCTATCTATTACTGTTATTTTAATTGGGATAATAATAGGCTATTTCTTAGCCAATTATATAGCAAAAACTAAATTATCTAATGCAGAGGAAACTGCTAAAAAGATAATTGAAAATGCCAAAAAAGAAGCGGAGTCAATTAAAAAAGAAGCTCAATTACAAGCAAAGGAAGAGTCTTATCAAATTATCAAGAGAAGTGAATTAGAATGCCAACAAAAAAGAAATAAATTAGAATACATAAATGAACAACTAATTAAAAAGAGTAATAGTTTAGTACAAAAGATAGAACTGATTGAAAACAAACAAAAACAAATAGAAGTAAAAGAAAAAGAGGTAGAACAAAAAATGAAAGAGGCTGATCAGCTCTATCAAAAACAAAAAGATGAATTATTAAGAATATCAAGGCTGAATATTGAAGAAGCAAAACAAGATTTACTTAATCGGCTGGAAAAAGAAGTAAGTCATGAAGCAGGGAAGATTATCAAGAGCATTGAAGATAAAGCCAAAGAAGAAGCTGAAAAAAAGGCGCAAAACATTATATCCCTTGCCATTCAACGTTATTCATCCGAATATACTGTTGAATCAACAATATCTGTGGTTCCTCTTCCCAATGAAGACATGAAAGGAAGAATAATTGGAAGAGAAGGCAGAAATATTCGGACTTTTGAACGAATAGCAGGAGTTGATCTTATTGTTGATGATACGCCTGAGGCAGTAATTATCTCGGGGTTCGATCCTATAAGGCGGGAAATTGCTAGAATTGCCCTGGAAAAATTAATTACAGATGGTAGGATACAACCTGCTAGAATTGAGGAAGTAATAGAAAATTCAAAAAAGATTGTAGAAAATAACATCAAAGAAGAGGGTGAGAAGGCCGTCTTTGAAACAAATGTTAGAAATTTAAATCCAAAATTAGTTAATATGCTGGGTAAATTGAAATATAGAACAAGTTATGGTCAAAATGTATTACAACATTCTAAAGAAGTTGCTTATTTCGCAGGAATTATGGCTGATGAACTTGGTTTAAATTCTAACTTATGCCGAAGAGCTGGGCTTCTTCATGATATTGGTAAATCTGTAGATATGGAAATAGAAGGACCACATGCCTTAATAGGTGCAGATATTGCTAGAAAGAATGGAGAATCTCTTAAAATAATTAATGCTATTGCGGCTCATCATGAAGATGAAAAGCCTGAGTCTATTGAGGCAATTTTAATTCAAGCTGCTGATGCTATATCTGCTTCAAGACCTGGTGCTCGGAGAGAAATGCTGGAGACTTATATCAAAAGGTTACATCAATTAGAGGAAATAGCAAATTCATTCGAAGGAGTAGAAAAGTCTTATGCTATACAGGCTGGACGGGAAATTAGAATCATCGTAAATCCAGTAGAAATAGATGATTATCTGGCTGCTAAGCTGTCCAGAGATATTTCTAAAAAAGTCGAAAAAAATATTGATTATCCAGGTCAAATAAAAGTGAATGTTATCAGAGAAACTCGTTCAGTAGAATATGCAAAATAATTTTAAATTATTATTGTTTTAACCAGAATCTAACAAAATTATAAGAGAAAATAGAGAAGGGGATATATAAAAATATATATCTCCTTCTTTTTTCATAAATTATAATTTATTTTTAAAAATAATAATAACAAAACAATAATTTAATGAGCTATAAAATCTCAAGTATTAAAAGTATAAAAAAATTGATAATTATATATTGAAATTATCTATCAAATGATGTCTATATAGTATTTTAATCACTGAAAAATGAACAATAATGGTATAATTATTACTTCCAATAAGAATAATAAAAAAGGCCAAAGAGCATTATTTTATTTTATTAAAACGTTCGGCTGCCAGATGAATGTGAATGATTCAGAATTTTTGGCAGGTCAGCTAAAAGAGATGGATTATGTGGTGACACAAGATATTAAACAAGCTGACCTGATAATCTTAAATACCTGCTGTGTCAGAAAAAAAGTAGAGCAAAAAATTTATAGTTTAGCAGGTATTATCAAGCAGATGAAGACAGAAAAACCAGAACTAATTTTAGGAATTTGTGGTTGTCTGGCTCAAAAGGAAGCGGAAAATATTCAAAAGAAGATGCCCTGGGTTGATTTAATATTCGGACCTTCTCAAATAACTTCTTTTAA
>LDZT01003565.1_pt1 | contig 10808 bp, 9 predicted proteins | sample 615521 | NCBI WGS metagenome assembly LDZT01 (sample SAMN03408292, study PRJNA278302) | terrestrial metagenome | isolation source: oil reservoir sample SB1 | place: USA: Alaska, North Slope, Schrader Bluff formation | collected 2011-09
AAATGCAGGTGCAGGTATTCAAGACACAACAATCGTGGTTAAGAGTACCACAGGTGAAAATATACCCGTCAAGTTTTCTTTCAAAAGGGACATGAGCGAAGAAAACAAGGATAAAAATGTTTATAATTGGACGGCAAGCGTAGTTGGTTCTGATTATAATTTTGCAGTTGACGATGGTTCAGGCAATTTAACTTCAACTAACCAAATTAGTGGAAAAGTAGAGCTTGACGACACAGGAAATGTAATTAGTTGGGTTAATTACGATAACGACGGAGATCCACTATCAGAAAGTAAGATTTCAATATTCGACATTAACGGTGAAATAGTGGATACTAACGGCGATCCTGTTATTGTAAATATCAATGCAGGGTCAGGTACTGCAACTCTCACAGGAAGCATTAGAGTTACAGATAATACAACGGGAGAAACGGTTTATTATGATCCGGAAGATATTGATATTGATATTACTACCCCAAATCTAACAATAACATTGACCGATAATGGCGGTTCCCCTTTAACTTTTACTGCAAATGAAGGCGGCTTTGGAGATGGAGATGGAAGTATTTCAATTGGTGAATTCAATGATTTTTTATCAACAACAGGAATAACAGATACGACTAGCACTTATACCCTCACAGGGTTACGTTTAACCGGTGCCTCTGATTCAGATACTATTGATAATCAGGATTTTGCCACCTTAGAACCCTTAAAATCGGTCAGAGAGATGATTCAACCACCTTCAGGCGGAGCTATAAGATTCACCGATCTTAACAATCCAACCAACTTTTCAGAAGCTAACTATATCAGCCCATCTGTAACAACATCCACAGTTGTATACGATTCTCTAGGTAACCCTTACAATACTTATTTAAAATTCACAAAAATAGATGCTAACACTTGGTATTGGAAGGCAGAGTTAGAAGACGGCACCCCATTGTATAAAAGTACCGCTGATGGTCAATTACTCAATGATCCCGCCGAAGGAGTTATAGCTTTTGATTCAAACGGTAACATAGCTGCCACTCAATGGAGAGTCAAAACTGATGGTACCATAGATCAAACTATCGGAGATGGTAACGATGGAGCAGCGGGTTTCTGGTTCGACCCAGCTCAGCGGGGCGCTGCTTTAAATCCAAGTGTAGACCCTCAATCAGCGGCTGGTGCGGGCCCTGTTAACGTTTCGATTAATTTTCAAGAACTTTCTCAGTTTTTTGCAGAAAATTCCATAGCTGTTATTGAACAAGATGGAAACGCTCAAGGAACCTTAGAGTCTTTTGCTATAAACACCAATGGACAGATTATAGGATCTTTCACAAACGGCTTAACAGCCCCATTAGGACAAGTAGCTCTAGCCACTTTTAACAACCCTGAAGGTTTATCAGCTATAGGTAACTCTATGTACGTTATGAGCTCAAACAGTGGACTTCCGCAAATAGGTGTCTCTGGTGTTGGAGGAAGAGGAAGTATTAATCCAGGGGCTTTAGAAATGTCGAATGTAGATTTGGCAGAAGAGTTCACCAACATGATCATTGCTCAAAGAGGGTTCCAAGCAAATTCAAGAAGTATAACCACGGCAGATGCGATCCTTAACGAGCTTGTAAACATCAAGAGATAATTATTTTTGCCGAACTGTGCAAAATGGTTTGTTTGCAATGCTTTAGATATGTTTTCCAAAATTTTGTTTGCTACGCATTTTGCAGTCTTATGCAAAAAGGTTTTTTAATAAACTATGATTTTGAATTTGGGGGATCTTAAGGGGTTTACCCCTTAACGTTTGGGCGAAGGGGCGGTAAAGCAAGTTTTAGGATTTCTAAAGTGAATAATATTTGGAGGTTAAGATGATTAAACTCACAAAATTAAACGACGAAGAATTTTATATAAACCCTTATCAAATTGAAAAAATAGAGTGTCACCCTGATACGACAATAACAATGATGAACGGACATGTTTACGTCGTTAAAGAAAGTATTGAAGAAGTTAATAAAAAAGTGGTAGAATTAAATAAAGAGATTTTTGGCAAATAAAGTAAGCATTATAAATTTTGTGCAACCTTTTTATGAGTGAAATAGTGTAAAGCAAGAGGTGGGATAGTTGTGGATATATCAACAATAATCGGATTATCTTTAGCGATAGTTGCAATAGTAGTGGGTACAGGAAGTGAATTTACAACTTTAATAGATATTCCTTCTTTTTTTATAACCGTGTTGGGATCTATTGGTGCAACTTTCATTGCTCATCCAAGTTCAAGGTCTTTTAAAATGTTTAATATTATCATTGAATCTTTTAAAAATCCTAAGATAGACAACCTTGAAACCTTAAGAACCTTGTACTCGTTTTCTGAAAAAGCAAGACGTGACGGAATGATATCTTTAGAAGAAGATTTAGCAAGTGTTCAAAGTGAATTTTTAAGAGACGGTTTGAGAGCCGCCGTTGATGGTACGGATCCAGAAGAAATAAAAAAGATATTAGAAGTGAAAATGGACATGTACCAAGAAACTGAAGAAGATAAGATCTCAGTTTTGGACACCTGGGGAGCCATGGCTCCGGCCTTTGGTATGATAGGAACTTTGATAGGATTAGTTTTATTGTTAGATACTCTCAGTGATCCGACAACTATTGGCCCAAGGATGTCTCTCGCTCTTATTACAACGTTATACGGTGCTCTTATTGCAAATACCATCGCTCTACCACCTGCTGAAAAACTAAAAAAAAGGGTGGATAAAAATATCAATCAAATGCGAATGATGTTGGAAGGTATACTATCGATAGTACAAGGAGAAAATCCACATTTGATGGAAGAAAAACTTAAGGCATTTCTCAGTGAAGAAGAAAGAAGTACCTATGAGGCAGAAAAAGGTGAAGTTGTTTTGTAATTTAGAGGTGATATTTTATGCCCAGAAAGAAAAGAGAGAAAAAAGGTGAAGCCAAATGGATGACAACTTTCAGCGATATGACTACTTTGTTGTTGACAATGTTTATCGCTTTGTTTTCTATGGCAACTATATCACCTGGAAAATTTCAACAGGCGGTTGTTAGTTTACAAAGTATATTTGAAGGCCAACCAATTGGGATACTAGTAGGTGGAAGAAGTATTTCCGAAGAACCGTTGATTACTTCTAATCCTGGAATTAGGCAAGAATTATTAAAAATTATAGAAGACGAAAGATATAAGGGAAAAATTACTATTGAGGACACAGATAAAGGGACGATAATATCTATGAAAGACTTTGCCTTTTTTAGAACGGGTAGTGCTGAATTAACCGCCGAAGCAAAAGAGCTGTTGTATAGGATAGGTACAATAATATTAGAGCACACATCTAACGCTATCGAAGTTTATGGTTTTACGGATGATCGACCAGTTTTACCTTCAAGTGTATATCCTTCTAATTGGCATTTGAGTTCAGCCAGAGGAGCAAGTGTAGTTAGTTTTTTTACTGGAGAGTTGAAAAATAGAAGGTTAGTAGAAAAGATGGCTGAGATCAATTCTGGACAGTTTGATATAGATTATTTTTACAATTCAGATAGGTTCTTCCCAATTGGTCTGGGAGATAGTGAAATAATGAAACAAATCACCCTGCTGAGTTCAGAAATTAACTCACGAAAATCCCTTGCTTTAGATCAATTCACAAAAGGAGAAATAAATTCTGCTCAGTTGCAGCAAATTGAAAAAGAACTAGAAAGCGAATACAATACAAAATTGTATGAATTAAGACAAAAATACAGAAGAATAGATATTCTTATACTAAGACAAAGGGTAAGATAAATGCAACAAAGCGGAGGCGAAAGATTTTGGAAAATGAAAATATAAATTCAAAAGAAGGAAAAAGTAGAAAATCGAGGTCATCTTTTTTAATGACTTTAATAATAGTCATAGTTGTTGCTTTGATAATATCGGGAATTACGTCCTTTTTTATAGTGAGAATCTTAACATCAAATGTTTCTTCAAGTTCTGATCAATCATCACAAGTATCCTCCACAACTCCTGCTAGAGTGGTATTAATTATGGAAGGTTCCAGATATACTATGATGTTAAAAGGAGGATACGATATTGCCGTTGTAGATTCTTTACAGTTAGATGTTGGAAGTAATCAGGCAAGAGATTTAATAACTTCCAATCGCTTAGAGGTATTAGAGGCTATACGAATGATATTTATGAATAAAACACGAAGTGAGCTATCAACTCCACAGGGTATAGAGTTAACTAAGAAACAAATTAAAGATTCTATAAATGAAATGCTGGGATTTACTGGTGAAAGGAAAAGTTTGGGAGTTATAAAAGTGACTATGATTATAATGACCATAACAACTAGTCAATAATGAAAAAGAGGTGTTTGTATGCCTGAAGATGAAGCCCTTACACAGGAAGAAATAGATAGCATTTTAAAATCAATGAGTTCTGGCGAGACTGCCGAAGAAGTTCTTGAAGAATATCAAGAAGAAGAAAGAAGAATCAAAGATTACAATTTTAGAAGACCAATGAAGTTTTCCAGAGAGCAACTAAGAACTCTACAATTAATCCATGAAAGTTTTGCGAGAGAGCTATCTACTTATCTTTCAGGCAGATGTAGAACTTTTGTTGATGTAAAATATGCTAGTATTGATCAAATTACTTTTTCAGAATTTCAAAAATCTTTGAACTCGCCCACGTTTATCGTTATTTTTTCGTCCGAAGCTTTTTCAGGAAGCGCTATTTTGCAAATGGGCTTAGACTTAGGATACGTCATAATAGACAGGCTTTTAGGCGGTTCGGGGAACACTCTTGAAGAGATTCGATCCCCTACTGAGATAGAAACGAACATTTTAAGAAAAGAAGCTTCAGTTATGTTAAGAATGCTATCAAAATCTTGGTCAAACATAGAGGAGTTTGACGCCAATTTAGAAAATTTGGAAACTAATCCCCAATTTGTTCAAGTTGCGCCTTCAAATGAGATGACAATTCTTATAACGCTGTCCGTTACGATAAAAAACGTACAAGGATTTGTTAATCTTTGTTTCCCGTCATCTTCGTTGGAACCTTTGAACGATAAATTGTCAACAAGAATGTGGACTACCTTTTACAGACACACCGAAGAATTTAAAGAGAATCTAAGACAAACTTTACTACTTTCAAAGTTAAATTTATCCGTCATACTTGGCAAAACAGAGATATATTTAAACGATTTTTTGAACCTTGAAGTTGGTGATGTAATCCGATTAGATTCTTTTTACGATGAGCCAATAGATTTGGAAATTGAAGAAAGACCTATATTCAAAGTAAATGTAGGTAAGAGCAAAGGTTTTTACAGTGTAAAGATAGTTGACAAAAATAGAGAGCTTTTAGAAAGACTTCTTGTTGAAGAAAGTATGAAAAAAAAGACAAAAAAGCAAGATCCTTCTGAAAAAGGTGAAGATACAGAAAAAACAGGAGATGAATAAAATGCCTGAAAATGAAGATCAATTTTTAAATCAAAACGAATTAGATTCATTATTAAAAGGAATAAATAACTCCGATGATCCAGAACAAAAAGAAGGCGAGGAAGCCTCAACTGTGAATGAAAAATTAGATGCACTTTTGGATATGATGGGTGAAATTGCAAATATCACAATGGGTTCTGGGGCAACAACCCTTTCAACTTTACTAAGAAGAAAGATAGAAATCCAATATCCCCAAACAGATATTATTAAATTTAAAAATATCTCAACCAATTTTGAAGGTGAAAATGTTATTGTTACAGTAGAGTACAAAAGAGGTTTGTATGGTTTGAACACGTTAGTTTTACCTTTGAATTTAACTAATATAATAGCAGACTTAATGCTAGGAAAAGATCTAGAAAATATCGAAGAAAGAGAATTTGATGATATTAGTTTAAGCGCTGTTTCTGAAGCAATGAATCAAATGATGGGTACAGCTTCAACTGCTTTATCGGATTTTCTAAAAACAAATATCGATATTTCCCCACCCAATACTAAGGTAATGAACTTTTCAGATCCCAATATTGAGTTTCCTCCAATAGAAACAGACAAAGAAGCCTATGTTATCTCAATAAAGTTCAACATGAAAATCAATGGAATAGCTGAGACAACGTTCTGGCAATTTATACCAATGAAATTTGCTCAAAAAATTAGAGAACTTATGGAGAAAACTTTTGGTAAGATTACAGTGAGCGAAGAAAGCTCAAAAAGTTCCAATGTAAAAGAAAAAAGCAATTCTAACGTGATCAAAGAAAAAAAAGTCAAGGTTCAACCAGTAGAATTTGGTGAATTTGAAAAAAAGGAGGAGCCTATTTCCCCAAATATAGATCTATCAAAGTTGGAACTTTTGCTTGACGTCCCTTTAGAACTAAAAGTTGAGTTAGGATCAACCAAGTTAAATCTTAGAGAGATCTTAGAGTTGCATGAAGGTTCTTTGATACAGTTAAATAAGCTGGCTGGGGAACCTTTGGATATATATGCCAATGGAAGATTAATTGCCAGAGGCGAAGTCGTGGTTATCGATGAGAATTTTGGAATTAGGGTAACAGAAATCGTCTCATTGAGAGAAAGGATGAAAACTTTGAAATGACAATTAAGAAATATTTACTTTTTTCTTTTCTTGCTTTTTCCACATTCATTTATGCACAACCAAACTTAGAAAGCCTATTAGAGAGTTATTTGGGATACAAAAAATTAAAATTTGAAGTTGATATTCAGTTTCAAATAACTGAGAGTAAAGAAATTTCTGCGGAACTAAGATATATTGACAACAGATATTTAATTTTTTCCTTCGAAAAACCATCTTTATTTAAAGATATTTATTATTGTTACGATTTTTTCGAGTCAGTTTTTTACACAAATATTCGTGAGGAAGTAGATGAATACGATCAAATATCTATACGTACAGCTACTATTCCTGATTTAATTTCATCATTCCTACCTTTTTTTAATCCAGAAAATTTTGATGTAATAGTCATAGAAGAAGGTGTTTATGAAATTCAAGAGTACCTCCCAAAAACCAGAAATTTCTTAAAACTGGTTAATATAGACTTTACCAAATTCAATATTTACTATTTTAAACCTTTTGAAAATATAAAAATTCTTGAAAAGCTAGAAATTTTGAATTCTCAAGAGAATAAAAAGATCATAATAAACATCAAAGAAATAAGACCTCTGTCTGATGAAGAAGCAGATGCCGAACTGAAAAAAGTTCTGTTATCTTGATAATTTTGCTATAAATGAGCTAAATCTGACAGGGAGTAATCTGCGTACCTTTTTTCCAAATTCTCTCCGTTTTTCTTCCTTTTTAAATAGGTTAGTTGTTCTTTTAGGACCTTTTTGCTTTCTGGCTTCCCATGTCCTGGAAAAACAGTTTCTATATCTAAGGAAGATAAGTTATTTAATCTAGATATCCATTCATCAACATTTGAATTGAGTATTTCTGCGTGTACCTTAGAAAATACGAGATCACCACTTATCAAATATCCTTGCGGTTTAAGGATATAGATTGTTGAATCTAAAGTATGTCCACCAATATTTTCTGCTGATAAAATTTGGTCTCTTAGGAGAAGAAAAATAGAATTTTCAAAAATGACGATATCTTTTTCTCTTAAAGCCTCTTTGAAATTGTTAAAATTATAGTCAGCAATCTTTGAACTTTCTTTAAGAAAAGTGGCATCCAAGGTATTAAGAAAATCCAACGTTTTTTTGTTCATATACAGATCAAATTTGCGTTTACTAAAAACAGCTCCAAAAGTGTGGTCAGGGTGAAAATGAGTGAAAAAAACCTTTTTTAATTTTTTTGAAGTACGCTCTTCAACTATTTTGACCATATCTTCAAATTTTCTTGGATAAAGAGAGCTATCGAAGGCTATCAATCCATCATCATACTCCAAAAATGTAACAGAGCTTGCGCCATTTACAAACCAAAAATTGTAAACGTTATCGTAACTTTCGAACATACAAATCACCTCTAAAAGTAAACAGTTAGCTCCCCTTTGCCGAACGTTAAGGGGGTTGCCCCTTAAAAACCCCAAATTCAAGATCAAAACCATTTAAAAACATTGTGTGCACACTGCGGCAAACACTCCCAACCCATTACGACAAAAAATTTTATCGCCCCATTTTGCAACCCATCATCTTATTATTTTTTAAGTTCTATTATATTTTTTCTATAAAAAAAATTGATATTCCTTGAACCAAGTGATATAATTTTGTTAGGAATACTAATCAATTTGGGACGGTGAGTCTTTTGATTAAAGAGTTTTTAAAAAAGTACTGGTGGAGATACCTCATCGGGATTCTCTTTCTCATAATTGTTGACATTATTCAACTATTTATTCCAAGAGAAATTGGAAGCATAGTAGATATACTAAACACTCAATCTCCGAACCTTAATCAAGTTAAAACACTGATCTTTGGAATAATCATGTTAACTTTAGGATTAGGAATTGGCAGATTTTTTTGGAGAATTTCAATTATTGGAGCCGCTAGACTTTTTGAATATCAAACATGGAAAAAAATGTTCGACCATATCATCGGTTTAGACCAAGATTTTTTCGACAAATGGAGAACTGGAGATTTGATGACTAGGTTCACTTCTGATGTTTCTACGTTGATGCGTATGCTGGGAATTCTGGTTATAATGCTTGTTGATACAATAGTGTTGACAACCTTGACCGTTTTTGCAATGGGTACTTTTGTGAATTGGAGATTGACCTTTATATCGGTACTGCCTCTTCCTTTAATAGCAATTATATCACTCTTTTTTGGAAGATTCATTCACAGAAGATTCAGAGAATTACAAGAAAAAACTTCTGAGTTATCTAATATAACCGAAGAAAACGTCTCTGGCGTGGATGTTGTAAAGTTATATTCTAACTATGATACGATGCAAGAGTTATTTGACAACAAGTCTCAAGAGTTCTATAATTCTTACATCCGCTTGGTAAAAGTTTGGGGATTGATGTTTCCCTTAGCAATGTTAGTAGGACAATTAGCGACTATTTTTGTTTTCAATTTTGGTGGGCCCATGGTAATAAACAACCAGATAACCCTTGGAGACTTCATAATGACAAATCAATATATCGGAATGTTGATATGGCCAATGATGGCGGTTGGAAACTTAATCAACCTAATACAAAGAGGAAGAGCTTCTTTAAAAAGGGTTAATGAAGTTTTAGAACAAAAAAATTCTATTCAAGAACCCCCAAGAGAAGATTTTGAATTTCAGGGCCACTATCAAATCAACCATCTAACTTTCAAATATCCAGGTTCACAAAGAGAAGTTTTGAAGGATATAAACATGAATATAAACCCGGGAGAAATGGTAGCCTTTGTTGGAAGAATAGGTTCAGGAAAATCTACATTAGCTAAGCTCCTTGTAAAACTATACCCAGTTGAAAGAGGACAGATATTTTTAGACGGTAAGGATATTAACGGTTTGAATGGTGAATTTATAAGAGACTATGTTTCGTATGTACCACAAGATAGTTTCTTATTTTCAATGACGATAAGAGAAAATATTGCTTTTGCAAATGAAGAAATGGAAGACAAAGTCGAAGAATTTGCAAAACTTTCTCACGTACATGATGACATAATGAGCTTCGAAAATAAATACGACACAATTGTTGGAGAAAGAGGAGCCACACTTTCAGGTGGTCAAAGGCAAAGGGTTACCATAGCAAGAGCTCTAGCCAAAAGATCAAAATGGATAATATTGGACGATTGTCTTTCTGCTGTAGATACAGAGACCGAAGAAGAAATTATCAAAATACTTAGGCAACAAGCGGAAGGCAAAACGATCCTTGTTATATCTCACAGGCTCAAAGCGGTTAAAAATGCGGACCAGATCTATGTATTCGACAATGGACAAATCGTTGAACATGGTAATCATAATCAGTTAATCTCACAAGAAGGTATTTACTATTCTATGTACCTGAAACAATTAATAGAAAAAAATTTGGAGGAGTAGAGTAATGGCTTCTGTTCATGAGGAAATATTTTTAGAAGAAAAAGAAAAAAGCGAAGGCGATCTCAAAACATTCCTGAGGCTGTGGGTGTATATAAAAAAATACAAGTTACTCCTTTTTTTGACCTTTTTAACTTTGGCTATAGCAACGATAATAGAGTTAGCGTTGCCAGTTTTCATACGGTATGGGATTGATAATGTAATAAATGTAAATTATTCGTTCGATATGGTCCCTGAGAGTCGAACGCAATTTGTTGAACAGGAGAATGGAGCATATAATCTAGAAAAAAGAGACAACAACTATTATATGGTTAACAATCAAACAGGCGAAAGAATACAAGTCTCAGGGGAACAATATTCCCAATACTTTGACACAGCTATTCGAAAAATACAGATTTTTAGCCTTATTTTTATATCAGTACTTGTAGGACAATTTCTTTTAAATTATGGTCAAGTTTTTTTTGCCAACGTAGTTGGCCAAAAGGTTATTTTCCATCTTAGAAAAGACTTATTCAGTCACATATTAAAACTCAAATATACATATTTTGAAAAAAATCCTCCAGGCAAAGTGACAACCCGTGTAGTTAATGATACCCAAAATTTATCAGATTTCTTCAGTGACGTTGTAACAAGTTTCCTAAAAGATATAGCCATAATAATTGGGGTGATCATTTTAATGATGGTCCTAGACTTTAAACTAAGCTTGTATACAATGTCTATGTTCCCAGTTATTGTCGTTTCAGTTGTGTTATTCCGACATTTTGATAGAAAAGCCTACGACAAAGTCAGAACCAGAATATCTGCCTTAAATTCCTACTTAGCCGAAAATTTAGCTGGAAGTAATGTTACAAGATTATTCAATCAAGAAGAAAGAAAGAAAAAGGAA
>LDZT01011922.1_pt1 | contig 10805 bp, 7 predicted proteins | sample 615521 | NCBI WGS metagenome assembly LDZT01 (sample SAMN03408292, study PRJNA278302) | terrestrial metagenome | isolation source: oil reservoir sample SB1 | place: USA: Alaska, North Slope, Schrader Bluff formation | collected 2011-09
TGCGGATTGCGTCAAGGCAGTGCGCAGCCGGCTGCACCAGCTAACGGGTGCTTACCTCCCAGCAAAAGTTAACTATGCGCAGTGGAGTGCGCTTTTTAGGGATCCTGCCCAAAATAAGCATGAGCTTTGCCTCCGCATGCTGCGCCTGCATGCTTCCACCGCTGAGCGCTTACCCTTTCTGGAGAGCTTTTACACCACCTGTTTGGCAAGTATCAGCCCCGTAAACTCCGTTTTGGATTTGGCTTGCGGGCTAAATCCTTTAGCTTTACCTTGGATGCCTATTGGAGAGGACTGCATATATTTAGCCTGTGACGTCCTCAAGCCGATGATCGACTTTTTGAACGAATTTTTTAAGAGCATCGCAATTAATGGGCAAGCTTTCCCCTGCGACCTCACCAGCGGTCTACCAAGCCAAAGCGTGCAACTGGCTTTCCTCCTGAAGACCTTACCGCTGCTGGATCAGATTGATAAAACCTTAGGCAGACGCTTGCTTGAGGGCATACAAGCTGAGCATATCCTCGTCTCCTACCCAGCCAAAAGCTTAGGCGGGAGGTCAAAAGGGATGCCGGCAAACTATAGCGCTGCTTTTTACCACACGATTGAAGGGCTAAACTTCAAGGTTGAGGCTTTTACCTTCCCTACTGAAATAGCCTTCTTACTTTCACGGTGAAACATGGACAGAGCAAATTTTGAGCAGGAAATCGCGCGTATACGCAACTCGCGCAAATATCGCGCACTTAACCTCCCCGAGGATATCTTGCAAGAGATGCTCACAGCAGAAGTGGCACTTGGCGGCAACAAAGCTGAAATCACCCAGCGCTTCCGCAAAAAGCTGCATAATGTGATTGCTTCTTATTTAGATGAAATTGACTATGCGCAGGAAACTAAGCAAATGAAGGCATTCTTTCAAGCGAATCCAACCAATGAGCAAGTGAAAGCCTGGGCACTCAGCGTAATGCAGAAGCACGCTTCTACCCGCGAACGTTTGCCCAATATCGCCGCATTTTGTCAGGTCCTGCGTGCATATATCGGCACACCCCATCGCATCCTTGACCTTGCCTGTGCATTGGACCCGTTGCTTCTGCCTTGGTTAGCGCTACCATCCGAAACTGAATTCTTCGCTTATGATATCCATCAGCCACGCATAGAGTTCCTTAATACGTTTTTTACCTTCCTTTACCCCTCAGCGCATGCCATCCAACAAGATATTCTCGTTAATCCACCCACTCAATCTGCTGAGTGTGCATTTTTCTTCAAAGAAGCTCACCGTTTCGAAAAACGCGCTCCAGGGTGCAACCGCGCTTTTTTCCAAGCCCTACGGGTAAATCTCATTGCCGTAAGCCTACCAACGGAAGACTTGCGCGGGCATCATTCGCTTGTCAGCTATCATACCCAGCTGATATATACAGCAATTGCCGGCTTGCCTTGGGAGTTAAAACAAATCCAGGTTGGCAACGAACTTTTATTTTTCATCCACAAACCATGAATTCCGCACCCGACGCTATTTCTGACCCAAGCATAGCTGCCTTGCAGCGCTATAAGCCTTATCTTTCTGCTGAAGCTTATCAAGCCTTGTTGACCACTATCCACGAGCCAGCCCAGATTGCTTTACGCATCAACTTGCTCAAAAATAAAAACCCTGCGCGCGCTCTAGAAAAATGGTCAAGTTTGTATGGATGGGAGACCTGCCCCTTGTCTTTTTATTCAGACGGCTTTCAATTTAAGCATTATGATACTCCCCCCAGTCAAACCATCGAGCATCGGCTTGGCTATTATTACCTGCAGGACGCTGCCTCCATGCTGCCGGCAGCCCTCTTTTCCCCTGCTTCAGCGCAAAGCCTTACCCTCGACATGGCTGCCTCCCCAGGCGGAAAGACCACGCAATTGGTAGATAACAGCGGTGATCACAACTTGGTGGTTGCGAACGACGCCAGCGCCAGCCGACTACCCGCGTTAAAAGTGGTGCTCCAAACCTGGGGCGCGCTCAATACAGTCATCACCAATTATCCGGGGGAAAAGTGGGGTGCTTGGTTCCCAGAGACCTTCGACCGAGTCTTGCTAGACGCACCTTGTAGTATGGAAAGCTTACGCACCTCGCCTAGCCACCCGCACCGCCCCATTACGCCTGATGAGCGCTCACGTTTGGCTGCACGGCAGCTTGCGCTGCTCGAGTCAGCAGTCGCTGCCACGCGTACTGGCGGTGAGATTGTCTATTCTACCTGCACGCTCGCCCCAGAAGAAGACGAGGCAGTATTGGATGCTTTCCTCAAAGCTTATCCAGGCGTTATCCAAATTGACCCAACTTTATCTAACACACTTCAAGCCCCAGGCTTAACTCACTTTGCCGGCAAGGCGTTCGATCCACAGGTAGCCGGCAGCTTGCGCCTGTGGCCGCACCTAATAGGAACAAACGGATTCTTTGCTGCTCATTTGATAAAAATTAGCCCAATGCCAACAATAGAAGTTAAACAGCCTTCGCGGGAGTTTGTAAACACCGGTTTGTGCAGACTCCCCACTGCCCTAACCAAGCAGCTGTGTAAACAGGTCAAAGACCTTTATGCATTCAACTGTGAAGCGGTACTCAGTGAATATCAATGCGCGCTTTATCAACGAGGTACACAGATTTGGCTTATCTCTGAGCAGTACCTTCATCGTTTTAGCAGTTTGCCTTATGCCTTTCTGGGATTTCCCCTCGGCAAGCTGATAGGGAGCAAGTTGGAGCTTTCTTTCGAAATGGTCAGCCGCTTTGGAGATACATTCAGCGCGAATATAATTGTTTTGCCCGATGAATACTATCAAGATTGGTTGAGTGGCGCTGATTTGCGCGGGTTGCCGCTTGAAGGTGTCAAAATGGGCACAGTGGTAGCTATCCGAGATGAGTTGGGACGCAATTTAGGCGCTGGTAAAGCGCTGCCTAAACGGCTGCGCAACTTATTACCCCGCCGTAGCCTACTTTTAAAGTAAACTTGGTTTTCTAACAAATTAGTCAGAAGTGCGCAAGCTGCTAAGCAAGCGGTTTCCATGCGCAGCGTGCGCCTGCCGAGCGAAAACTGGGTAAATCCATAGCGTTCTGCCAGCTCTATCTCCTCCGGACTAAAGCCCCCTTCAGGACCAACCAGCACGATGACGGAGCGGTGCGGCATGGCAAATAGTATACCGTGTTTGGGTTATACTTTGGCTGCAATGGAGAGTAATCCACAATCACAACTACCCACCTATAAATACCTGGATATCATCACCGTAGTTTTCACACTGGTGTTGGTATTGAGTAACATCGCTTCTTCTGCGAAAATCATCGATTGGAAAGTTTCCTTAGCAGGAATTCCTCTAGCCTTTGATGCCGGTACTGTTTTTTTTCCGATTGCATACATTTTTGGGGATATTCTGACCGAAGTTTATGGGTTTGCGCGTGCGCGCCGCGTGATCTGGATCGGCTTTATCGGTCTAATTTTCACCTTCCTAATGTTTTTACTAATCCAGAATCTCCCAGGCGAAGCAACCTGGCAGGCAAATGTGGGGCAAGAGGCTTATAACCTCGTACTGGGCGGCATTAGCTCCGGAGGGATCGTGGTAGCAAGTGTGCTTGGCTACCTGGGCGGTAGTTTTTCCAACGCAATCATCATGGCTCTGCTCAAGCACATCACCCATGGCCAGCAATTATGGATGCGTACCATTAGCAGTACTATCGTCGGAGAGTTGGTTGACACCGCCATCTTTGTTGCAGTCGCCTCGCTGACAGGTGTCTTCCCATGGGGATTGTATCTCACACTCACACTGACTAATTACCTTTTCAAGGTTGGCATCGAGGTTATGATGACACCTGTGACCTACTGGATAACGAACAAGCTCAAAAAAGAGGAAAACGTAGACGCCTATTCAGACCTAAAAGACCTCACCCCTCTGTCTTTTTAGATGTGTGACCCTCGATACAAATGCAATACTCTCCACGAATGGGCTCTTGAGCTAATTCTTCGGCAATCTGGCTGAGCATACCACGATATATCCGCTCAAATTTCTTGGTCAGGTCATTAGCCACGATAGCCCGCCGGTCGCCATAAATCTCTAAAGCGTCTTGCAAAAAGGCTAACAAACGGTAAGGACTCTCATAGAAAACCAAAGTATGTGGGGACTCTTGCTCCATTTCCAAAAAGCGCTTGCGCGGACCTTCCTTATGCGGTGGAAAACCTTTAAAAGTAAAGCTGTGCAATGGCAAATCAGCTAAGGTCAGGGCTGTGATCACCGCCGAGGGCCCCGGTAGTGAGGTTACCTCAACGCCAGCCTCTAAAGCAGCATGTACCAATGAATAGCCTGGATCGGAGATCCCGGGCGTGCCGGCGTTTGTAACTAAGGCAATCGTTTCCCCAGATTTCAGCCGCTCAAGCAGTTTGGTCGTCATTTTTGCCTCATTCATCATGTGAAAGGCAATTTGCGGCTTGGAAATCCCGTAATGCCTGAGCAGAATGCTCGTCTTGCGTGTATCTTCGCTGGCGATAAGGTCAACTTGCTTCAAGGTCTCCACAGCACGGTAGGTGATATCCCCCAAATTTCCAATTGGCGTTGCAACGATGTAAAGCATAAGCCCTCGCTCTCAAAGATTGCCTTTCTGGCACCATGCATTTTTCGTAACCATTACATTCGGTTTTTAGTTTCTTTCTCTCTAGCAATTATAAAATAGCTTTAGTTAATTTCATGGCTGCGACATGTTAGAATTATCACACTAAAAGATAATAGGAATATCTATGGAAAGAACAGTTCCCGTCCGCTCATCAGAAGAAATCGACCTTTACCTGCGCACGATCTATTCGCTTTTGCGCTCTACTACCGAGATCCAAATCCGTTCGTTAGAAGAAGTCCACTCGAGTATCAACTCCTCATTGCACCCATATGCGCCTGATCCCTTCCCGGATACTTCTGCACTGATTTACAGTTTGCTGCGCCTCCCGGATTGTATCTTTAATGTTAAAAAAATTATTCTAGGGCAAACCAAGACTAATTTCATCCAACACGGTTATGGCGATGTGGAAGAATGGACAGAAGTAGCAGCGCGTGCCCGCAGGCGGCGGTGTTTTTATGATGGCGGTGAGCTGATGGCTTGTTACATTGCCTCACGTTCTGATATCGACGATGTGGTGCCCACACTCACAGCGCTCCAAATTGAATGGAACAAGCTCAACAATTTGCTGAGCTTTACACCACGGAAACTCTACATGACAGCGAATCCTGCGCATCCGAATGATTTTCAGAAGTTAGCAGAATTCCTCCAAATGTCCGTGGGCGACTTAGGCCGTCTGTATAGCATCTTTGAGGGTCGCTTCAACCAAATAATGGAAATCTTTGCTACGCAAAGGAGCAACTTCCAACTGCAATTACTCAGTGGCTCGCTCAACGATTACCGTAAAGCAACTGAAATCTGGTGGGAACATCTGGAAAGTCAGTATCCACAAATAAACAGCCGACCAATCTACTTCGTTTCTTCTAATACCCACAGTTTGGCGAACATTCTTTCAGGTTTTGCTTTAAGCAAGGAAAAAGAGTTAGTTGATTTTATCGAAGAATCTGGACAAGAATCATTGCGCGAGGAATGGGAAAATATAAAGAGAAGAACAGTGCAAGGAAGCCGACAAAACTTCTTTTATTACGTCATGAAGAAATACCAATCAACGCCACAAGGGAAAGCTTTGATTCAGGAACAAATCGCGTTCGAACAAGCTCGCGGCATTTTCCGCTTCCCCAGCGTGCATGCCTTTGATACTGAAGCACAAGTTTTTGATCTCTCCATGCTGGATCCGCAAAGTATCGACCCACGCATCGCGCCTTGCGCCCAGCCTGGTTGTTCCGAGTGGGAATTCCTGAGGCAAAGCGATGCCATCATCGTCAATATCGATTACCCCTTAGGCTTTGCTGCTTATCACCTGCTCACCAAGATCGCTGAAAATGCCAGCCAGATTCTTGGGATTTATGTCATGGGTAAAGCTGCCAGCCTCAACGGCGTACGAGGAGATGTGATCATACCGAATGTCGTTTACGACGAGCACAGCAAGAACACCTACCTTTTCAATAATACCTTCCAAGCTGCAGATGTCTCGCTCTATCTCATCTTCGGAACTGTTTTGGATAACCAAAAAGCTGTCTCAGTGTGGGGAACTTTCCTTCAAAACGCAACCATCATGGATGTGGTCTACAGGGAAGGGTATACCGACATCGAGATGGAGGCTGGCCCTTATCTTTCTGCTGTCTATGAGCTCTTTCGCCCCCAACGCCATCCAGTAAATGAAATCGTCAACCTCCATAAAGTACCCTTTGACGTGGGGATCTTACATTACGCATCTGATACCCCCATGACCAAAGGGAGAAACTTAGGTGCAGGCGCACTCTCTTACTTCGGTATAGATTCAACTTACGGGGTTTCGCTCGCTGTCTTACGGCGGATCATGCAGCTCGAATCGCAGCGAATTTCTGCCTAGCCATAGTTACTAAAGAGAGTAGGAGATGCGACCAACACATCTCCTACTTTTATTTTCTCAGTTCCTATTGAGAAAGCTGCTCACGGATTTTTTGCGCACTCACACGGTAACTTTCTAGTTTTTCACGTTCCGCTGCGACAATCTTAGCCGGCGCCTTTTGGGCAAATGGACCCGCAAGCAGAGCTTCTAAGCGCGCAATCTGATTCTCTAATTCCTGTAATTCTTTTTCCAGCCGGGCACGCTCAGCCTCATCATCCCCTCCACCAACGATGTTGAGATAGACTTCCACCCCGCTGACCACTAAACTTACCATGCCCTCTAAGCCATCTGGTTTGTGTGTATTTATTTGAGTTTCTTCCTCATCCAGCCCAGCCAAGTCGCAGAGGACTAACTTCTGAGATTCTAGCAATATCTGCATATTTTCCGAGACCAAAATGGCTTCCAGCCTTCGCGCCGGCGCGATCTTATACTCCGAGCGCACGTTGCGGATACTGCGGACAATATCTTGTATCAAGCTAAAATCCTTAATGAACTCTTCGTCCCATCTATCTATTAGGTAGCGCTCAGGCCACTTTGCCACGATCAATGCATCCTCCCAGCCAGAGCGCGGTCCAGCTGGAAGATCCGTGGCGATACAAGCTTCTTTCAGGTATCTCCACAGGGCTTCGGTAACATATGGCGTATATGGATGTAACAAGCGCAGCATAATATCCAGCACGCGCGCCAAGCCAAAAGCAGTGAAGTATGCCCGCGAACCGCCCTGAGCTAATTGCCGCTTTGCAATCTCAATGTACCAATCGGCATAATCATTCCAGAGGAATTCATAAATTTGTTTGCCTGCTTCCCCAAACTGATAATTTTCAAATAAATCATTGACGTTATTAACCACTTGTTTCATCCGTGCCCAGATCCAGGAGTCGGGCAACGTCCAAATCGGTTCTTCGGTTGGCGTCTCTCCAACCTTATCAATGGCGCTGATGACGAAGCGTCCGATGTTCCACACCTTATTGGCAAAGTTGCGGTTGGCTTCCACTTTCTTTACTGAGACGTTCATATCATTTCCTGGTGTGGAACCAACCAGCAGCGTAAAGCGCAATGCATCTGTGCCCATTGCATCCATCAGCTCCAATGGGTCAATCACATTGCCCTTTGTCTTGCTCATCTTTTCGCCTTTTTCATCGCGGATAATGCCATGCAAATAAACAGTGTGAAATGGCGCTTTGCCGGTAAACTCGAGCCCGTCCATAATCATGCGCGCCACCCAGAAGAAGATGATGTCATAACCCGTTTCGAGCACCGATGTAGGGTAAAAATATTGATAATCGGGGGTTTCATCTGGCCAGCCAAAAACAGAGAAGGGCCACAGCCCAGAAGAAAACCAGGTGTCCAATACATCTGGATCCTGTTCCAATCTAGTACTGCCACACTTGGGGCATTGCGTCGGCGTCTCGCGTGCCACAATCACTTCATCACAATCCTGGCAGTACCACACAGGAATACGATGCCCCCACCACAGCTGCCGGCTGATGCACCAATCTTGAATGTTATCCATCCAGTTGTGAAAAACCTTGGTAAAGCGCTCAGGGACAAACACAACATCCCCAGCTTCTACGGCAGCTTTTGCTTTCTTAGCCAATGAATCCATCTTCACAAACCATTGGGTTGATACCAGTGGCTCAATAATCTCGCCGCCGCGCATCGACCGAGGCACACTCAAGATATATGGTTCTTCCTTGATGACCAAGCCTGCTGCACGCATGTCCTCCCAAAGTTTTTTGCGCGCTTCAAAGCGATCCAAGCCAGCGTATGGACCGGCATTTTCGTTGAGCGTTGCATCTTTATTCAAAATATTGATCAAGGGTAAATCGTGGCGCTGACCAATCTCGTAATCGTTCGGGTCATGCCCAGGTGTGATTTTGAGAGCACCGGTGCCAAATTCGCGCTCTACGTAGTTATCTGCTATCACTGGAATAACCCTTCCGAGCATAGGCACAACCACCTGTTTGCCCACCAGTTTTTGATAGCGAGGATCATCAGGATCAACTGCCACTGCCGTATCACCTAAAATAGTTTCCGGTCGCGTGGTCGCAACAGGAACATATTCGCCTGACTCATCTGCCAACATGTATTTGAAGTAATACAGAGTGCCAGGCTCCTCTGAATATTCCACTTCCAAATCAGAAACAGCCGTCATCAAACCAGGGGACCAATTAATCATACGCGGTCCGCGGTATATCAGCTCTTTTTCATACAGGCGCACAAAAGCCTCCCGCACAGCGCGTGAGAGCCCCGGATCGAGCGTGAAACGTTCGCGCTCCCAATCGCAGCTGGCACCTAACCGCCGGATTTGGCGGGTAATTTGGCTGCCATATTGCTCTTTCCATTGCCAAACACGCTGTTCGAAAGCTTCCCGCCCTAAATCTGCCTTGGTCAAGCCTTCTTTCGCCAATTGCTTTTCGACTTGCAATTGTGTAGCAATACCCGCATGATCGGTGCCTGGCACCCAGAGCGTGGGCTCACCCCTCATCCGATGGTAACGAATCATTAGATCTTCGGTGGCAACGAAGAGTGGATGCCCTAAGTGCAGCGCGCCAGTAATATTGGGCGGCGGGATCACAATCACAAACGGCTCGATCGTAGGATCAAACCCAGGTTTGTTCGGATCGTTCCACGGCTTAAAATAGCCTTTGCTCTCCCAATCCTGGTAGATCTTCTCCTCATAATCATGAAAATCATAAGCTTTAGGCAGTTCTTTCATCATTACTCCTTAGTCATTAAATAAAAAACTTTCGTCCGTTGAGGGCGAAAGTTTGCTTCCGTGGTACCACCTCAATTCACTAGTAAGAACTAGTGCACTTGGGTTGCGCGTTAACGGGCGCTCCCGAGCTGTTCTACTCTCCTCACAGGATTTCTTCAGCTGTTCTCACGGCGACTTCACCCGATTCTTCCGCTCTGGATCGTCTCAGCCTTTCCAATCCATCTCTGTTAGCCAAACCGGATTACTCCTCCGTGGGCATTTATTATAACATATTCATTATCCAGTGGTTAATTGATCCATACTAATCACTTGGTCTTCCCAGCGATGCCAGTTTCCAAACTTTTCATCTACGATCCGTTTGCCCTCCCCAGGGATGCTCAGACCAGCCAGCTCAAGGTCGGCATCGACCATGATGCGTACCAACTCGTGGAATTTCACTCTTGGCTCCCAGCCTAATTTTGTGCGTGCTTTGGTGGGGTCGCAAAGGAGATAGTCCACTTCAGTAGGACGAAAATAGCGCGGATCGATTTCCACATACTTATGCCAATCCATGTCTGCATAACCAAAAGCTTCATCCAGAAAATCGCGGACAGAGTGTGCTTCACCTGTGCCAATCACAAAATCATCGGGTTCGTCTTGCTGAAGCAGCAAGTGCATCATCTCTAAATATTCTGGGGCATAACCCCAGTCTCGTTTAGCATCTAAATTGCCCAAGAAAAGTTTATTCTGCTTGCCAGCTCGGATTGCAGCCACAGCTCGCGTAATTTTACGCGTCACAAAGGTCTCTCCCCGGCGGGGTGACTCATGGTTGAAAAGAATACCATTGACGGTGTACATGTTATAGGCTTCACGATAGTTGTTTGCCATCCAGTAGGCGTACAACTTGGCTGCAGCGTATGGGCTGCGCGGGCGGAAAGGCGTTTCCTCATTCTGAGGCGGTTTAGCATCGCCAAAGAGCTCACTGGAAGAAGCTTGATAAAAGCGGGTTTTCAAGCCGCTCTTACGAATAGCCTCTAATATACGGGTGGTACCTAAGCCAGTGATATTACCGGTATATTCGGGCATATCAAAACTGACACGCACATGACTCTGTGCCGCCAGGTGGTAAATCTCATCAGGCTTGGTTGTGTAAATCACATCCAACAAGGTGTCTGTGGCGCCCATATCACCATAGTGGAGGAACAACTTTGGCATTTCGCCATTGCCATGCGGGTCGTGATAGAGATGGTCAATACGCCGGGTATTGAAAGTGCTCGCGCGACGAATGAGGCCGTGCACTTCATATCCTTTGTTAAGCAACAGCTCGGCTAAATAGGATCCATCTTGGCCGGTAATACCCGTGATTAAAGCTGTTTTCATCATAAACCTCATCTAAAATTTCAGCGCAAGTATACCATCCCGCTCCAAGCTGTCAAAACTGTTACGAGAGCGGGTGTTGAAAAACAATGGTTAATCGATTACATCCAAATTTTTCAAAGTTAAGAATTTCAATCTGCTCTCACCCTGCCCTCTCCCAGCTCCGAATCACATTCGTTTTTTAGCGTCAATCTGCTGGGAGAGGGTGGTTCTTTTGCAGGCGGGGG
>LDZT01008728.1_pt1 | contig 10784 bp, 11 predicted proteins | sample 615521 | NCBI WGS metagenome assembly LDZT01 (sample SAMN03408292, study PRJNA278302) | terrestrial metagenome | isolation source: oil reservoir sample SB1 | place: USA: Alaska, North Slope, Schrader Bluff formation | collected 2011-09
GGCAGGGCATTAGGTTGATGTAGAGTGAACAGCCTGCCAAATTTATTTTTTGCTTTCCTGCTTCTAGAACAAGCTCCACCTCAGCATGATTGGTGTCGTAATGGTTGAGATCTTGTGGAGGGGTTGGGTGTTTTTCTTTACTGGCGCCGCGCAGCAGGGCAAATGTCTCAAACGGCACGACTCGATTGTGGGCGGCGAGCAAGAACTTGCCATTTTTGGCCAGCGCGGCGCCCGTCTGCCAAGTGTGATCAAAAGACCGGCGCGAAACCTCCTCAACAACTTGGAAGAATTGTTTCTCGTCGGCCTCTTGACCCGGACTTAAAGAGAGCGGTGGTTGGGCATTAACTATCTTTTTTTCGTACTCTCTTGCCTCAGATTCGTCTACAAAAGCGCTGACCAATTTATGGGGAATGCGTTTCTTTTTTAACACTCGATACTCATCTCGATAGTGAAAAGCGCGGTGCCAGGAGCCATTAATTCCAATCACTGCCGACCAGTTTCCTAAATTGATAATCTCAGAAGCTTTTTCTTGTGAGTAGTGCAACAGTCGGACTTCATCTGCAGCCTTATCAACTTTAGCTAATCCTAATAGTAACTCCTCAGTGCTTAAGGTTTTAAATTGAGGAGACTTTTCTAATCCAGCTATATAATCTTCTTCCAAGCATCCCCAGACTACTTCTTTGTTGGTATTGCTAGCCAGTTGAGTTGTCAGCTGCGTCACTCTTCTTGAAGAGATTTCCCGCGACCCCAAAACCAGTATTTTACCTGATGAAGAAATCTCATTTTTGCCCCAAATCAACTCTGTGATCTTACCGTTATTATTCATCTGTTTTCTCCACTTTTTTATACTTATCTTGATAGCGCTTTAGCAGCTTCTTGATATAAGCCGACTGTTTTTTGTACAGATCAATATTTTCTAGAGGGGTATTCTTAAGCTCTTGATAGTTCCAGTTGCACAAATTAGGGTCAGCAAAAGGAATAAACTGCACATGCAGATGATCGCTAACGCTCATTTGAGCATCAGCCCCGCCCTCGCGAATTAAGGTCCACATGCCGTTGCACTGATGTACTTTCTTGATTATTTTTTTGGCGATATAAGAGAACTTGCGAATAGTTTCCCATTGTTGGCTGGACAGTTCTTTGGGGGATTTGAGGTGCTGACGAGGAATAGCCATCAGCTGACCGTCGGCATAAGGATAAAGATTGATGGTTAGCACCACCTCATTTTCCTCCAACAAAATATATTTGTCTTTGAGGTCGCAAAAAACGCATTTACCCGTATTTTGCCAAATCTGCTCATACTCGCCGGAGGTCCTAGCATCTTTTTTGCGTTGCTGAGATTGATCTTGATTCATATTTTTTTTGCAAAAAAATTTATCGGGATTTATCACCCAGAGGTTTTTCTTTACTCATAAAATCTTTTAAAATTTCATTTAACTGAGCAGAGGCACTTTTTTTCAGGATTTGCGTGGTTGAGATAAAAGGGGATTGTCGATCAACCAATTTAACCTGTCCACCGTAGTTAGTGACAGTTTTGTACTCCGGCGATTCCTTGTAGCCGTTGTTCCAGTCTTCTTTAACGGTGACATAGAAGTTGGGTTTGAGTTGTTTGAGAGTGGGTTGATTACTTAGATTGGGAACGATGGTGACCAGATCAACAAAACGAATATAAGAGAGCATCTCGGCTCTAATTTTTTCGTCGAGTATGGGGCGGTTTGGTCCTTTAAGAGTGCTGACGGTTTGATTGCTGCTGACGCCAACTACCAAAACATCGGCTAGCTTTTTGGCCTCCAACAAATAACGAACCTGCCCTACATGCAGCATGTCCCAGGCGCCGGCCGTATAAACGATTGTTTTGTTCTTAGAGCGTATCTTTTTGCCAACTTCTTGAACTTTGTTGGGCAAAATTAATCGCTGTTTCCAGAAGAAATCCATATTTATCTTTCTAATAGTTGTTTCTTAGTTAGGGAATGTTTATTAACCAAAAAAACACCCGTCAAGTGCGGGCAGACACTTATCGCTTATTAGTAATTTTCCGGTGAGTAACTACTTAAGTTATATCAGGTTTGCTCTAGTGAAATCAACACGGGGTTTGTTTGGGAAAGCAAAAATTTACAGGTTCTAGTAAAGTGCTCATTTTGCGGCAGCGACTCATATGGATTATGCAGTAAAAAATAATAAAAATCTTGAAATAAAAAATGTTTTACCAGTTGGGACACTAGTCTTACATTAATGTTTTGCTGCTGCCCTCGCTTCAGATATCCAGAGTATAGAAAGTACTTTAAAACTTTCTGGGGAGCTTTATATTTACAGTCAACAAGTAGGAAGGCTAGAGTACGGGCGAGCTCAACTTCTCTGGGGCCTAAGGCAACCTTTTCGAAGTCAAGAATGCCGCTAATGGCAAGCTGTTGGTTATTTTCTTTCTTATCATCATCAAAAATCAATCGTGAATCTTGTACAAATTGGTAGTTATTTTGTTTGCAAAACAAGATATTTCCGCGAACAAAATCCATGTGAAGCAGCTGCTCAGAGTGGTTATTTTTCAGTTTTGCAGCGACTGAGTTGAGCTTCTCACGAAACTTTAAATTAACCTTGAGCTTCAGTTTTTGTTCAAGCGCATCAGTTACTTCTTTATTAGTAAAATATTTATACATTTTATTGTTATTTCTATCTAAAATCAAGTAAATTTTATCTACTAAAATATCAGATCTTACTTCTACAAGCTTCAAATCTTGATGTAAAAAACCCAAAACTTGACCCAATAGCTTTATATGTTTTTTAGAATAATTTTCCCAGTTTATAGTGTTTCCCGGTAAATAGTTGTACAAGCAACAGTAGTAAGTTTGAGTTGAGTGATGCAGTTTTAAAATTGAGTGACTGCTTTTTGAAACTACATGCCGCGTGGGCCAACCTTTTTTTGCCAGTGAGTTGGAGATTAAATTCGACACTTTAATCTTTTGAAGAATTTTTGGCTCATCTTTATAAAATATGATTGAGAGAGTTTTGCCACCTACTTTTATGGGAACAACAGTATTACGATAACCTGATTCAGGCTTTAAAATGGTAAAATTTTCACCGATTCTATACTGTTGCAAAACTTTTTTTACTAGAGAATCTGTAACTTTTAGCGGCATAATCTTGCGTTGGAGTATTTGGAGTATAATTAGAACTTATTAAGTCAAAAGATATTCTATCAGCTATGAACATCACTGCGATAAAAACACCCATTGTAAAAGAGGGAGACGATCTTACCAAGATAATTGCTAATTCGCTCAAGCATATTCCCGAAAGAAGTGTGCTAGTTATCGCTTCGAAAATTATTAGCTACTCTCAACATAGGCTGATACCAATTGTAACTGGTGATCGACAAGAAAAACTTGATTTAGCAATGCAAGAAGCCGACAGATATTTACCAAGCAGTATGTCCCAATATGATTTAATCTTAACCGTCAAAAATCACCATCTTACGGTTAACGCCGGAATTGACGAGTCGAACGCTAATGGTAAGTATGTGTTGTGGCCAAATAATTTACAAGCTGAGGCAAATAAAATTTGGCAGTTTGTAAGACGCCACTATCAGGTAAATCAGGTTGGCGTGATAGTTACCGACAGTCGTACCTGGCCGCTGCGTTGGGGTGTGGTGGGCACCTGCCTGGCTCATTGTGGCTTTAAGCAGCTTTATGACTATCGAGAACAAGAAGATTTATTTGGTAGACCGATTCACTTTGTACAGTTGAACGTTGCCGAGGCGATAGCCAGTATGGCGGCGTTAGAAATGGGGGAGGTGGCTGAACAAACCCCTTTGGGGTTAGTTGAGAATATTCGTCAGATTGAGTTTCAAGAAAGAGAACCTACTCAGGAGGAACTTGATTTCCTTAAGATAGAACTGGAGGACGACATGTACGGCCCTTTGCTTAAGAGTGCACCTTGGAAAAAGGGTGGTGGTGGAATCGATTTGAAAAATTTACCTTAATCTTGAATAAATGATGAAAAACTCAAATGTCCAAAGTTCTGATCTTCTCTTTAATCAAGCCAAGTTGATGGGCTTGCAGCCAAGATGGGAGGCTGAGTATGGGCTTTTTTCCATTCTCCCTGTAGGAGTCAAGCAGAGGCAGTATTTTTTTCACACTAATCTTAACCTTAATGGAGAACTCTCCAGAATTTTAGTAAAAAACAAACATTTTACCCGACTAATAATAGAGCAGACAGGTTTGGTGAACATTCCCTATATTTTGCCTAGCTCAAGAGAGCAGCTAAATGATTTCTTTGAAGAACACCAACCTTTGATTTGTAAACCTCTTTTGGGTCAGCAGTCGCAGAACGTGAAGTTAATTCAATCTCAAGAAAAACTCGAACACTGCTCTCTAAAGATGACTTTCTTTGAAAAATATATTGAAGGTGTTGAGCATCGATATCTAGTTTTAAATAATGAGGTAATTGCAGTTCAAAAAAAAGAACGCGAGCCAACTAAAGATGATCCTTGGAAGCTTTTTTACACAGGCTTGGAGAAAAAAAATTGGGATTTAAAATTGAGCAAATTGGCCTTAAAAATCACTAATCTTTTCCAACTAAGCTGGGCCGGAGTAGATTTTATAGTCGATCAACAGGGGAATGGTTGGATTCTTGAAGTGAACTCAGCCCCGGGAATTGTAAAGATTCACCATCCCGATGCGGGCATCAGTACAAACGCGGCCAAACTTATCTGGCAAGCAGTCCTTAAAAAAGGCCAGCGACTGTCTTTATAGATGTTTTATAGATCTGATAAGTCTTCTTCTAAAATGACAGTTTCCTCAAGCTCTTGCTGAATTGTTTCTAAACTATCATCGATACTGAGTGGAGGAATTGAGTCAAGCTCATCATCGCTTTCACCTGCCATTTGATCGCTTTCCTCAAAAAAAGGAACAGTTTCAGAAGTAGTAGGTTCCTCGATTACTTCTTCAGTTTCGTAACTTAGCTCTCCTTGTTGGTATTGATAGTAGAGGGCCCCCAGAGCTGTGACTAACAATGCTGCTAGTACTAGGAGAAAGATGGCATTTTTTTTCATAGTAGACTGATAATTTTTGTTTATTAATTAATTTTTTTACTGCATTTTTACTACTCGGTAATGTCAACTGATGTAGCTGTGATGGCTTGTTGAACGGCATCTTTGAATAACTGCAGAGCTTGTTGAAAACTAATTCTGGCCTGCTCAATTTGATCTCTAGCTTCAAGAGCCATCTGGCGCTGAGCCTGATACTGTTCAGGATTTATCTCGTTCAACTGATTGGTTGCTTCTTCCGCCTGAATCACTCCAAGCTCAACTTTTTGCAGTGCTTGTTCGAGCTGTTCTTGTGCAGCTGAAAGATTATAACCTTGTGCTTCTAGTACTCTAAATCTGTTTTGTAACTTCTCGCCGATAGTGCTTAAACGTTGATTGTAAAACTTAAATCTTTTTTGAACTCTTCTGGCATGAAGCTGTGCCACCTGATTTTGAGTTTGTTCTCTAATTAGCATAGGCTCTTGTGTGTTTTCATTAGCTTGTTGAGCTTGAATTCTGGCTTCTCCCTCTTCAAATTGAGAGCTATTCATATCGGGAGATCCTCGTCTTTCAGGTATAGTTGTAACTGGAGCTTCTCTTTTTTGAACTCTTTCTTGAGCTGGAGCAGGTGGAATATCATCAGCTACATCTTCAACAGCATAAATTGGCGAAACAGATAAAATCAGTCCAAAAAATAGTAAAAAGGAGAATGTTTTTTTCATAAGAAGAAATTGGTAACTACTACTAATTTCATTATACTGGTTGAATCATTAAGATTCAATTTTTAGCAGAAACGATACTTTCGACGGTGTTAACCAGTTCCTGGTCGTTAAAGTAACGATATAGTTCTTGTTGCCAATTTTCTTGGGCAATGTTGATCATGGGCTCGATGCCATTACTCTCGATTGGAAGTCCGTCGGTGCGAAGAGTGAGATGGTGAACTAAAAATAATGAATACTCCTCGTTTTCACTCAGCTGATTTTCTAAGGGAAACACTCGTTCAACAGTTCCCCAGCCCATAGTTGTCGTTCCCACCAGAACTCCGACATTATAGCGTTTGATTACATCAGCCATCACTTCAGCGCTTGATTGGACTTTATCGTCAATCAAAACAACCACCTTCTTGTATCTGGTCAGAGTAGGAAGCCAGCCGGTTCTAGTTTTGTAATCGGTAGTTTTTCCTTGTTGAAGAAATTGATAGGCATGTTGATTGTTGCCAATAAAAGGACCAAGAAAGTAAGGAAGGCTGTCGATGGCGCCACCAAAATTGCCTCGTAAATCCAGAATAAGAGTGTCAAGATTGTCGTCTCGATTATCCACTTTTTCTGTTACTTCAAGAAGTTCTTGAACCGTGGTGGGAGAAAACTGTTTGATTCTCAGATAGAAAATTTGAGGAGAGATCAAGCGCCACTCCATAGTTGGGTTTACGCCAGCAACATCATATCTCTCGCGAGTAATGGGGTCGGCCAGCGTTTGGTGGGCTGCTTCAACTTGAGCCAACTTCTCCTGAGCTTCTGGGGTTCCCTCTGCTTCAAGCGCTTCTTTTTGCTGTTGATATGCTTGCGCAACCTCCTCATCTGAGGCCTGTTCATCGACTCCCAGCGCTTGATAGTGATCGGCTTCAGGGTCAATATTACTCACCTTTTCCACTAGTTCTTGTTCTAGTTGACGTGAATATAATCGGCTGCGACCGAAAGGTTCAAGATTGGCCAAAATCATGTCGGAAAGTTGAACCGCGAACTCTTCCCGAATTTCATCATCTGGATAATTTTCCAAAATGGATAAAATTTCCTCGTCCAGTTCTTCATAGGTTTTAATTCGATCACCCATTGGTTGAGCGGTAAGTTGCTCAATTGCTCTGACGGTGAGCATTGTGAACTGCTCTTCGTTGATCGAGTCCCAATAGTTGTCTAAGATAACCTGTCTTACTTCTTTGATGAAAGCAAGATATCGATTTTGTTCTTCTTGAGATTGGTCGGTTAACTTATTGAGAACAGGGATTTGATCTTGATGATTGGAGAGATAAAGGCCGCCCCCAAGACCAATGATGAAAACTAATATAATTATGAGGGTAGTTTTAAACTTCAGCTTGAACATTTTGATTTGAGTTTGTATGCTTGTGACTAATTAGAGTAGTAAGTATACTATCCGATATGATGACCTTACCGCAAGTCTTTATCATCGTTGCCACCACAGCTGACGGTTTTATTGCTCAAGAAACATATCAAGCTTCAACTAACTGGACTAGCAAAGAAGATAACGAACTGTTTCATCAATTAACCAAGGAAGCCGGAGTGGTGGTGATGGGAGAAACAACTTTTGGCACTATCCCTGCAAAATATCTACCGATGTCTAATCGACTAAATGTTATCTACTCGCATCTGAGTCGAGAAGAGTTGGTTAACAAATTTAAAATAGATCCCAATAATGTTACAGATGATACTTTAAGAGTAACCAGCCTTCAGCCTCAAGAGTTGGTCGAAAATCTTGCGCATGGGGGCTATGAGAAGATTACTATCTGCGGAGGAAGTTCAATCTATACTCAATTCTTGCAAGCAGGAGTAGTGGATAAATTGTACATCACAATCGAGCCGATTATTTTTGGAAGCGGAATCAAGTTATTTAATCAGCCGGTTGAACAGAAACTGAAACTGGTGAACAGCAAGCGGTTGAATGAACAAGGCAGCATTTTGATGGAATATGACTGCATCAAGTAAAAGAAATGAAAATCAAAATTAAGTTGATCGATAAGTCGTTACCGCTACCTTCCTATCAAACGGATGGATCTGCGGCTTTTGATTTGTATGCCAGGAAATCAATGATCATTAAGCCAAGAACCGTGGCTAAGGTACCTCTCAACGTGGTTATCCAGCTACCAGAGAATCATTGGTTATTGATGGCAGCACGAAGTAGTTTGCAAACGAAAGGCTTGATGCTAATCAACGGTATCGGAGTGGGTGACTACGACTTTCGTGGTCCAGGTGATGAATATCAAGCTGCTTTATTCAACTTCTCTGATGACGAAGTGGAAATAAAAAAAGGTGAGCGTTTGACGCAGGCGATTATTCTTCAAAGAGAAAGAGCGCAGATTGAAGAGATCGAGGAGATGGCAGAACAGAAAAACAGAGGCGGATTTGGTTCTACTGGAAGCTAGGGTATTTTTCTTACACCGTCGAGATTTATGTGTAGCAATTACTTATAATTGAGTATTGACTTACTCTTTTTTTGTCGGTAAGATTTCCTCAAATTGCTTGCCCACACTAATTTTTTTGGCTAGATCAACTAGCCTCTTGTTTTTATCAAGCAAGTTAAACATGGTTGAGCAGACAGAAAGAACAAATCCAGTTCTGTCTAAGCCTTCACAAGGAGGTGAGCTCTCAGACGGCTTGCCACCAGAGGAATCGCCGCGTCTTCAAGAAACTTCTCCCGTCACAGCTAAAGAATATATTTTATCTTCTATTTGGGAACTGTTGGTTGCTTCTAATCGAAAAATTGCTCCTGAAATAGTTTTTCAGATGCTCAAAGAGAAGCTGCGGATAATTGTTGCGATTGACCAGGGAACTTCTACGACAAAAATGCACTCTATGCAAGCTGATGGAACTTTTTCCGATTACCCTTGGAGACGAGCAAAGTCGGAGATAGTTACAATCGATGAAAGACAGGCGAGAATAATGACCCCAGAACAACTGAGAGAGAACATAGAGTGGATTCAAGAAATGATCAAGGTTATTTCTACAGAGCCTGAATCAGGCTTAGTTTTTCCAGTTGTTGTCTTGCTAACCAGCTATCAACACAGTCTTGCAGTGCAGGTTGTTTCAGAAGAAGAAGAGATTTCTTCCTTTGCTCTTTTGTGCGATCCTACATTAAACCCAGTTCTATCAGATCAGATGATCGATGAACTAAGAGAGAGGGGTTTGTCAGAGCCAGTAGTTGAGTTACTAACTACAGGTAAGCGATCGTGGTTAACAAAACTGGTTACTTTTTTTCGACACAATGATGACTTCAGGAGTTCACTTGATATACCTCAAGAAGCAGAGTTTTATTTTTCTACTGTGCCGGGATATATTGCTTCGGTCTTAAGTGGTGGAGAACTGGGAATTATTCCAGATAGTGAATCGGCTTTACCAGGGTGTTCAGAGGAAGATCTTCATATTTTATGTGAATATTTTGGTTTTTCTCAAGATTGCGTGACAATAGATAAAGAACAAGATTGTAATGGGTTGCAAGTGGAGATGATTGGTGATTTACAAGCAGAGTTATTGGCTATTCAAGATTTTTTAGAGAGACGTGGAAAAAGTGAAACAATAGTGGTATCCACAGACTCAGTGGGGAAGATTTTTGTAACTGGTCTCAATGGCAAGCCAACTCTTTCTATGGGTGGTTTTAAACAAAAAGAGAATATTGATGCTTATTATAGTACAACAAGATATGGAGCGGGAGGAACGTGCATGTTTCTCAAACCTGTACTGATAGCAGCATCTGACTGTTTAGAATTAGATGTGAACGAAGGAACCAATTTTTACAACTTAGTAGATCGATTATGTAATGGTTGGTTGAAAGAGTTGAAGCAAGAAAATCCTCTTCCATCAACAGATTTTTATTTTGCTCCTATGGAAAATGGAGATTATTTATTGCTTGATACAGAAGGAAATAAACATGAGTTGATGCAGTTAGTTGATTCTTTAGTGCAGGCTGCCGATAAAGAGAAACTGGAGGCGCTATTAATGGCAATTATTAACGGCTCAGCCTTTTCGTTTCGTGAAATGATTCAAGCGATTCATGAGGCAAAAAATGCAGATAGTGGAAGTAACGGTAGTTTTCCAAATGAGGTAGCATTTTATGGTGGGTTACTTCCGCACTCAAATGAGGGCAGGGGTTTGTTGGGTTGGATAATAGCATCTCTTCCTCATGGAACATCTATTCTACAGCTTCCATTTGATACTGCAGTGCAAGCGGCTTTATATAATTCATCGATCAACGAGGTCGCGAAAAATGATGGAGTATATCTGATCAAACCAATCCCAAGAAAGCCCGGAAGATTAAGTGATATGTATCAAGTCTGGAAAGAATATCAAAAATCATTGATTGAGGAGGGAATGCTGGTTCAAACTACAACGGGTGGGGTAACATTTCCTAAAAGCTCCTAGGTAAATTCGATTTGTTGACGAGTAAACTGAAAATTAACAGTTTACACAGCTTTTGTATTGTTGTTAATTAAGACAAAGAATGTTAGTTTATAATTGGTTCCTATGAATCTTTAGCCCAAGTAATTAGTTGTAAAGATCAACATGAAAAACTCAAATCGTTCTGGTTTTTTAATTACTCTAGAGGGAGGTGAGGGTGGAGGCAAAACCACACAGTCTGTCCGCTTACGTCAAAAACTTACCGAAGCAGGAAAGGATGTAATTGTGCTTCGTGAGCCCGGTGGCACGACCATCAGCGAGCAGATTCGTCAAGTAGTTCTTTCTCCGGAAAATACCGGGATGGCTTTTACAACCGAGGTTCTTTTATTTCAAGCGGCTCGAGCTCAAATCTATCGAGAAATAGTAATTCCTTCCTTAAAAGCCGGCAAAGTGGTAATTATGGATCGCTCTCGTGACAGCAGCGTAGTTTACCAAGGAATGGTGCGAGGTTTCGGTAAAGATTTGATTAACCAGTTGAATGATCTCTCCACAGACAAAATTTATCCAAATTTAACTATACTACTTGATTTACCAGTAGAAACGGGACTTAAAAGAAGAGAAGATTCTGGTAAAATTGACCGCTT
>LDZT01008729.1_pt1 | contig 10771 bp, 8 predicted proteins | sample 615521 | NCBI WGS metagenome assembly LDZT01 (sample SAMN03408292, study PRJNA278302) | terrestrial metagenome | isolation source: oil reservoir sample SB1 | place: USA: Alaska, North Slope, Schrader Bluff formation | collected 2011-09
GAATTGATATTGTTGTTTATTTTGTATCAATTTTGTTAATTGTTGGTGGGACAACATTGTTAATACTTAGTCGCTTGGATAGATTGAGCCTCAAAGAATTTAAGACAGAACAATCTAAAATAGGCATTCGGCAGGATGAAGAGTATATTGGTTCTAACTCTGATCAAAAAGACATTTGGGATTATCATCGAGAATTTCAAGATAATAATCTTAGCTACTCAACACCAACCGGATGGGAAGTTGAGCAAATTTCTGAGACTTGGATTGATGGAAGCACCCAATATAAAGTATACATTTTTTCTAAAAACAACCATGTCTTGAAGGTTGGAGGAATGACAACTGGCGTTGCTCCTTGTGATCCCGTAGTAACCGATCTATATACATATAGCTTATTGGAAAATAAAAATTTAGGCGAGAATGTGGTAAGAGAAAATCCTGACAGTGATGCAAATACTGGTGGTGGTAAATCTAAAATAGCGATCAATGTTTGCAGTGATTTTTTAGATAAGGCATCCGTCCCTCAGACAATAACTCCCTATGGTAGTATTACTTATGAGTTACCAACTAATTATCCAAACACACTTTCAATGGAGCTTGATGTAATTGTGGAATCGCTGTCATTGATCTAGTACTAATAAGATTCTGTTCAATACATCGTTTAGCTGGTCTGTTTAATATATTGAGTCAAATATCTAAATACTGACTCAAGTGGCTTAGATTTCTTAATAGAGATGTGCCATAATTTACACTCGAATGACATTAAAGAACACTTCTCGCTCGCTCTTTCTTTGGATATTAATTTTTGCGGTTAGCTTATTTCTCCGCTATTGGTACAGTAGTACCGAGTTGTGTTTTTATACTGATCAATCTAGAGATGCTATCGTTGCCAATCAAATCTTGCAGGGAGAGTGGAAAGTATTTGGTCCAGTTGTCAGTGGACGCGGGGCAGTTTTTCACGGGGTACTCTACTATTATGTAATAGCACCGCTATACGCTCTTGGCGGAGGAAGTCCTCTTTTTGTAAGTGTGGCACTCTCTTTGATAAGTACAGTTGGTCTAATTCCTACTTATCTGTTGGCAGAAAAAATTCTTAAAAATAAAAAGCTTGCTTTTATAGTAATTGGAATGATGGGTGTTTCTCTAAGCAGTATTGAAACAAGCGCCTCTTTCTGGAACTTGCAGCTGTCAATAATTTTACTGCCAGCTTACTGCTTATTTTTATTCAAAACTTCTACAGAGTTAAACTTCAAAAACAGTTTTTTAACTGGTTTATTTCTTGGTCTTCTTATTCAGTCTGGTTTTTCGAATATTGTGTGGATATTGCCGTATGTAGTGTTGTTCGGTTTTTTATTAATTAGGCGATCAAATAAGCGCAAAACTATTAAAAATTCAGTAGTCAGCCTGATTGGTTTGGGAATTGCTACATCAACCATGATTCTTGTCGAATTTCTAGCCTGGCGAAGAGGATTATTCGCTCTGGAAGACTCGCTTCATTGGGTTAGTGGCTCCGGTTTCTCGCTTCAAAATCTTCAGTCGGTTTTTATCTGGTATTTCAACAGTATAAGTAGTTTTCTTGTACCTCAACTGCCCTTGGTTACAATGATAATAATAGTTATCTCAAGTTTGGTAATCTTTAATTCTAGAAAGGATCATCGCTGGCTGTGGCTGGGGCTGTTGTTACTTCCTCCAATTGGTGGTCAGCTGGCAAGCAATGGTGCAGCTTCATATATTTTAACCGGATATGAAAGTATTTTTTATATTTTTGTGGTGCTGGTTTTTTCTAAGGCTTTTTCATTACTTGGAGCAAATCACTCTTCAAAAAAACAACAAATGCTAATCTTTGTACTGCTGACTATTTTCGCTGTTAGTAATGTTGCTAAGTTAAAGCAAGACAAGATGACTCGAGAAACTCTAGCTTGTGTCTGGAAGGCTACCAATCTTGAAGAGCTTGATGCAATTGATTATACCTACGACCGTGCTGATGGTGCGCCATTTTCGATAGATGTTGTAGCGGAACCCTATGGAATTAATATGAAGTATGGCTATTTGTATTCTTGGTATGGTCAAAAAAATTATGGATATATGCCAGTATTCATTGGTGGATCTCAAGTAGGACATCCTACCGAAGGTTTGCTGCAAGAAGCTCAAAACTATTCGGACACACATTTTATTATTTATGAGCCAGGGTCATATAACTATTGGTTCAAGGTTAGAACTGCTGATGCACCAGCTACACGTGAATCACAAAATTTATTTTATTATCGGCAGCCAGCCTTAGAAAATCTACAAGAAACACGACAGTTTGGAGAGTTAATCACAGTTGACTATTACTTCTCGCAGTTAACAGATAATTAATATTGATGAACATGAATTCAAGTTACATCGTCACTATCTTCAACTCTCAATATCACCTTCTGTCAGTTTCTCAGCCAGCTTGATCATACACAATTTTTTTACCGAGCTTACTCCACAAAACTTAAGCAGAGCCATTATCCGCTGGATTTTTTTTAAGCTTCTGTCATACTAATTCTTATTAACCACTCTCTCCCATTATGGTAATTTCTGGAACTCTTGCTCTTATAGCAACCACAATTAGTATCTTTGGTGCGGTTAATACTGGCGCCAATATGGCAGGTTCTTATCATGACAAACAGATGATTCAGGACTCGCTAAACAACATGAAGGCGACCGAGCAGCTGCTGCGTCAAAAAGCCAATGATAGTTCAGGCTTAAAGCAGCAGGAAATGCTGGTTACAGCTGATAAATTGGGTAGGGTTAACAGTAAAATGACTGAGTTAAACAATCAAGTATTTACTAACTCCATGAAACGGGAAAGCTTGGGTTTTGCCAAAGGCCTCATAACTGGAAAGGCAGCTGGCGCAGCTGGAATTGCAAAAGTGGCAGAAAATTTAATGGGCATTGGAGATGCCGCTGCTGATCAAGTTATTGGTAACAATGGCTTACAAGGAACTTTGAATAATATGGCTATGCAGGACTGGAATGCTGCGGCTGATGCGGGGGATGAGTTGGATGTTCAAATTTTAATCTTACAAGCTCGTGAGCTAACCCGCAGAACGAAAGCGTTGGACAATGACATGCAGCGTTTACAGCAATGGTATCAGCAAGAGCCTCCAGGTAACACCGATTCGTCAGAAATTGATCAGCAAACGGCGGAGTTAGTGGATAGCGATGCAGAGCTAGCCCAGCAGTTGGTAGATCAAGCTCAATTAAAAGGTCAAGATTCAGTGCAGCCCGATATAGCAGCCGACACAAGCCAAGATGATGCTCAACCCGATTCACAGTCGGTTGAAGACCAAACTCCAGCCAATCAGTCAGTAGTTGGCACTTGGGTGGGGACTGACAAAAGACTGGAATTCGAAACCGGAGCGCTAAATGGCACTGATGCCAACGGTAACGTGGTAGAAAAGGTTTTGTACTTTAAAGAAGGCGGTGTGTTGGATAGAGAAGACAAGCCTCTAGGCGGAGGAGTGGATTATTCATGGGAGCAAGTTGACGCCAACCATGTTAAAACTATAGCAGTTTATGACACGCTTCAATATGAGATTACCTATAAGTTGGAAGGTGATCAACTTATTTCAACTAAAGTTTTTGCTGAGTTTAATGGTGAGGCAAGTGAAAATAATGATGTTTATGGCCATCAAATTTTAAAAAGAAAATAATACTCAGTGAATAACTATACTTAACTCAAAAAACATATGAAAAATCAAAAAAACACAGAAGAAAAATCTCCAGCAGCTAAAGTAGATCAGCTAAATAAAGAATCAACAGGCAAATTGAAAGCCGTCTCTAATGATTATGGCGATCAATCTACGGGGAAGCTCAAACTCAAAAAAAAGTCCTTACTCAAAAAACTGTTAATTGCTTTATCTCTTCTTTTTTTAGGCGCTCTGATTTTATGGCTGGGGCAAAATTGGCAAACAGTTGGTCAAAAAATAAATCTACCTTTTGCAGGCAAACCCTACAGCGAAAATCAGCAGCGGGTGATTGATAATTTTGGATTGCCACAGACCTTTATGATTGCTCAAAAAGACGGACAAAGACTAGAAAACTGGAAATATATTTATCTTGATGAAATATTTGTTTTTCAAGATGGCGAATTTGTAGCCAGACAGCACTTTAATTTTGATCTTAATCCTGAGGAGGGTCTATATCTGGATCTTGAGCCGAAAGATTTTTATCAGCTGCAAACGCTTGCAGATATTAACAAATTCTTGGATAGAAAACCTTCTTTTGAGGCGCAAATAGAAGAAGAAATTTTAGGTGAAACTCAATATTTTTATAGTTATGATGATTTTTTAAATGTGACTGTTAGTGAAAACAGATTAATCGGAGTGCAGACAGTTTCTTTCAAAGAAAGTAATGAGGTGAGCGATCAGTTGGTAAAAGATTCAATTGATGAAAAAATTAGCACATCAACTAATCAGAAACCGGGTGATAAACCAGGGAAAGATTTTGTAGCTAATACGGCAGATGCAGACAACAGCTACAGCTATTATCTTAGTGATCCAGTGTATCGTTTAATCAAACAGCGTCCGCTTGAAGCTATGGAGGATTCTAAAGCTCTTAGCTATGCCTACTGCTTCAGTTTAGATGGAGGGGCAAGTTTTGACACAACTCCTCAGGATCCTTGGGCCTGTGCTGATGAAGAAAGTATGATCTGGATAATCAAACTTATCCCTTTGGATGAGTATGACCAACTGGGAGAGCTAGATTTAATGGGACAAGACGAATTAACAAGAAATGATACTTATGTTTATACAATTACTCATCTTAACGGCGATCTGCTGGAAGGCTTGCCAATTTGGCCAGAAATATTACAAGATGTGAAGGACGACTTTTCTGTGCCAATGGCAGAGGAGTATACTGCTTTTTTAAAGATGTAGATGAGGTGTTAAAAACTGGTTAAACACTGGTAATTGGCGAATCAACTATTATGGATATGAAAGTTTAATATGAAACTATTTAGTAGAATGAATCGAGGTCAAGGTGGCAGAGGCCGTCAAGGTCAGCAGGCTGCTGGCCCAGGGGGTGTTTGCGTTTGCGTTAATCCTGATTGTGGTTATGAACAGTCACATAAGAGAGGCCAGCCTTGCTATAAATTGCGCTGCCCCAAATGCAGTTCACCAATGAGGCGCAAATAATTATTCCCACCACAAACACACTTCTATGTCCAGCATTTCACAGAAAAACCAGCTCAAGAAGGGAGCGAAAGTAGCTCAAACAGCTATCTGGTTGGAGGGTTTGCTGGTAGCGGCAAAGATAGTAGCTGGTTGGCTTACGGGTAGCTTGGCTCTTATTTCAGATGCCATTCATAGCGCCTCCGATATTATCTCAATTGTAACCTCTTGGATGGGTTTAAAATTAGCTCAAAAAGATTCTAACGAAGATTTTCCTTATGGTTATTACAAAGCAGAAAGTATTGCGACTGCTCTAATTTCCTTGATTATTTTATATGCAGGTTATGAGATGGTTAAGCGAGGTATTAACACCTGGAATAATCCTTCTGAACTTAACTTGCCTCTGGTGGCATTGGTGGTTTCACTGGCAGACGCAATAATATTATTTATTTTTGGTAACTACGAGATTAAGATTGGCCAAGAAACGGGAGCCCAAAGCTTAATTGCTATGGGTAAGGAAAACAGAACCCATATTTTCTCTTCGACAGCAGTATTCTTCGGCACTTTATCTGCTTATTTGAGCATTCCTTATATTGAGAGTGTAGTTACCTTGGGTATTTCGGTAATTATTTTTCAAATTGGCTTTTCCAGTTTAAAAGAAGCTGTACTGGTATTAATGGATGTTAGCCCTGAGCCAGAAATTGAGAACAAGATTCAGGATTTGGTTAAGCAGGTCCCTGGGATTGAAGAGGCTTTTGATCTGCGCTTAAGAAAGGCTGGTCCGTCAATTTTTGGAGAGATAAAGGTTGGTATCCGTCGCTCGGTTGATGTGATGCGCTCTCATGAAATCGCCCACAAGGTAGAAAAGAGGGTAAAAAAAGAGTTCCCATCAGTTGAAAGTTTATTGGTTCACGTTGAACCTTATCAATCTGATTACAGACACATAGTAATACCAGTCAAAGATAAAAATAGGTTAAGTTCTAAGATTGCCAAGGATTTTGCGAGAGCGCCATACTTTTTATGCATCAATCTGAAAGAAGATCAAATTCAAGGGTTTTATTTTTTAGACAATCCTCATCAAGACAAAAAAATTAAGGCCGGTTTAGCAGCTGCCAAAACAGTGGCTGAAACTCAGAGTGACTGTGTAATAGCTGCCAGCATGGGTGAGATTGCATTTCACGCATTAAGAGAATATTTGTTTGATATCTATCAAACAGATGCTAAGACAGCTAAAGAGGCGTTGGCTAAGTTTTGCAGCAATAAACTACCACTTTTGGAATCTCCAATTATCACTAGCTGATATTGGCAAATTTAGCTGATTTACTCCACAAAACTGAGAGCAGAGCCGGTTTTGTTGGCACGACCGGTGCGTCCGATGCGGTGAATATACACTTCGTAACTCTCAGGCAAATCATAGTTGATGACGTGAGTGACATTATGAATGTCTAAGCCTCTGGAGGCGACATCGGTGGCGAGTAAAACCTGAACTCGGTCTTTACTAAACTCCCGCAACGCAATTTGGCGCTGATTCTGGGATCTATTACCGTGGATGATAGCGACTTTCACTCCGCCTTGATTGAGTTTGGCAGATAGTTTGTTTAAACCATGTTTGGTTCTTCCAAAAACTAGAACTTTGTCGAAGTCTCGTTTCTTGAGAAGATCTAGTAAAACCTGCACCTTTGACTGGCCCCCAATCTTAATTATCTTTTGATCAACATTGGCAGCGGCATATTGGCCTTGAACAGTGATTTTTACTGGATTTTTTGTAAACTGTCGGATAATCCTGTCAAGTTTTTCTGGAATTGTTGCTGAAAAGAACAATGTTTGAATGTTTGAGGGGACTTGCTCAATCACATATTTCATGTCATTGATAAAGCCCATATCAAGCATTCGGTCAGCTTCGTCCAGCACGATAACTTTAAACTGATCTAAATGTAGTTTTCTTCTTTTGTTTAAGTCGATCAATCTCTCCGGTGTTCCGATAACGAAATGAGGTCTTTTTTGCAAACTTTTTATTTGACGACCAATCGAGGTACCTCCAATACACAAAGTTGAATAAATGCGCAAACCTTTGGTAAAAATCTGTAACTCCTCGTCAATTTGAACGGCCAGCTCTCTGGTGGGAGTCATGATTAATACTTTTTTGGTTTGATCTCCAACAAGATTGTTGATCAAAGGCAATAAAAAAGCGGCTGTTTTGCCGGTTCCGGTGTTGGCTTGCCCAACCACATCTCTTCCATTTATGATTTCCGGAATAACCTGATCTTGAACAGGAGTGGGCTGTTTGTAACCGCAGGTTATAACGTTCTGCTCCAGTTGGCTATTAAATCCGAAATCTGTAAATTGGTGTGTAATTTCCTGTTTAGGCACTTCCACTGGAATACTAGCAGCATTGTTGACCAGCTTTGATGGATTGAATGATTTGATTTTTCTGTTACTTTGGCGTGATCGAAAGTTTCGATTACCTTGATAACGTTTTGAACTAGACATATTTTCCTTTGTTAATACAAAAGGTGAAAGACAAGAAGCAAGATGTTGGAAAATTGAAATTAATGAAAATTCAAAGACCTGTACCAGCTTAAACCATTTGTTGGTTATTTAATTAAGAACTTACCATTGTATCACGATTACTGCTAAATGTTGGTATTGAGAGATTAGAGCCTCTCTTTTACCACTTCAATCCTCCCCACTCCACTAGAGTAAAGCCGTCTCTTTGTAGACGTTGTAAATTCTGTGGTTTTGGCAGCTGCTCTGGCTCTCGAGCTAAAACCTCCCAGTCAAGAAAGATTCTAAAGACGGTGTCGGGTGTAGGGTTAACTGCCATCGGGATAAACTGATTTAGCTGATGAGTTTGCAGAAAGCTAACTCGATAAAAATTCGCATCTTTGCTCAACATCTGCGGCAGCCAGTAAATCATGAAGTCTGACTTTTCAGCGTTATTTAGACCCATTTCATCAAGTTTGTTCTCCAAAAAGCTTCCAAGATTAGTACGATTCACCACCCAGCCTTGATCAATATTAGGATAGCTCTGTCCAACTACATTGCCTGCCCAGTACAAATAAGGATATTGGTTTGCTTCACATGCTTGGCGAGCATACTCTAATCCTGGCCTACCGTCATCGATAGCACCGCAATCAGTCATTTCAGGCTGAAGGTCAGCTAGCATTCCATTTGGCTGAGCTAAGACCTTCCAGCTTTGATGATAGCGAGGTAACTCGGCTGTGAACTGAATAGGTTTAAGCAGCTCTACTTCAACCTGGGTGGGCTCGGTGGGATACAGATAAATAACGGGTTTACCGCAGCCACCGGGCAATAAAATGTCATACTCACCAACTGCCACCCATCTGCCCCAGTAATCCTTCATAAATAGTAAAGGATTCTTTGCTAGGTACTCTTCATAAGTGGGGATGCTGGCTCCATCGTGCATGTCTGCAAATGTATCATAGCCTCTTTCTAAAGACTCAATATAATGATCCATCTTATTTGCATAGGCTAGTTTATTGAGATCGTGATTGGTATCGGTTAATCGATACAAGGATAAGCCATAAACAGAGCCAATTTCCTCAAGCTGCGACTCATCAATATTAATAAGTCTTGCATCAAGATCCATGCCGCAAGCTCCTGGAAATGCGGCGCTATAGCTGTCAAAAAACTGAAAATTCTGGATTGTCTGAAGTTCGCTACTATCAAAACCTAAAGATGGTTTGTCAAGGTATTCAGGATAAGCTGGAAACTCCTCAATTTCGCCTGCTTCATACTTTTCGATTAACTTTTCATAATCTTGGTAATCTCTGTCGTATACTGCTTTTTGCTGTTTATATAGGGTAATTGTTGGTTTTGTTGACAGTGAGTACAGCATGGGCAAGCCGGTTGAATCTGTGACAATTACGCTCGTTTCGCCCAAAAAGTACTCATTTTTTAACTGCTGTTGAATTAAGTAAGATTCAGGAATACCTGGTTCGGTGATCTCGAATACTTCATAAGGTTTAAAATAAAACTTGATCTGTTGATTCTCGAAAGGCAGAGGTTCATAGTCTGAGAGTGAAGTGATAAGTGATGGAGAGTAAATGTCATAGTCTTCAGCACTTCGTCCGGTTTTCACATACTCTGCCAGATAATCTTTAAGGTATAGAGCAAAGGTTTCATCAAGCTCAATTATTTGAGTGTGATGGGTAGCAAAGGTTTGAGTGTCAGTAATTTTGCTTTTATCTAGATATTGATATGGATTTTGCCAATCATCTTCTGCAAGAGTGGTCGTTAGCTTTTCCGGATCATGAAGAATATAATTCTCAAAATCTTGAGTGGCTAGAGTATAGGCGATAATGCCACCTGGTCCCTCTGGTTCTCTGATAGCAACAATTCTTGTATATCCCTCTAATGGCGATGAGTTAAACACGCCGGCTGAGTAGTAAAGAGTAGTGAGTCCATTTTCATAATTTTCTGGGAACTGCGGCTCTTTAAAAATTTTCAAGTCTTCATCTAATAGTTGAAGCTTGCCAGAAAAAAGAGACCCCTCTGCAAGATTGGTTGTGGCAGCTGTTTCTGAATCTAAATCTGTGCTGGATGATTTTTGAGTGGTGGTTGTAGAGTCATCTGATATTAAGAATTGCTTAAGCTGATCGGGCAAAATCAGGCCCATGTAATGAGCGGCTGCTCCACCGGCAACAGTCAGCAAAAGTATTACTGCAATAATTAAAGGTAATTTACTTTTCTTTTTGGACGGAGGGCTGTTTTGGATAGCGGAATTGCCATCTTCGGGCGTTGGTGAAGGTACTGTGGTAGATGGAGCTGGAGAGGATCCAGTGGGTTGGCTAGTTTGTAAATGGTTGGAGGAGGAGGCAGGCTTTTGGTTTATCATTGTATTAGGTCTAGTTGATGGTTTTATCAAAAACACTAACCCTTTATTTTTTTAAACTAGTGGCACAAATGTAACGGGGTCAAACTCTTTTCGCTTGAAGCCTTGCGAAGTTTTGATAATTTTCACCAATCTTTGACCTTTGGTGGTTCTAAGTGGCAGCACAATCTTCCCTCCAACGGAAAGTTGTTCTTTCCATGATGCAGGTATGTTGTCAGCAGCGGCAGCACAGATGATTGCGCCAAAAGGAGCTTTGCTCTTTAGACCTTTTTTAGCATCTTGGTGATAGACCTCAACATTATCATAATTTAGCTCCTGCAAAATTTCTTTTGCCCTTTCTGCTAAATTTTTAACTACTTCCAGAGAAATCACTTTTTTGGCTAGATGACTTAAGATAGCAGCCTGGTATCCCGATCCTGTTCCAACATCTAAAACCTTCTCGCTGCCCTCAAGCTCTAATATTTGGCACATCTTAGCTACAATGTAAGGTTGAGAGATTGTCTGACCTTCACCAATGGGCAGTGGCCGATCGCTGTAGGCCATATCTTTAAGCTTCTCAGGAACAAACTTTTCTCTAGGCACTTTCATGAAAGCCTCAATCACTGCAGGATCATCAATATCTCTAGACTCAAGCTGAGTTTTCACCATTTTTTTTCGAGATGCTGTGAATAACATATTCTTTATCAATTATATCTAAAAGTTAGGGTGAAACAAATAAATTGTGGCGAATATTTTGCTTGATGCTATGTCTGAAGTTAGCCCTTCACTTTGTGACTGT
>LDZT01013360.1_pt1 | contig 10769 bp, 9 predicted proteins | sample 615521 | NCBI WGS metagenome assembly LDZT01 (sample SAMN03408292, study PRJNA278302) | terrestrial metagenome | isolation source: oil reservoir sample SB1 | place: USA: Alaska, North Slope, Schrader Bluff formation | collected 2011-09
CCAGCCTTAACCATTCGGTCAGCAATTGGTTGTGCATAATCAGCAGGCACCGCAAGAACGCCTATTTTTATGCCATGATGCTGAATTTCCTTTTCTAAATAATCAACATGCTGAATGGTGATAGATCCCACTTTAGTGCCAACAAGTTTTGGATCAACATCAAACAAGAGCTTGATCTCTATCCCTCTCCTTGGAAAACCCTGATAACGCGTCAGGGCACGTCCCAGGTCCCCTGCGCCTACCACAGCCACCTGCCAGATACGATCCAGGTTCAATATTTCTTGTAATGCTTCAATCAGACTGTAAATGGGATAACCCGATCCCTGCTTTCCAAAGCCGCCGAAATAAGAAAGGTCTTTTCGTATTTGGGCAGCGGTTGTCCCAAGTCGTTCTGCCAGAACCTTGGAGGAAACGGTGTGCAATCCCTCCTTTGCCATTAAATTGAGACATTGTAAATATCGTGGTAATCGGCTGATCACGATGTCCGGAACGACTTCTTTTGCCATAGAGCAGTATCCTGTATAATAGTATTTGTTTTACTTTGCATTTCAAGCGATCCTTAATTATTATACGTCAAGCCTGCAATGCCTGCTTCGGAAAGTGGAAAAGACTGATAAAATCTAAGGTTCCTTTGGCAAAGTTAAGCTAAAATTATCATAACATCAGACAATAGATATACTGGAGGACCTATGCGTGCAGGAAGAATCATCGCCTTTATTACTGCTGCGATTTTTATCATATTTGCTTTTCTATTCATATTGGGCGCATTCAGCCCTGAAGGATCCCCAAGCTGGATCATTGTGGGCATTATTGGGCTTGTGATTGGCTTCGTTCTGATTTTTGTTGGAACAAAGCTCAGTCCGCCCGTAAAAGCTGGCGACCAGGTGGTTAACCTGAATGTTGACCTTCCTGGTGAGGTGGGGATGGATACCATCAAATGCAAATCTTGCGGCGCCCCACTCTCATCAGAAGATATCAAAATGGTTGCAGGTGCGCCAGTCGTTGAGTGTCCCAATTGCGGCACAACCTATCAATTAACCGAAGAACCAAAGTGGTGATTTATGAAAAAATTTAGACTTTTCCTTCTAAGCCTGTTTATTGTCGGTCTGTTTACGCTGCCTGGTGCAGTATTAGCACAGGACTTACGCTTTGAAGTCCCTGCATCTGAAGTCGAAGTCTATGTCGAGGAAGATGGGACGCTTTCCATCTGGTATTACATTGAATTTCAAAACAGGACCGGTGCAGCACCCATCGATTATATTGATATCGGCATGCCGACATCAGCCTATAACCTGAACAACATTGAATCAGAAGTGAATGGGCAACCCATCAATGATATTGAAAGTTCACCCTATGCAACCAATGGATTTGCATTGGGCTTGGGAGATAATGCCATCCAGCCTGGTCAATTTGGGACGGTCACTGCCTGGATCCCGGGCGTTCAAAATGTGCTCAGGCCTTACGACGGCGCAGACCGGGAAAATTATGTCAGCTTCCAATTCAGCCCGAACTGGTTCGGACCAGAATTCGATAAAAGTACAAATACCGAATATCGGGCGACGATCATCCTGCCGCCCGGCGTTGGGAATGAAGAGGGCGTTTACTATTACCCGGATAATTGGCCTGGACCGGATGAGCCAGACGATATTGGGCGAACAGCAGAGGAAGATCGGGTTTACTATTCCTGGTTTACTGACAATGCCGACGCCCATACACAATACATTTTTGGTGCTGCTTTCCCAAATCAGTATATACCTGAAGGAGCGATCGTCACTAAACCAGAACAAGACCTACCCTCACAAGCACCCGGAAGCAGCCCGGGCATCATCTCTTCAATTCTAAGCGCTCTTGGCGGCAACATTTGCTGCTTTGGCTTTGGTCTTTTCTTCATCGCCATTTTCGGTTTCAGCATCTACCAGGGAACTGTTGGTGCACAAAAACGAAAAATGAGCTACTTGCCTCCTAAAATGAAAATTGAAGGCAATGGCATCAAACGCGGTCTAACAGCTGTGGAAGCTGCAATCCTGATGGAACAACCCATGGATAAAGTTTTGACCATGATTCTCTTTGGTGTCCTCAAAAAGGAAGCAGCCATCGTCACCCAGGAAGACCCACTCGAACTGGAGGTTTCAGATCCCTTACCCGAGGACCTGCATCTCTATGAAAAGCAGTTTTTGGATGCCTTCAAACAACCTGATAAATTACGGCGGACAGCCATACAAAACATGATGGTCACGCTTGTCAACAGTGTTACAGGGAAAATGAAGGGCTTTTCACGTAAAGAAACTTTAGCCTACTACGAAGACATCATGCGGCGAGCCTGGACGATGGTTGAAGAAGCAGAAACACCAGAAGTAAAAAGCGAAAATTACAACCAAACCCTCGAGTGGACCATGCTGGATGACGATTACCAGGAACGGACACGCCGTACCTTCACCGGTGGACCTGTTTTTGTACCCATTTGGTGGCCGCGCTATTCACCCAGTTATCGCCGTTCGATCGGCGGTGGCGTGCCAACAACTGCCAGCAGACCTGCAGTGTCAACCGGTAAACCAGGCAGCAGCAGCGGTGGTGGCGTTTCCTTGCCGAGCATCCCCGGTTCAACCTTCGCTGCCAATGTGATCAACGGCACAACGGGTATGGCAGCCGGTGTTGTCGGCAACCTGACATCCTTCACAGACCGTATCACAAGCCGAACCAATCCGATCCCCGTATCCACCAGTACCAAGAGCGGCTCTGGCGGTTTCCGTGGGGGTGGCGGAAGCTCCTGCGCCTGTGCTTGCGCCTGTGCCGGGTGTGCTTGCGCCTGTGCTGGCGGCGGCCGCTAAAAACAAAGGATAAACTTTCGCTCCTGGTGTCAATCAACGCCAGGAGTGAGGTTCGCATTTATGACAAATTCAAACACATTTATCAGTAATATTAAAGACTTCTTCAAGCCTTCAAACCTGCCCCAATCCGGGCTTTATCACTACCGGCGTGAGGAACAGGACGGTAAAACTCGCATTCATTTGAGGATTGACCCTGATGGCAGTGGATTGCTGATCCTCAATGCCAACCGCGTGGTGCACCTCAACCCTTCCGCAGCCTATATGGCCTACCTGCATCTTGAAGGCAATGACCCCCTTCAAATCGGGAAAGCTATGCAAAAGCAATTTCGTGTTGCCGCTGCCCAGGCGCAGCAGGATTACATGGATTTTAGCCTGCAAATGGAAGAAATCCTTGACCCTAACGGCGGTTGTCCCGTTTGTGATTTACAACTTGAGACAACAGCTCCCTTCAGCGCTAAACCCAGTGCACCCTACCGCATGGACCTGGCGATCACCTATCGCTGTAACAATAATTGCAGCCATTGCTACAACGCACGACCGCGTAATTATCCAGAAATGTCAGTAGAACAATGGAAAAAAGTGATCGACAAAGTATGGGATTTACGCATTCCGCATGTTGTTTTCACCGGCGGCGAGCCAACCCTGTACAACGGTCTGGTAGAACTCGTGGCTTATGCCGAAGGAAAAGGGCTGATCACCGGCCTCAACACCAATGGGCGCAAGCTGGCGGATAAGGATTTTGTTGATGCGCTTGTGAATGCCGGGCTGGACCATGTTCAGATTACCCTCGAATCCCATGATGCAGGAATTCATAACACGATGGTTGCAGCTAAGGATGCCTGGGGAGAAACTGTAACAGGGCTTAAGAACGTCCTGGCATCAAAGCTGTATGTGATGACCAACACAACACTCCTGACTCATAATAAGGATACAATTCGAGAAACCCTGGCATTTTTAGCTGAGATTGGTGTACCAACGGTTGGATTAAATGCCCTGATCTACGCGGGCAAAGGTAAAAATGTGGGCACAGGATTGCATGAAGAAGCGCTGCCGCCCCTGCTCGAAGAAGCAAGGGCATTAACCCAGGCGAATGGACAGCGCCTGATCTGGTATACACCAACGCAATATTGTCATTTCAACCCGCTCCAGCTCGAATTGGGCGTTAAGGGCTGTACCGCTGCTCTTTACAATATGTGTGTGGAACCCAATGGTGACATCATTCCATGTCAATCCTATTACCAATCGCTCGGAAACTTGTTGGACAAACCCTGGAATGAGATTTGGAGACATCCGCTGGCTTTATCTCTGCGAAATCGCTCAGATATCCCGGAGGGCTGCAGAACCTGTGATTACTTAATTGAATGCGGCGGCGGCTGCCCTTTAGCCAGGGAACACCAGGTCATTCATCCCATCAGAAAAGACATTTTTAATTGATTTTTTCAACGGAGGAGCCATGCCAAACATAATTCAGAAGATTAAAGAATTATTTTCAAAAAAAGAACCCTTATCAGCAGGTATTTACAGCTACCAATCACCACCAGATGCTGATCAACAATATCGACTGCACTTACGCATCGAACCGGACGGCAGGGGCTTGCTGGTGATCAATGCATCAACAGTGCTGCACCTGAACCAGACTGCGGCTGAATTTGCCTATCACATGATCAAAGAAACAAGCCCCAGCGATGTTATCAAAGACATTTCAAAACGCTACCAGGTCAGCAAAGTCACCGCCCATCAGGATTTTGATTCCTTCAAGGAAAAAATCCAGACGCTCATCAATACGCCAGATTTAGATCCGGTAACTTACCTGGATATCGAACGCCAGGAACCCTACAGCGGTCAAATTTCTGCGCCCTATCGGCTGGATTGTGCCCTCACCTATCGGGTGGGACAGGGCAGCTTGCAAGAAGATGCCCCCAAAGATCGTGTCGATCGAGAGCTTTCTACAGAAGAATGGCACACTATCCTGAAAAAAGCTTACAATGTAGGCATCCCTCAGGTTGTTTTCACCGGCGGCGAACCTACCCTGCGTGATGATTTGCCCGATCTTATTGAATACGCTGAAGAATTAGGTCTTGTCACCGGGCTTCTCACCGATGGCCTTAAACTTGCAGAAGACCATTTTCGAAAAGACTTGCTGCTAAAAGGGCTCGATCACCTGATGATCATCCTCGATCCTGAAAACGAAGATCAATGGCACGTCCTCGAAAAAGTTTTGCCAGAGGATATTTTCACCACAGTGCACCTGACATACACCGGAGAAGAATTCCTTCAACCACACATTGACCAATTGGCAAAAATGGGCGCCAATGCCCTTTCGCTAAGCACACCTAATCAGAACCGTGAAGAGAAGTTACAGGATCTTCGTGATTTAGCTGCCATGCACGGGCTTGACCTGGTTTGGGATATCCCCGTGCCTTATTCACGAAACAATCCCGTCACACTGGAATTGGAAGGCGCAGGTTATGATGAATCGCCGGAAGGCGCAGGAAAAGCCTGGCTCTACATCGAACCTGATGGTGATGTCCTGCCTGCCCAGGGGCTTTACGACCAGGTGATGGGAAATATGCTGACGGATTCCTGGGAAGAAATCTGGAAGCATTAAAATTGTGAGCGAGGAGCTTGGTCTGGACCTCTGGCATCGGCGTTATACGCAGCAAGCCAAATGGTCACAGGAAATCCGTCAGTACCTCCTGGAGAAAATCACTTTAGGAGAAGGCGACAAAATACTGGAAGTAGGTTCGGGGACAGGCGCTGTTCTGAGCCTGCTCTCAGAAGAGACCCGTGCCCAATGTTTCGGCATTGACATTGACTTTGCCAACCTAGCATTTTCAGCAAAACTAGGTTATCCCTTAGAGCTTACGGCAGGGGATGCTTACGCCCTCCCATTTTCTGATAACAATTTCAATCTTACCTACTGCCATTACTTACTTTTGTGGATAAAACACCCCCTGGCTGTGATTGCCGAGATGGCGCGTGTCACCAAACCAGGCGGGCGCGTGATCGCCCTGGCAGAGCCCGATTACCAAGCACGCATCGACCACCCACCAAACCTTGCGCAATTAGGAAAAATCCAAACTCAATCTTTACAGGAACAGGGCGCTGAAACTGCCATGGGCAGAAAACTTTCGGGCTTATTTTACGATGCCGGCTTGCAGAACATCACCTCAGGCATTTTAGGCGCACAATGGGATCCAACAGTCATAGGGGAAATTGATGAAACCGAATGGTTAATGATCCAGGCGGATACTTCAGATCGCCTATCTCCAGAAGTTCTTACAGCCTATCGCAGAGCAGAAATTAAAGCCCGAAGAGAAGAAAAACGGGTGCTTTTTATTCCCACATTTTATGCTGCTGGGATCGTGCCCTGAACTACAATTTCTTATATAGAGTTCATCAAAGGGTTTATAATAGAAGCCCTGTAACAATAAAATTTGACAAAAATTCGTGCATATTAACAAGTTAATAACAAATTTCGTAAAATTCCCACTATTAAAGTGCAAAATTTTCTAAAAATTGGTTTATAATCGGAAAATGAGGTCTTTGCACCCATACCACAAATCCATTTCAAAGTTGTCAAGGAGACAAGCATGAAAAAATCAAGAGTCGGTTTAATATTGTCGGCATTATTAGTGATGACGGTTCTCCTCACAGCGTTTAAACCTGTGAGCGCTGAACCAACAAACCCTGTGCGAGTTTGGGTGACCTATCAAAAAGGCGGAAAGATATCCGTCCTCAGCGCATTACAACGACAGGATGCGGAAATTCATTATGATTTTCCAGAGCTCGATGCCTACGTCGTGACCCTGCCTGAAGCGGCACTGAATGGCATCTGGCGAAACCCCTTTGTCCTCGATGTCGAGCCTGATCCAGTCCGCTACCCCATTGAGCCTGTTAAAGTGACACCAAAGGCAACTTATGCGGACACACTTGATGCAACTGGAACACAAACGGTTCCCTGGGGCATCGATGCAGTCCAGGCGCGCGATGTTTGGGATGTCGATCGTAATGCGGTTGTGGATTCCGGTGCCCCATCAGGCGCAGGCATTAAAGTGTGCATTATTGACACGGGATATTACACAGGTCATGAAGACCTCAAAAACACTGATGTTGAAGGCTTAGCCCAAATCGATGGTGAAACCTGGGACTATGATGGCGCCGGTCATGGCTCACATGTTGCAGGAACAATTGGCGCACTTAACAACAGCCTTGGTGTGGTTGGCGTCAGCCCTGGGGGAGTTAGTTATCACATCGTCAAAATTTTCAATGATGATGGCGTTTGGGCAACCGGGTCCGACCTGGTGGCTGCTATTTATGAATGCCAAAATGCTGGCGCAAATGTAACCAGCATGAGCCTAGGCGGTACATTCAAAAGCCGGACAGAAGAAAAAGCCTTCGATTCGCTTTACAATTCAGGGATATTGCATATTGCTGCAGCAGGCAATGACGGCAACACCCGATTATCCTACCCGGCATCCTACAGCTCCGTTGTTTCAGTGGCTGCGGTTGATTCAAACGAACTTATTGCAGATTTCTCACAGCAGAATTCAGCTGTGGAACTGGCGGCACCTGGCGTGTCAGTACTTTCAACGGTCCCATTCAAAGATAAGACCACCCTCACAGTTGATGGAACAGCCTATAATGCTTTCCGAATTGATTACAGCGCAACGAATGTTACCGGCAGCGGTGAACTGGTAAGCGGCGGTTTATGCACAAGCACTGGTTCATGGAGCGGGAAAGTTGTACTCTGTGAGCGCGGCGACATTTCATTCTATGATAAAGTCATGAATGTGCAGAACAGCGGCGGTACTGCTGCCGTAATTTACAACAACGAACCTGGCGATTTTTTAGGCACTTTAGGTGATGGATATTCTTCTGTTATCCCCGCTGCATCAATCAGCCAGGAATTAGGACAGGCTCTCGTTGCAGGTTCGCTTACCTTACCTGCAAGCCTTTCCAACACATATGAGAAACCCGGCAGCGGCTACGAAGCCTGGGATGGCACCTCTATGGCGACACCGCATGTTTCAGGTGTGGCTGCCCTTATCTGGTCTGCCAATCCAACATGGACAAATGTTCAAATCCGTGAGGCAATGAACGCCACAGCATTGGATCTGGGTGCAGCCGGTCGGGACAATGCTTATGGCTACGGCCTGGTTCAGGCAGCCGATGCGTTGGCATATCTTGGCGGCGGCACAGTCGATAATCCGCCATCTGTGACAATTACCAGTCCATCGGATGGCGCAACGGTTTCTGATACGGTAGCGGTTACAGCTACAGCATCAGACGATAACGGAGTCACACAGGTCGAGTTCTTTGTGGATGGCGCAAGCATCGGCGTCGACACAAACGGTGGAGATGGCTGGTCGGTATCCTGGGATACGACCGCAAAAGCTGATGGTTCCCACACCGTCTCTGCGACAGCAACCGATACTGCTGGGAAAACAGGCTCAGACAGCGTCAGTGTCACCGTTGAAAACGGAGGCGGAACAGTTGATCCAATCATACTGACAGCAACAGCTTCAAAGGTAAGAGGCGCAGGCGTTGTAGAGTTAGATTGGGCTCCTATAACATCGACAGATATTGATATTTATCGCAATGGTGGTTTTTTCGTAACAGTTGAAAACGTTGGAGCCTATACCGATAGTGATTTCCCCAAGGGAGGCGGTACCGCAACATACAAGGTCTGTGAAGCAGGAACAACCATCTGCTCCAATGAAGTTACTGTGATTTGGTAGCGATAGAATTTTGTAAATAACTAAGATCTTAAGAGGCTGGTCTCAAGCAAAGACCAGCCTCTTCGTTGATGGTCACGTTTTCAACGTGACAAAAAAATCAATCATAAACGAACTTTTATCCTGAAAAATGCCCTCGGATTATCAACCATAATGTGTCACGTAGGTTGTGTCCCCGAAGTGCAACGGAGTGGGATAGCAACCATACGTGACCTACAATGTTCTTAAATCCAACTATAATTAAGGTAAGCCAAATTCTAACTATTTACACTGGAATTCTTAATCACACACTAAGGTCTGATTAATATCATGTTCATTATTTTCATGGGCGTCTCCGGATGCGGGAAAACGACCATTGGCAAACAAACAGCCAGGGTACTTAATCTGCCGTACTACGAAGGTGACGACTTCCACCCGGAATCAAATATTAAAAAGATGTCCCAGGGCATCCCTCTCGCCGATGAGGACCGTAATGCATGGCTCGAAAAGCTGACCCATCTCATCCAATCAAAATTTGATCATGGGGAATCCGGGGTTTTATCCTGTTCAGCCCTCAAAGAAAAATACCGGGAACAACTCAACATTGACCCTCAAAAGGTTCATTTTATTTACCTAAAAGGGTCCTATGACCTGATCCTCAAACGGCTGACGGCAAGAACAGATCATTACATGCCACCAGACCTTTTACAAAGCCAATTCGAGACCTTGGAAGAACCACAAAATGTATTTACAATCAACATCGACCAAGCCCCAGAAGCAATACTTCAACAAGCACTTTCATATATCAAACAAATCAATGGCAACCTATTTTCTAATATAACTCCGGACGATTAATGTGAGAGGTTATGCCATTTTTTTCCTCGACCCAAAATCCCTGATACCTGATTGCCTGATACCTGATAACTTGTATCCCTCCCTTTCGCCCAGCTAAAATTTCGTGTAAAATAAAGTACATAATCAAATAAATCCCAAACCTCAAGAAAAGAGGAACGCCATGAACCAAAAAAATAATGAAATTGAAATCGAAGAAGGAAAACCTTTATCTGAAGAAGCGCCAAAACCAGAACCTCTCAGTGAAGAACCTGCAATGGAAGAGACGCCTGAACCTGTCGTGACATCGGAAGTTGTGGACCAACCCACCTTCAAAGAGCCGCCACCAGAAAAACCTGAAAAACCAGAGAAAAAAGAGCCAGGAAAATTCAAGAAATTCCTCAACAAAGCCTTGATCTGGCTGGCAGTGATTGTGATTGCCTTTGGTGCCGGCTTCCTTTTGGATCACTTTCTGCGTTACCAACCCCTTTTAGAAGACTTACGGCAAGCCCAGGCGGACCAGGTACTCCTCCAGGAAGATCTGGATGAAATACAAAATCAAATCGAGCAAATCACACCGAAATTAGAAGCCTCCAACGCCAGGGTTGCAAGCCTGGAGGAAGAGCTCAAAATGGCAAATGCTCGCCTGCAGTTCTACCAGGTGCTGGTTGATGTCAATATTGCGCAGTTGAAATTATTCATGGAAGATATCGAAGCGGCTGAAACCGCGTTGGCAGACACCCAGATCAGCTTGGAGAAATTAGGGCCCGTCATAGAGGAAATTGACCCTGATCTTGCGGTGAGCTTACCCCGCAGACTGGAACTGATTGTTGCAGGTCTTGCAAGAGACCCTGAAACTGCCAGAATTGACCTTGAACTCTTCACCAAGGATTTGCTGGCGCTCGAACCCCTCATATTTGAAGATTAACTTCTAAATTAAATTTCAAACAGGTCCTGGATTTTAGACTCAAATCCAGGACCTTAAACTGTCCCAAAATAAAGGCTGAACAAAATGCAAGAGAACCATGGGAAAAATATTGCCACCATGGCTGGAATCATACTTCTAATTTTAGCGGCTGCTTTACTTCTCTATTTCCAGGACATACCCGCGTTGTGGTCCTTTTCTATACTTGCTGTTAAGGCTGCTGTCGCCATTATTGGGTATCTGATGGGCTTCTTATTGACCAAGCTAAGACCCGGATTCTACGTCGCCTAATCAGTGAAGTAAATGCACTTTTAGAAAACAGACCTTATTTACTCGAAGAGTGCTTCGCATGGCAAAAATAGGCTATTTGGCGATTTTTCATCCTTTTTGAACCAAAATCGCCAATTTTTGACCTAATTTTAAGATGTTCAAACAAGTATCTTCAGGTTTGTACTTTCACCCATTGGG
>LDZT01011807.1_pt1 | contig 10761 bp, 9 predicted proteins | sample 615521 | NCBI WGS metagenome assembly LDZT01 (sample SAMN03408292, study PRJNA278302) | terrestrial metagenome | isolation source: oil reservoir sample SB1 | place: USA: Alaska, North Slope, Schrader Bluff formation | collected 2011-09
GATAAAGACAATAAGCGAGACTAACCAACTCCAAAAAAAGAGCGAGCCGGCTTGTCCGCCCCATAGTGCTGTTATTTTTAGGATCCCAGGCATGGCTGGATTGACCACCGATGCCACATAGTAATTTGTGTAATCTTCCAGCACAAGCATTACTACTAAGCTAATCACCCCGATAGTCTGCAAGATAAAAGCGGATTTTGCTAAATGACTTGCAAGCGTTGGTAGTGCAGATTGTTTACGCAATAATGCCAAGATAGTTAGCACCATTGCAACCAAAAAAGCGAGCAGTGCTAAATAGGAAGGGATAAGACCTGCAAAAAACATTTTTGCCTCTATTAATCAGGAATTTTTATTGACTTTGATCAGGGAGTTCAGATTGATACTTAGACGGGCACTTCAGCAGCAGTTCGCTCGCCTGAAAAACACCATTCTTATCTAGAGAGCCGGTTATGATGGCTTGCGCTTCGTCTTTGAGCAAATCCGGGCGCGGGCCCTTGTAATGGATGGTTATTTTCGGCAGTGCTGGGTCATGTGCAGCTTGGGCTAAGACAACAGCCATACCTCCCATCTGCTCGATAACGCGATGATCACCAGGGATCTGTGCCACCTGGAAGGTCAGGTCTAATGTTTGCGGATCGTACACAATCGAATCACCCAGCACCACGCCAGACATGCGTACATTCTTGCCCACATATTCTGCCTGGTTGGATTGAAGCTCTTCCACGGTCATGAAATATTGCGACTGGGAGAGCGTGGAAGATGCCACTAAATACACGACAGCTGCGATGATAATGACGACGCCAACGATAAGCTTTGTGTTCTTCTTTTTCAATTCTCACCTCTTTAGTCGGCGTTTATTTTAGCTGAAAAATCAATTTTGCGTAAACCTTTATACTAACGGTGGAAAAAAATTTGATTTTTCACCTTTTGCCGGTTATTATTTAAATACTCAGGTCAGCTTGGTGAGCGCGCTGCTTCATAGTGAGCAGTGAGGAAAGTCCGTACACCACAGAGCAGGAAGCCAGGTAACTCCTGGAAAGGCGCAAGCTTTTGGATCGGGCCACAGAAACATACCACATGCCGCAATTGCGCGCATGTAAGGGTGAAAAGGTGGTGTAAGAGACCACCGGCGCGGGTAGTAATATCCGCGGCCAGGCAACCCCCTTCCGGTGCAAGGTCAAACAGGGGAAAAGCTGATTGCCAGTGCTGGCTCGGCACTGTTGATCCCCGGGTAGACCGCTAGAGTGCCCTGGTGACAGTGCACCCAGATAGATGCCCACCCGCGACAGAATACGGCTTATAGGCTGACCTGAGTGTCCATTTACCTACGATTCCCAAATTAACTCCTTAAGCGAGCGCTTGGGGACGTGATGCACACCTTGCTCATCACGATAATATTTGATATCAACAGATTCATCCACATCTTCCACGACAACCTGTTCAATCGGTTTGCCTAATGCCATTACCAAAACGATCTGGTAGTATTCCGGTAAGCCCAGCAATTCGGCTAATTTTTCGCGTTGCACTGAGCTCATCATACAGCCGCCAAATCCTCTCTCCACGGCGCCCAGCATCATCGTCTGCGCGGCAATGCCGGCATCTAAATCAGCTTGGCGTTTGATGCGCTCATCTACCATCACCACTATATACGCTGTGGGGCGCTCTCCCTCAGCGGGGCCAGCCCAATCCTGCAGGTAAGCTGCAAATTTAAGCAAGGGAAAAACTTTATCGGTCTCTTGTTTTTCGCTCACGAGGGCGAATTTCAATGGTTGCAGGTTAGCTCCACTGGGGCAAAGCCTGGCAAGCTCCACGAGCTCCACTAAAGTTTCTCGCGGAATGCGCACACGCTCATCAAAGCGTCGGTAACTGCGATTTTTTGCGACAAGATCTCTTAACATTATTTTTCACCTTTCTTTTGAGCTGAAAGCCTTCGATTGACCAGGAATAGCGCCAGGAGTAGCAAAATCAATCCCCCCGCGTCAAACCAGATATAACGCAGGATGCTGCCACGTAAAATAGCATGTTCTAGAGGAATGCGGCTGAGCAACAAGGTCTCCCCGATCAAACCGATGGCTTGCATCAGCACCGATTCCAGCAATGAAATCCTATGCGCAATCGGATTAATCACGGCAAAGATGTATGGCACTTGCCACATCACATATAAAATCCCCATGCCCATTACCGCTGTCATCCCAGGAATGCCTTCAAGTTCAAATGCTCCGATATACACACTTGGGTTGAGCAGATATTGCAGCGCTGCTTGCAGGTTCATGAAAATGACAATCACCACCAGCAATCGAATTAGCCATACTTTGTTCGCTTTTATCTGAACTGCTTCACCATGCATCCTAAACCTCAGTTCTCAACGCAATTTTTTAGATGCCGCGGTTTTGGAATACAATCCCATCCTGCAGATGCCAGATTTCATGCTGACTGCGAAATTCCTCCGTAAATAGCTCTGGGTCAGTGGAAGTGATAAAGGCTTGCTCGACGTCATTTAGAACCTTAAGTAGATCCTGCCTGCGTTGGGGGTCAAGTTCCGCCATAATTTCGTCCAGGAGCAAAACCGGCCATTCACCGGTTTTAACGTGCATCCATTGCACTTCAGCGAATTTCAGCGAGAGCATGGCTGTGCGCGCCTGACCACGCGAGCCATAATCTCCCAAATCAATCCGATTGCTCAAGAAGCGAAATTCATCCCGATGCGGCCCTATTGTAGTCATCCCCCGGCTGATATCCTGACGGTAAGCTGCGTGAAGTGCCTTGTGAAGTCCTTCATTGATTTCTTTTGTGTTTATACCCGATCGATCCAACGAGGTTTGCACCGGTAAAGCTAACTGCCCTTTGGGCACTGGCAGCGGCTCATAAGCCGGCTGATAAGCTAAGCGCAGCACCTCGCTCTGCCGAGTTAGTTGTTGATGGATGGGAAGCGCTAAATTTTCTAGCTCATGCAGGGCTCGGATACGTGTATGCATTATATACGCACCGTGTTCAGCGAGCATTCCATCCCAAGCTTCCAATTGACGCACATCACCACCGTGTTCGCCTAAATTCTTGAGCAAGGCATTGCGCTGGGATAACGCTTTGTTGTAATTGGCTAAATGCCGGGCATAACCTGGCTCCACCTGAGAGAGCACCTCATCTAAATATTGCCGCCGATCGGATGGCGATCCTTCCACTATGCGGATCATTTGCGGCAACAAAGTTACAGCATTGAACTGCCCATAAAGCTCACCCAAGTGTTTCTTCACTCCATCCAGTAGCACTTCTTTGCGGAAGCGCGGTGCTTTGGGGTTGCCATTGTATTCCTGGATGAATCGAATCTCGAGGGTATGTATTTTGATCCCGCGTTGGAATTCCCCCACAATGCGGCCAACTAATTGCGGTTGCGGGGAAAGGTTGAAGTTAAGCAGCTGCCGGTCAGAGCTGGCTGTAAAAGAAGAAAAGTTTGCCAGATAGGCAATAGCTTCCAAAATGGTGGTCTTACCTTGGGCATTGCCTCCGGATAGCAAAATTACCCGTTTGGGCAGCAGTAGGTCCAAACGGGAGAAAATACGAAAATTCGTTAGCGCCAATCTGGTGAGGTGCATTAGTCTTTGATTTCAGCCATCTCCTCATCAGTAAGTTCATAAACATTTGTGGCTCTATCAATGAATAGTACACCGTTTAAGTGATCAATTTCGTGTTGGAAAATGCGCGCTAACCATCCGCTTGCGGTGATTTTCATGGGCTTGCCATAGCGGTTTTTGGCTTTGACCGTGATATCCTCGTACCGTTCAACCTCGCCTGCCAGGTTAGGCAATGATAAACAAGCTTCGGTCGCCACAACTGTTTCTTGTGAAGTCTTAACAATTTCAGGGTTAATCAACACGTAAGTCTTGGGCTTTGCGTCTTCCTCTTCTTCATCTGCATATTCAACCACGGCCAAGCGCAAGGATTGCCCAATTTGCGGTGCAGCTAAACCTACCCCCGGTGCGGCACGCATGGTTTCCAACATATCATCGATAAGCTTTTGCAAAGATTTATCAAAAGTTTGGACTGGTTTCGCTTTTAACCTGAGCCTGGGGTCAGGGAATTTAACGATATCTAAAACTGCCATATTTCCTTCGCATCCTGTTTTTTATTCTAAAGCCATTTTACTTTAGGGCGGTGGTGTTCTCAACTGTTTTGTAGTGTCTTGTGATTGGCTTTCCTCTCGGTAAACCTTAAACCATTCGGTCATGCGCTCGCGTTCTTCGTCAATCTCCCGTTGGCGCAATTCCTCGGCATGCGCGCCCATGCGCGCAAAAATCTTTTGCTGCACATCCGATGGGCGATAGACTTCATTAAATGTAAGCTGTGTATTGCCCACTGTGATGTAAACTGTGCCGAAATTAAACAGCATTTGGAAGATCCCTCTACGTTCATACTCAATGCTTAGGATATTATCCAGAGGTGCGGTGCGGCGGGATTCCCACCCAAAGGGTTTGCGGTCAATGTCAATCACATGGGTAGATGTGAGTTGGAAAACATCATCGCGCCAGTCGATATAGCGATAAATCAACCAACATAACATGAAAACTGTCAACAAAAAACCCATCATCACGCCCAGCTGATAAGGAATATCAGAAAAATTCCAAGTCACTATACCAATCAGAAAAGTCAACGAGATGATTAAACCTATCAGCGGTAAGAGTGACATGCGCAGAAGCACGAGCCAGTGCTTACGGTAGGTAATGACATGCTCATCTTCGACATGAATGCGCAAAAAGTCCTGGAAGAGCCACTGGAAAAAGTTCTTTTCTACCGGTTGTGCTTGCTCAGCTTCCAGCATTGGCTCGATTAATAATTTTTCCTCAGCAGGGGCTTGCCCCTCTTCGCCTAACTTGCGGCGTAAGGCGGTGCGCATTGTCTCCGCTTCTTCCTCTCGATCACCAATCTTAGATTTTTTCCAGTAAGATTCAATTAACTTACCAATAATGGGTGCATCCCCCACACGAGTAAAGCGGATGTTGCCCACATACGTGCGTACGACAATATCCGCATAACCAAAGATTGCACCTGCCATTGTTGTCTGAATCCCCACAGAGAGCAAAGTGCCCAATGGCGCTTCCTGACGGCTGTCATACAAGCCAGAAACATGCTCAACCCACACCAAACGCTTGTTGGTGATGATATAAAAATCGTTCGCCCAATTGTTGATATTCCAAGCTAACCACAAACCGCAAAGCGTAAATGCGCCCGTGAGCACAACAGCTGCAATCCCTGCCCATTGCTGGGCAAGGAACACCAGCAGCAGCATCACAGCGCCAAAAGTCAGGATCGGCAAAAGCACCTTGAGAAGCAAAAATAGAGGGTGCTTACGGGTCATCAAAAAGATGCGCTCATCCGGCTGCAGCCAAGCAAGCGGGATGCGCTCTGCCATTTTGCGGCTCTTGAGCAGCACCTTATATGTTTCATGGATTGTAGGATGCTCTAGGAGCAATTCTTTTACCTGCTGGTTATCCAAAAATAACAATGTGCTATCGGAAATTGCACGAGCGGTGCATTGGCGCTGTGGATTGCCTTGCAAACTCTCTTCACCAACCCACTCTCCTGATGTCAAGACTTCAGCCTTATGCGGCTCTTCTGCATGCAGGCATTGCATTTTGCCACGACCGAGCAAATAGAGACCATCAGTCGGATCGCCTATGGAATAAAGGCTCTGCCCAGCTTTTAACGCGAGGCTGGAAAACTCACCAGCCAGCGAAAGCAGCTCCTCTTCGTCTAAAGCGGAGAGCAACGGTATGGTGCCAAGCAGCGCTTCAACTTCAACTAAATCCTTTGGCATAGAATAAGTATATATCATTTGACCGATCTTTAGGGAGGCTCGAGGAAAATTATTACTTAGGTATTTAATAAATAAAAGCCGCCCTATGTTTGAGCGGCTTTCTGTTCCATTTTTTCGTTACTTTAGGTTAAAGGTTATCCAGCAGAAGTAACTGCGGCTGCCGGTGCCTCCGAAGAAACATCCTCAGATGAACTTGCGGACTTTTTGCTAAAGGTTAATTCGCCTTCAGGTGCTTTTTCTACCAGCACGGTGTCTCCCATCTTGAAACTGCCTTGCAGTACTTCTTTTGCCAGCGGGCTTTCCAAGTATTTCTGAATGGCGCGCTTGAGCGGCCTGGCACCCAGCAGCGGGTCAAAGCCCTGATCAGCCAGCCAAGATTTGGCGTCAGCACTGACTTCCATGGCAATCCCATTTTCAGCCATGCGCTCAGCTAACTCCTCCAGCTGCAAGTCCACAATGCCTAAAACGTCTTCATGGCTGAGTGGCGAGAACATGATGATGTCATCAATGCGGTTCAAAAACTCTGGCCGGAAAGCGCTCTTGAGTGCCTTGTCGATTTTGTCGTGTGCCGCTTTAACGTCTTCACTATCATCCTCATTCAAGAAGCCTAATGTGCCACCTTTTTTGACGAATTCGGTGCCCAAGTTGCTGGTCATGATTAACACCGTGTTGCGGAAGTCAACCACATGGCCTTGACCATCGGTCAGCCTGCCGTCATCCAGCACTTGCAGCAAAGCATTCCAGACTTCTGGGTGTGCCTTCTCAATTTCATCGAAGAGGATCACCCGATATGGTCTTCGGCGCACAGCTTCAGTGAGTTGCCCGCCCTCTTCATAGCCAACGTATCCAGGCGGCGCGCCAAACAGCCGCGAAACGGTATGCTGCTCACGATATTCACTCATGTCGATGCGCAGCAAGGCGTCCTCATCATCAAACAGGAACTCGGCTAAGGCTTTGGCTAACTCAGTTTTACCCACGCCAGATGGACCAATGAAGATAAAGCTGCCGCTCGGCCGGCGTGGATCCTTCAAACCGGAGCGTGCCCGGCGGATGGCATCCGAAATTGCCTTGACGGCTTCATCTTGTCCGATGATGTGTTCGTGCAGGCGCTCTTCCATGTGGACCAGTTTTTCAGCTTCACTTTCCATTAATTGGCTGAGCGGAATACCAGTCCACTGATGGATGACATCAGCAATATCATTCATGTCAACGGTTTCATCCAGCTTGTGTTCAGCTTCCCATTGCATCCGGTTTGCTTTGAATTCCTGCTCTAAGCGCAGCCGATCTGCTTTCATCATCACGGCGCGTTCGTAATCACGTGCCGAAACTGCTTGTTCCTCTTCTGCTGCCAAACGGTCAATCTCGCGTTTTTGCTCTTTAAGCTCTTCGGGCAGTGAATATAAAGCAACGCGCAGCTTAGCCGCTGCCTCGTCCATGAGGTCAATAGCCTTATCGGGCAGGTGGCGTTCGGTCATATAGCGTGCCGAGAGCCTGGCTGCCGCACTCAGTGCGTCGTCCGAGATCGAAATGCCATGGTGCGCCTCATAGCGCTCACGTAAGCTGTGCAGCATGGCGATAGTGTCGTCAATGCTGGGTTCCTCCACAAAAATAGGGGCAAACCGGCGCTCCAGTGCAGCGTCTTTTTCAATATACTTGTGATATTCATCCAAAGTGGTTGCCCCAATGCATTGCAAATCTCCCCGAGCCAACGCCGGCTTGAGCATGTTGGAAGCATCCATCGCGCCTTGAGCGGCGCCTGCACCTACTACGGTATGCAGCTCATCGATAAACAAAATGATTTGGCCTTTGGATTGCTCGATTTCGTCGATGCTCGCCTTCAGCCGCTCTTCGAATTCACCACGGAAACGGGTGCCAGCAATCATGCTGCCCAGATCAAGCGAAACTACTTTGCGGTTCTCGAGAATCTCAGGCACATCATTGTTGGCGATTTTCTGCGCCAAACCCTCTACGATGGCGGTTTTACCCACCCCCGCTTCACCAATAAGTACGGGGTTGTTCTTTGTCCGCCGGCAAAGGATCTGGATCAGGCGGGTAATCTCTACCTCGCGTCCATAAATCGGATCTAACTTTCCTTCTTCAGCCAATTTAGTCAGGTCGCGTGAGTATTTCTCCAAAGTCTTATAATGTGGTTCTGCTTTGGATTCAGAACGGGGGGGCTTACCCACACCGCGGATCACCTGAATGGCTTCAATCACATTTTGGCGGTTCAACCCCACCTCTTCTAATGCGCGCGACAAAGGCGTGTTCCGTTCAGCTAAGATTGCCAAGAAAAGATGCTCGGTCGAAATATACTCATCACCCACGCGATTGGCTTCGTTATTCGCTACGTCCACCATCGTGCGCACACGATTGGTCATGAAGATTGGACCAGAATTCCCACCCCAAATATTCGCTTTGGGGGTTGTGCGTAAAATTTTATCGACCTTTTCGGTCAGTTTTGTAACATCAACATTTAAAAGATCCAAGATTTGCGTCACCATGCCATCTGGCTGTTCCATCAACGCTAACATAATATGTTCGGTCTCGATCAAATTATGACCGTAGCGTTGAATGATCTCAGCTGCACGGTTAGCAACATCCTGAGCTCTTTCAGAAAATTTATCAAAAGGTACCATGTTTTTTATCCTTCTATTTCTTAATTTGCAAGTATGACATAAGTTGCAAATCTTATTCCAATGCTGACATTGTACGACGCATTTATTAGAATAGAATAAATATTAAAGGATTAACATTGCATCGCCAAAGGAGTAAAAACGATAATGCTCTGCCTTGGCAACCTCATAAGTATGAAGGATTTTCTCTCTGCCGGCAAAAGCGCTCACTAACATAATCAGCGTCGATCTTGGCAGATGAAAGTTCGTAATCATCCCGTCAATTCCGCGGAATGTGTATCCAGGAAGAATGTAAAGTCCCGTCTGCCCAGAAAATGGCCGCACTAAACGGTCTCTTGACTGACTGGCTGCGCTTTCCAAGGTGCGCACGCTGGTAGTGCCTACGGCAATAATCCGCCCGCCTTGCTGGCGAGCCTGGTTGATTTGATCGGCAGTGCTTTGGTCGAGCTGGCACCATTCTGTGTGGATCTTATGCGTCAGTGGGTCTTTTTCCGTCACTGGTGCAAAGGTATCCAACCCCACATGCAGGGTAATTTCAGCAAAACCAATGCCTTCATTTTTTAAGGATCGGATCAAGCCTTCCGTGAAGTGCATGCCCGCGGTTGGTGCCGCCGCCGACCCTGGGATTTTGCTATAGACTGTCTGATAGCGCTCTGGGTCAATGTTGGGATTATGAATATAGGGCGGCAAGGGCGTATGCCCCGCCTCAGCATAATAAGCCTCAATCGGCTCAGCAAAGCTAATTTGCCGCTTAGCCCCCTCGAGCACAGCGGTAATCTGCGCTTGTGGACCATGTTCGATCTGCAGCTTCACGCCTTCGCGCATGCCTTTCCCGCCAACCAGGCACTCCCAAGTGGTTTCATTCAGCTGGCGCAAAAGCAACACTTCCACCTTCCCCTTGCTTGGCAGCTTGAAGCCGTAAAACCGTGCAGGAATCACGCGTGTACGGTTAATTACCAACAAATCCCCTGGTTTGAGGTAGCGTCCAAGGTTGGAAAAAACATCATGGCGGATTTGATCGCTATCCCGTTCTAAAATCATCAGGCGCGAGGAATCGCGCGGTTCTGCTGGCGTTTGGGCAATATACTCCAGTGGCAGTTCATAATCAAAATCTTCCGTTCTCATTTGTGTCAAATTGGAATCTGTCATCTAAGAGTTGTGGTTGAAAAGCGGCGGCTGTTCACGCGTACCATTAAAAGGTTTGTTGAGATGCTCATAGGCTAAAGCGGTAGCAACCCGCCCCTGCGCGGTACGTTCAAGGAAACCTAATTGCATCAGGTAAGGTTCAACCACATCCATAATCGTATCCGCTTCTTCGCTAACAGATGCCGCCACCGTGCTCAAGCCAACGGGACCCCCAGCGTATTTCTCGATAATACAAAGAAGCACCCGCCGATCAAGCTCATCCAAGCCCACCACATCAATATTGAGCATGTTCAGGCTGGTTACAGCGACTTCTGCAGTGATGACCCCATTTCCGCGTACCTGAGCATAATCACGCACACGCCTGAGGATACGCAAAGCAATGCGCGGTGTGCCGCGAGAGCGGCGCGCGATCTCGTGAATGCCTTCTTCTTCATAATCAAGTTCCAGCAGCTCAGCACCGCGGCGCAAGATCGCAGCTAAAGCATCTTCATCGTAATAATCCAAGCGGTAAATAGCACCAAAACGCGCGCGTAGAGGAGCTGTCAGCAAAGCCAAGCGCGTCGTCGCCCCAACGACTGTAAACCGTGGCAGTTTGAGGCGCACAGACTTCGCTGCTGGTCCTTTGCCAATGACAATATCTAAGGCGAAATCTTCCATCGCTGGATAGAGAATCTCTTCGACGTTGTGGCCTAAGCGATGCACCTCATCAATAAAAAGGATATCGCCGGCATGCAGGTTGGTGAGGATCGCAGCCAAATCTCCTGCCCGCTCGATGGCGGGACCAGAGGTTACTTTGATATTTACACGCATTTCTGTAGCCAAAATATGCGAAAGTGTAGTTTTCCCTAACCCGGGTGGACCATAGAAAAGCACATGCTCCAGCGCCTCTCCGCGCTGCTTGGCAGCCTTAATTTGAATCTCTAAGTTATTTTTGACCTGGTCTTGCCCAACTAGGTCATTTAAGGATTTTGGACGCAAAGCGATGTTCGCCAAGTCCTCTGGTTGGCGATGACCGCTGAGCATGCCATCATCATCTTTTGCTATCATCGCTGTAATTATACCCAAGAATGCCCCTCGACCGCTCCATTGCACCAGCCCTCAATATCAGCTTAGATCCATTCTTCAATTCTGTATTTAGTCATAATCACTGCACCCTTTCTGTTGGTTTTATTG
>LDZT01010240.1_pt1 | contig 10760 bp, 8 predicted proteins | sample 615521 | NCBI WGS metagenome assembly LDZT01 (sample SAMN03408292, study PRJNA278302) | terrestrial metagenome | isolation source: oil reservoir sample SB1 | place: USA: Alaska, North Slope, Schrader Bluff formation | collected 2011-09
ATTAAAGTTAAAGAGAATTTAGATGAGATGGTGGAGTATTTGGGGGATTATTTCTAACTAGCGTATTCTTCTATAAGGGGGCTAAATGCTCTTTCAAATTTCATACCCTGCTCAAGCAACCACTCGAATTGTTCCTCCCAGTTTTTTCTGTTATATATATCTCCTCTTCTCTCGATCTTAATTCTGCTAGCTTTCTTTTCATCTAATTCCATCCAAAGAACTTCCTCCCCGAGAGTTTGTTCTATCTGATCTTTTTTCTCATAAAGATAGTGGAAGAGCTCTTTGTCGTCGCTAATGTAAATTTCAGTAGCAATTAATTTCTTAGTGGTATTAACAGTCCATACAATATGACAAAGGGAGCTGCCTACACTTAAGTCATACCAGTGTTGAGGCCTTGGTGTTCTAAAATTTAGGTTTACATTCTGATTTTCTCCATATTCTTTAAAATTTTGCCAATACTCTAGTTGTAGCAATTTAGTTTTAGTTAGCTCTCCACCCCCTTGTTGTTTGATTATCTTACCCCAATTATTGGGCTTACAAATAACTTGGAATTTAGGTGCAGGATCTGAGTTTCCTATTTGCCATAATTCAATTTTTACACCAAAAAAGAAAGTTTCATCATCAGAGTGTTCATTTAGCCAATCTATTGCGTGTCTATGCTCCTCTCTAATATCTTTAAAGATCCATACTACATAGTTAGCATCGTGTCCTGAGGCATATGTAATAATTTTTCCTAAATGATCATGGTTTGTTGTTTCAATCTGATTTTCAATTATTATCTTTTTTCCTGTGTTACTTTCTTCAGCAAGTAGATCTAAATTAAACTTTCCGACACTAGCTTCGTTTTGTAATATATCTATTTCAACTCCTAATTCATCACTTAAGAGATTTATGTTCTCTTCTCTAGCCAGCCAGGTACTAAAATCCCGTTCTTCATGGGCCCAAATATCCCGAAGATTTATTTTTCTTAATATACCTAATTTCGACATTTCTTATTGCTGATAAGTTAGATTTATGAATATTATACACATTTATAATTTTATAATGTAGGAGCATCTTTCATTTTAGGAGGAAATAACTACTTCATCCTGTAATTTGTTTCTTTCAAATGATATACTTAGAAGTTTAAAAATGTACTGTAATAATCTAACTTAAGACATACACTCAAACATGTCAGAAGAACAGAAACAACAGTTAGAACAAAAACTCTGGGACATAGCTAACAACCTTAGAGGTAAAATGAATGCTGACGAATTTAGAGACTATATCCTAGGCTTCATCTTCTACAAGTACCTATCAGAAAAAATACTCCTCTACGCAAACAAAATCCTTCAACATGATGATATAAAATACCTGGAGATAGATGAAAATACAAAAAAGGGTAAAGAGATACTAAACGCGGTTAGGACTGAAGCACTAGATGAATTAGGATACTTTCTAAAACCATCAGAACTATTTACACAATTAGCTAAAAAAGGAAACTCAGATAAAAAAGGAGAAAGTAACTTCATACTTGATGATCTACAAAAAATTCTTAGAAGTATTGAACAGAGTACAATGGGGGCAGATAGTGAAGAAGACTTTGATAATCTATTTGAGGAAATAGATTTAACATCTACTAAACTGGGAAAAACAGAAAAAGCTAAGAATGAATTAATTACGCAGATCTTAACAAGCTTAGATAATATAGATTTCCAATTAGAAAATGCCCAAATAGATGTACTAGGAGATGCGTATGAATATCTAATAGGTCAGTTTGCCAGTGGTGCTGGTAAAAAGGCGGGAGAGTTCTATACCCCACAAGAGGTCTCAAAAGTTCTAGCAAAGATAGTAACTACTGGAAAATCAAAACTTAAATCGGTATACGACCCAACATGTGGTTCAGGGTCTTTACTTCTTAGGGTAGCTAAAGAGGTGGAGGTGGGTATGATCTATGGACAAGAACTTAACAGAACTACTTACAATCTTGCTCGTATGAATATGATCTTACATGATGTACATTACAGTAAGTTTGATATAAGACAGGATGATACATTAGAGAATCCTCAACATACAGATTTAAGGTTTGAGGCTGTGGTAGCTAATCCTCCTTTTTCTGCTAAATGGAAAGCTGATCAACTAAAAGAGGGTGATGAAAGGTTTAGTCAATATGGTAAATTGGCACCTAAGAGTAGAGCAGATTTCGCATTTATACAACACATGATATTCCAGTTAGCTGAGAATGGAACTATGGCTGTAGTTGCACCTCATGGTGTGCTTTTTAGAAGTAATGCAGAGGAGCATATACGAAGATATCTAATCAAAGATCTAAACTACTTAGATGCAGTTATAGGGCTTCCAGCTAATATATTCTATGGTACTTCTATACCTACCTGTATTTTAGTATTTAAGAAGTGTAGAAAGCCTGATGACAATATTGTATTTATAGATGCTAGTGGAGAGGATCATTACAAGAAGGTTAAGAATCAAAACAAACTAAGGGATGAGGATATAGAGATGATAATAGATACATATAGGAATAGAAAAGAGATAGATAAATATAGTCATGTAGCTGATTTAGATGAGATTAAGGAGAATGAGTTTAATTTAAATATACCTAGGTATGTAGACACCTTTGAAGAGGAAGAGCCTGTAGATTTAGAAGAGGTAAGTGAGAAAATAAGAGAAATAAACAAAGAGATGGAAGATATTGATGAGGAGATAGAGGAGTATTGTGAGGAGTTAGGTATAGATACACCGTTTTAAGTTAAGATAATTTTAATTTAGAGAGTGTAAGATATATTTATGGCTAAAAACGATATAGTTATATATAAAAATGAAGAAAATGATATCGAATTAGAAGTCAATCTTAAAGATGAAACAGTTTGGTTAGATCAAAAATCTATTTCTTCTCTATTTGATGTTAAAGTTCCTGCAATTTCTAAACATGTAAACAATATTTTGGAAGAAGGAGAGCTTGAGAAAGAGGCAACTGTTTCCAAAATGGAAAGAGTTCAAAAAGAAGGTAATAGAGAGGTTAAAAGGGTGGTTGATATGTATAATCTAGATATGATCATATCCATTGGCTATCGTGTTAACTCTCAATTAGCTACTCAATTTAGAATCTGGGCAACAAATGTCTTAAGAAAATATATTACAGAGGGATATGCTATCAACAAGAAGAGATTGGAACAGGATTCTAAAAAATTTGAGTTGTTAAAAACTCAAATTAAAAATTTAGAGGGGGTTATAGATACGTACGAATTAACAGAGCCTCAAACCAAGGCTTTAATCAAGATCATTACCAATTATACTGAAGCACTTAGCTTATTAGATAAAGTTGATAGGAGAAATATACCATTACCACAATCTATAAAGACAAAAGATATTATAGATCTGAATTATAAAGATTTGGTAAAAGATATAGATAAACTAAGGGAAGAATTAGAGCTTGGGGAGCTTTTTGGTCAGGATACAAAGAATGGATTAGAATCTATTCTTAAATCTATTAATCAAACTTTTGATAAAAAAGATGTTTATCCAAGCGTAGAGAGTAAGGCTGCTAATCTTCTTTATTTAATTATTAAGAATCATCCCTTTACAGATGGAAATAAAAAGATAGGGTCATTTACTTTTATTAGATATTTAGATTTAAATAATGTTCTTTATAAAGAAGACGGTAGTAAAAGAATAGCGCAAAATACTTTAGTAGCTCTCGCATTACTTATAGCGCAGAGTAATACAAAGGATAAGGATCTTATGATTGATTTAGTAAGTTATTTAATTAGGATGAATTAAGGGTTTTAGTATATTTAATGAAAAACAATAAAAAAGAAAAATTAGTACCAGAGTTAAGGTTTCCTGAATTTGAGGGGGAGTGGGAAAATAACAAACTAGGTAATATAGCAGAATTTGATAAAGGGAAAAATATCTCAAAAGCTGATATATCAGAAGATGGAGAAATAGAATGTATTAGGTATGGAGAATTATATACACGATACAAAGAGATTATAGAAGAAGTTTACTCTAGAACAAATTTAGATAAGGAAGAGCTTGTTTTTTCTGAAAAAGGAGATGTTTTGACTCCGTCTTCTGGGGAGACTGCTATAGATATTGCTACAGCATCATGTATTAATAAAGATGATGTGGCACTAGGAGGAGATATCAACATAATCAGATCAGATATTAATGGAAACTTCTTGGCTTACTACCTTAGTAATAAAAAGAGGACAGATGTTGCTAGGTTAGCACAGGGTATTTCTGTTATTCATTTATATAAGAGCCACCTTAAATCACTATCAGTAAATTTACCATCCAAGCAAGAACAACAAAAAATATCTTCCTTCTTATCTCTAATAGATAAAAAAATAGAATTATTAAAAAAGAAAAAAGAGTTATTAGAATTATATAAGAAAGGAGTAATGCAAAAGATATTTAATCAAGAAATAAGATTTAAAGATAAAGATGGTAATGATTATTCTGAGTGGGAAGAGAAGAAGTTGGGGGAGGTATGTTCTAATAAAAAATCAGGATTATTAGCAAGGGAAATTAAGGAAGAACATGATAAATATCCTGTGTACGGAGCTGATGGAATTACAGGGTATTCAGACAAATATCAGGAAAGGCAAGACTTTGTAAGCATAGTTAAAGATGGTGCTGGTGTTGGTAGAGTAAAATTTTGTAGAGGAAAAGCTTCTGTTGTAGGGACGTTAGACATCATCATGCCCAAGGGGGACAATGATATCTTCTTTCTTTATTTACTTCTTAGTATGCTTAGACTAAGAAGATATGTAGTTGGAAGTACTATACCACACTTGTATTTTAAGGATTATAGAAACATCAAAGTTGAAGTCCCATCTTTTAGTATACAGGTTGAAATATCTCAAACTATAAGTCTCTTAGAGAAAAAGAATTCCAATATTGATAGGATAATTAGTAGCACACAAGTATTTAAAAGTGGTTTACTACAAAAATTATTTATATAAAAAATGAGTAAAAAACTTATTGAAAAAATAGAAGAACTACGAAAAGCAATTCACAAATCTACCACTTTAAAACAAGCTGTTTGGGATCAAAGAGGACAAGGAAATTGGAGCAAATTATGGTCATCTTTCGATAATGTGAAAGATACCCAAAAAGCAATTGAGCAATATAAGGGGCGAGAAGCTTCATATTTAGAAACATACGGCGTTTTGCAAGCTCTATATGTTCAGCAAAATTCTGTAGTATCTTTAGAATTATCTCTTGGTCTAGAAAAACCAGATTATAATAACTATCCACTCCTAAAAGAGATAAGACAAATCCGAGTTGACAGTATTGGACATCCAACAGACTCAAGTGTAGAAAATGGACTTGAAAACTATACTTCAATTTATGAAATAGAGACAGGCCATAACTTCTCCTATATTACACATTCTGCAAATGGGGTAGAGATAACAAATATAAATTTAGATAATATTATACAAGCTCAAGAAGACTTATTAGTCAAAGAAATCAGTCGAGTTCTATCAAAGATTGATGAAATAGAAACGAACCATAGGGCGCAATTTGGAGAGAATCTATTATCAGAGATATTAAAAGGCACGCAGTACAATATACAGGTTCTAGATTCTTCAGAGGATTGTAGGGAGCACGCAAAATTAAACTTTGAAGAATTGAAAGAGTCTTATGATGAATTTAAAAAGAAATATCAGGAGATGTTTGGAAAGAAGTCTTTATCTGATGGAATTCAAAATCCTGGAATTATAGATGTTATTAACGAGATAGAAGAAAGATTGCTTAGAATAGAGGAGATTATAATGACAAAAGATCCTAATGAATTTACAGAATTAGATGTATATGTTGAATCTATAGATAAGAGGTTCTCAGATTTGAGAGAGATGGCTAAGGAAGTAGATGAGGAGTTTAGTACCAGTAAGGAATAACCATGCACCAATCAGAACAAACCCTAGAACAAAATTTAATAAACCAACTAAAAGAACTAGGATATACCTACGTAAACATCCCAGACGAATCTGTATTATTATCAAACCTTAAAACCCAACTAGAAAAATTTAACAAAATTAAACTAACAGAAAAAGAATACTCTAAAATACTAAACCACCTAAACAAAGGAAACGTATTTGATAGAGCTAAAACCCTAAGAGACAGATATGCATTAACAAGGGAAGATGGTACTACCATATGGATTAGATTCCTAAACACTGAAAAATGGTGCCAAAATGAATACCAAGTAACCAACCAAGTAACTATGGAAGGCAAATACAAAAACAGATACGATGTAACTATCCTAGTAAATGGACTACCATTAGTACAAATAGAACTAAAAAGAAGAGGACTAGAACTAAAAGAAGCATTTAACCAAGTAAATAGATACCACAGAATATCCTTTGGTACATCATACGGACTATACCAATACGTACAAATATTTGTGATAAGTAATGGAGTAAATACTAAATACTACGCTAATAACAGATACCAATCATTCCAACAAACATTCACATGGGCAGACAAACACAACAAAAAACTCTCTAACCTAAATGAATTTACAGAAAACTTCTTAGAACCATGCCACCTATCTAAGATGATATCCAGATACATAGTCTTAGCAGAAACAGAGAAAATTCTAATGGTACTAAGACCATACCAATACTACGCTGTAGAAGAACTAATAGAAAAAGTAAAAACATCAAATAAAAACGGGTACATATGGCATACAACAGGATCAGGAAAAACCCTAACATCATTTAAGGCAAGCCAGATAATAACTTCACTACCAGAGGTACACAAAGTACTATTCGTAGTAGACAGAAGAGATTTAGACTACCAGACAACAAAAGAATTTAACAACTTCTCTGCAGGAAGTGTAGATGGAACAGACAACACTAACGCATTAGTTAAACAATTCTCAGATGATACAAAATTAATAGTTACTACTATACAGAAACTAAACAATGCGATAAGTAATAAAAGACACTTAGGGAAGATGGAACATCTGAAAGATAAAAAGATGGTCTTTATCTTCGATGAATGTCATAGAAATCAATTCGGAGAAACACACCAAAGAATTAAAGAGTATTTTAATAATACACAAATGTTTGGTTTTACAGGAACCCCAATATTTGCAGAAAATGCAATAGATCACAGAACTACTAAAGACCTTTTTGGAGAGTGTTTACATAAGTATGTAATAACAGACGCTATTAGAGATCAAAATGTACTTAAATTCTCGGTAGAATATGTAGGTAGATATAAACAGAAAGACGAAAGTAAAAATGAGATTGATATTGAAGTAGAAGATATTGATACAAAAGAATTAATGGAATCAGACGATAGAATTGAAAAGATTGCAGACTATGTTATAGCTAATCACGACCGAAAGACACATGCTAAGGAGTTTACCTCAATATTTTGTACTAGTAGTGTAGATATGGTTATTAAATATTACGATATCTTTAGAATGAAAAAAGCTAGAGGTGAGCATAATTTAAGAATGGCCACTATATTTACCTACGGTATAAATGAGGAAGATAAGGAGGCTAATGGATATATCCCAGACGATTTGGAGATATTAGAATCAGAAATAAGATCAAAGGGGATTAATTATCAGAGTAGGGAAAAACTAGAAGATTATATTAAGGAGTACAACAGTGATTACGGTACTAATTTCTCTACAGACAGTCGGGCATATTACAACTACTATCGTGATATTGCTAGGCGAGTTAAGAATAGGGAGATAGATATTCTTTTTGTAGTAAATATGTTCCTAACGGGTTTTGATAGTAAACCTCTTAATACATTATATGTAGATAAGAATCTAAGATATCATGGTTTAATTCAGGCATATTCTAGAACTAACAGAATCTTAAATACAGAAAAATCTCATGGAAATATTGTGTGTTTTAGGAATTTAAAGAAAGCTACAGATCAGGCATTGAAGTTGTATTCCAACAAAGAGGCTAAGGAAGTTGTCTTTATGGAACCTTATGAGGATTATGTGAAGATGTTTAATGAACAATTCCAGAAACTTAAGGAAATTACCCCAACAGTTAGTAGTGTAGACGAATTAATTAATGAAGAAGAAGATTTGAAGTTTGTTAAAGCTTTTAGAGAGTTAATAAGGTCTTTGAATATACTAAAAGTCTTTTCAGATTTTACTTTTGAGGACTTAGATTTAGATGAACAGGAGTTTGAAGATTATAAGAGTAAGTATTTAGATATGTATGATAGGACTACCGAGGATAAAGAAAAGGTTTCTGTTTTAGATGATGTAGATTTTGAGGTTGAGTTAATTCATAGGGATGAAATTAATGTTGCATACATATTAAAACTTTTAGCTCAAATGATGGAAACAGAAGGGGAGAAGAGAGAGAAGATTAGAAAAGAGGTTGAGGATTTACTTTCTGGACAACCTCAGCTTAGGAGTAAGAAGGAATTGATTCAACAGTTTATTGAGGATACTCTTTTGAATATAGAAGATATTGAAAATGTTGATGATAAATTTTATGAGTATTGGGATGAAGAAAGAATTAAAGCATTTAATTCAATGTGTTTAAGCTTAAATCTAGATCCAGATAAGACCAGGGGAATTATTGATAAGTATTTATTTACAGAGAGAGAACCTAGAGGGGAAGATATAGTTTCTGCACTAAAGATTGAGCCGAAGATACTAGAGAGAAGGAGTATAATTGATAAAGCTACTGATAAGATTTTGGAGTTTATTGATATATTTATTGAAGGTTTGTAGAAACTAAATTATAAATAGCCACTATGATACAATTCTCCACCCCCTCCCCGTTATACTCACCTGCAACAAAAACGCAAACCCTACCCATACTAAATAAGGAATATTTATATATGTTATCCAACTATAAAAGGGATATATAACTACCATTAACCATACTAATGTAATTAATAATAGAAATATATCTATAGAAGCTAATAAATTATTCCTTAACTTAAACTGTATAGGAGTAAAAAGAAATAAATATAAGAATATAAAGAAAAGACCACTTAGGCTTATCTAATTGTAAATACCACTCTCTAGAATCTATATATAACTACAAACACTCCTCAGCCTCAGCAACCTTTGTAATACTATCCGTAACAGTATCATACATCCAGAAACCTAAATCACCCCTCTCACAATGATTCTTAAAAATATTATCTATTAAATCTGCCTCATCCTGACTACCACCTAAACCCCAAGTACTAGTTGTAAAAAACATCTTTGCACTATCTTCTTGACTCATTACCGAAATATCAAAAACTCCTACATTACCATCACCCTCATACTCCCACAAAGTCTCAACACTCTCTTCAACTAAATCTACTTTTAAAATCTCCCATACATGATAAATAACAAAATCATTATCAATAAGATAAGCAATATGATTACTATCTACATCTCTCTTAATATCCTCTACATCATCAGCCTCAAATAGTATACCTACCTGCTTATCTAAAATATCTTTAATTCTAGATTTCAGAGTATCTTTACATATAGGGTGATTACTTTGAGTATTAGGATGCAATATCAACTTGTAATCAATCTTTACTCTATTACCATCTCTCAGAGCACCTGTTTCTATCTCCTCAAAATCACAAACTTCAGTTTCAACCCCTTCTTCTGTATCATAATCTTCAAGAAGTATTGAATCAGTGGTTGCTTCATAATCACTCTCATTAGTATCAGTAAGATAAAGATATCCAAAGAGTATAGAGGTTAGAACTGGAATAATAATTGCTAATGCAACCATTACCCTTTTAATTGAGAAGTTCTTCTCCTTTTTCTCCTGGGTAGGTACAGTTTGTTTATCCATTATAGATATTTATTAATTTATTCATATTCTACTTTAGCATCATAGATATTTGTTGTAAACAAATTGATTTATATATCTCCTAAACAAGTATATTTACTAATTATGACAACCCGTAACGTATCATTCTGTATCTTCTATGAGGAAGAAAGTAGAAATATAATAATCCAAGAAAGAGACAACCACTCTAAAGTAGGAGAGAAGTATGGCTTCTGGGGGAGGAGGTATGTTAAAAGGAGAAAGTAAAGAACTAATGGAGTGTAAAGTAAACGAAGGTAAATCTATTATAGAGATGAATATAGATAAAGCTATAGAACAAAAAATGATTTCTTAGAAGATACAATAGACATATTAGAAACGGTGTAAGATAAGCTATTGAGATTATAAAGCTACCCTCAATTTTGATATAGCAGACTTCTCAATAGTTCTAATAGATTGAATTGACAGATCTAAAATTTCTGCTATCTCTGGTTGTGTATGACCTATATTCCTAGTGTCCTTATCATTAGGAATTAATCCAAACTTTAAATTAAGAACTTTTATTTCTCTCTCATCTAAATTTGCAAGAATGTAGAGTTTTTTAATAAGCTCTCTATTCTCAAACAACTTAATATCCTTATCAATAGATGACTTATTATCAGCAATATATTGATAGAGAGTATACTCATCCTCAGAGTCATTGTTTAAATTCTTCTCTAAACTGTATACATTACTATGCTTAACTGCCTCTAGTATAAACTCTTCCTTTACAGGTAAATCTATTCCGTTCTCTTTTAGATACTCAAGTGCTTCATAATCGGTTGGTTCCTCTCCATTTTCCTGTTTTAATTTCTCTTTAGCATTCTTAAAATCTTTTACAGTATCGTGCATATATACAGGGATTCTGATAATAGAGTAGTTATCTTTCATATACCTGGTAACGAAGTGTCTAATCCACCAAGTAGCATAGGTAGAGAACTTGTT
>LDZT01004680.1_pt1 | contig 10757 bp, 10 predicted proteins | sample 615521 | NCBI WGS metagenome assembly LDZT01 (sample SAMN03408292, study PRJNA278302) | terrestrial metagenome | isolation source: oil reservoir sample SB1 | place: USA: Alaska, North Slope, Schrader Bluff formation | collected 2011-09
CGGTACGCTGCGATAATCCGGTAGATCCGTTGCCGGCTCACGTGATGATAGTCCGCAAGGTCACGAACAGGCCGCCCTCTCTTCCACTGACGAATGATAACTCGGATATCCCGGTCGGAGAGCTTGCTCACACCCAGATATAAGTCTGGTGTCAAATGATTTCGGGATACTACAAGAGGGAAATTTTTATGCCAGCTGCATCTTAAAGTCATAACTGACTTTTTATCAGGGGAATTAAATGGCTTTATTTACCGGACAGCGGGGGACAGGGGATGCGGCACCCGATCCATCCTCAGGTGCACCTGGCACAGACGGTTACAGGAGACTGAACCGGCGGTGCATGATCTCGATCTACATCAATTACGGCATATGGTATGCGATCCTCCTCGCGATCTGCGCATTTCTTGCGACCTTTTCGCAGAACCTCTCTGACCCCTATTACGAGATCGCCCGACTTGCCCTGCTGGGGGTTCCGGCGGTCGTCCTGGTGTATGTGGTGGTGGCCCCGCCGGTCTTTTACACACGATACCGCTACAGGATCACCGACGACCGGGTCGAAGTGCGTCGCGGCGTCCTGGTGATACGCCATACCCTGGTGCCGATCGAGAGGGTGCACCAGGTGGAGATCACCAGGGGCCCGATCAAAAACCTGCTCGGTCTTGCAGACGTTGCCATCACCACCGCAGGAGGCGTGGCCACCATCAATTACTTGGAACTCGAGGAGGCGGAGAGGGTTGCCGAACTTCTCAACAAACTGGTCGGGGAGATGCTGCGGGAGAGGCTGCAGGCGCCCGCATCATCGGTGACGGGGTCAGCAGACGAATGACCGGCAGAGATCGCGAGACCCCGGCTCGCAGCAGCGCCGCGAGAGAGCAGTCGACCGATGATCGGGCTGCTGCAGACCATCCCGGCACCGCCAGCCGCACGGGTGAGATGGAGATCTGGGGGAAACGGGTCCGGTGTCATCCAGGGATCATCGTTGAAAAAACACTTCCATTCGCTTCGATTCTGTTTATTCTCATCATCACGCTGGTCGGCAGACCGGCGGCAGCAGCCGCACTTGCGGTTGTATTCATCGCGGTGGTGTTCATCAACTACAGGATCTGGAGCCGGACAACCATCCAGTTTGACGATACCGGCGTGGTGGTGGAGCGGGATACCGTCTTTAAGAGGAAGAAGACGATCCCCTACTCGAAGGTAGCATCGGTCAACATAAACCGTGGCATTACAAACAGACTGCTTGGAACATCGAGTCTGTTGATCAACATCAACTCTGGGAGCGGTGCCACGGTGCCGGAGGCCGTCCTGACGTTTGAGCAGGACCTGGCGGAGAGCATACGTTCGGGGATACTGCACCGCCTCTACACCCACAGTGAGGATCAGGATGAGGGGGATGAACCGGTCGAAATGCCGGCATTGTTCTCCCCGCTTGATGTGATCCTTCACGGTCTCTTCAACGTATCGACCTACCAGACCGTCTCCGGTCTCTTCTTCCTTGTCTACTCCGTCTTTCAGTTCTACGTCTCCGCGGGAACCGATGGCGGTAGCGCCGGGGCAGTGGTCTCGCTCCTGATCTTTGCCGCCCTGCTGGTGGCCCCCATTATCTCACAGATCTTTTACTACTACAACTACCGGGTCTACCGCAGGGGTGATACGATATACCTGCAGCACGGACTGATCCGTAGTTACAGGACGTCGTTTGACGTCTCCAGGATCAACGCTGTCCGCGTCAAGAGCACCCTCGCGGCCAGGCTGATGCACAGGTCATGCATCGAGGCTGAGGTGGTGGGACTTGCGTCCGGGAAAGGGCAGAGCCTGCGCCCCGTTCTCTGTCTCCTGAAGGACGATGCAACGCAGCAGACGCTTCTCCGGGAACTGGTGCCAGAGTTTGTCTACGACCGCAAACCAAAGAAACAGCCCGAAGGCGCAGCGAGAGTGCTCCTGATCGAAGCTGGTGCGGCTTCTCTCGCCCTCGCTCTGGTGATGATCTACCCCTCCATCTACCTATACCGCAGGGCTATGACCGCGACCGGGATCGCCGGGCTTACCATGCCCTATATACTGCCCGTGATCACGGTCTCGCTCATCCTGGCGATATTCTATGCCGTTTACGTCTTATACAGGATCACAGACCTCGATCTCGGAGATAACCTCTTCTCATTTGTGAACGGCGCAGTCGATCGCGAGACCGTCACGATGAACTATGACAGGGTTCAGATGGTTGTTACTGCTAAAGGCCCGATCGCCAGGCTATTCGACGTTGCCAGGAGCAACATCTATCTGCTCTCTTCCATAGGGGGTTCAAGCATAACCTCCGGTTATTTCCACGAGAGCGACCTCAACGCCATAGGCGAGATCGTGATGGAGCGGATTGCAAGCGGTGACTACGATTACCGTAAGAACAGTCTCTGAGGGGGGACTGTGAGGGCAGCCTCCTCACTACCTCCTCTCCACGCTGACCTTCAGCCCTTCGTTATCAACCGTGGTCGGGATGGCGATCCGGAGACCGAGATCTGCCAGGATCTCCGCCACCTCCACCTCAGGGCGACCGGTGATGACGGCGATTGCAGGGCCTACCGAACTCATGCCGACGAACTCGAGCCCCGCGCCGCGGAGCGCGGCCATGTAGCGGTAGATCTCAAACCCGTGATGCTCCACCTCGGCGCGCTTGGAGCCGCGGAACTCGATCTCCCAGATGACCTCACCGATCTTCTCCAGGTTGCCACCTTCCAGCGCCGGGATGAGGTCCATCATAACCAGGTATGCCTTCAACTCGCGGTCACGGTAGTCAAGCGTCCGCGCCCTGTTCATCAGGAGGTCAAACTCCTTCTCGCCGGCCGAGGATATCCTGGACGGCGGGATGACGATATAGAGCCGTTTTCCCTCCGCAAAGGCGTGCCGGTAGACGAGCGTCAGGTCATCGCCCATAACCGCCATCCCACCGTATGTGCTCGCGGCGGGTCCGACCCCCGTCTCGAACCCGAACGCCACGTTCCCGTCCACCGTCTCCTCGACGAAGTTGCTGCCGAGGAGGAGGCGGAGGTTGTCGGCTGTCAGCGGCGACCCCACCGCTGTGTTGAGGGCGTTTGCAACCGCGATCAGGATGGTGCTCGTGGATCCAAGCCCGACGTGCTCGTAGCTGTGGTCGCGTGCACGGATCTTAAATCCGCCCTTATAACCTACGACCTGACGGAACACCTCGGTGAAGTGCCGCAGGATCGGTTCGCGTGAGTAGTCAATCTCGGTCCCAGAATCGGTGCACTCGACCTCGGCTGTACAGTATACGCTGATGGCAAACCCGATCCCGCCTCCACCAGGACGGTCGGGGGCGAACCGGTTCATGTCGAGCACAGCGAGATGAATCCTCGCCGGGGCGCGTACGGTGACCGTACCGGAGACCGGGGTGAGCCGGTAATCTTTCTGGAGGCCGCACGTCCGGATGTTTTCACCCGGGGAGAAGGAGGTAAACTCATACTCGATGAGGTCGAGGTCCCCGCCCCGGATCTTCATAACAGGCATTCTGCTACCGGGTTAGCGTGCGCGGTCAAAGAAGATATTCTTTCCAGATGCCCTGAGCGGGATGCCGTAGGCCACCCCGCATCCCTCCAGCCAGCCGAGCGCGAGCGCCCCCACACCAACTGAGTACATGACCCGGTTATCGACGTTGTGTATGCTCGCGGTCTTTACCGCAGAACCGACCGCGATCCCGAGGTCAGCCATCCTGACGGCACAGTTCGGGCCCTGAAATGGAGTTGCCGTATGAGATCTCTCGCGCTGCGCATCGAGCATCTCCGCGCAGGTGGCATACCCGCACGCACCGCAGTTCAGACCCACACTCTCCTGCAGCAGCGAACCGATGAGAAGACAGGCATCGCTTGCTGCGACGTTCCCCGCATCCCTTATGAAGAACCCGGTCTTGTGCTTCTCCCCGTAGTCCTGCATCGCTGCAGCAAGCCGCATCTTCTCCTCACCGGTAACGATCATCGTCTTGATGACGTCGGTGCCGGTCGCTTTCGGGGCGGTGCGAGCGGAGAGCGCCATAAGACGGGCAACCATCTCTACAGCGTCTGATTCATAATTCATGAGAGTACGTGGCACCACCTCAAGATAAGTGTATGCACAAGTTAACCGCAATACATAAGATCAGGGGCAGGTAAACCCGGACCGACCGTCTGGAGGGGCGCCCGGCTCCATGATCCAGACGCACACGCATTACCGGGTTGCTGGTTTGACGGCCTCCGCTGGAAACCCGGTCCTGAACCCGACACCCTCAAACGCGGCAACCAGGCGATCCCCGGAGTAGACATCGACGGCATAGACCGAGGTCATCTCCCCCTCCGAGACCCTGCGGGCTACCGCCTCCAGGGAATCCCCCGCTGGAACAGAGAAGTAGCGGATATGAGCGGAGATCGCGATCTGATCGATTCCCTCCATGTTTGCCGCTATGCCAAAGGCATGGTCGGCGATGGCAAAGATCGCGCCGCCGTGGGTTGTGCCGTGAGCGTTCCTGGTGCCCCTGATTGGCATCGTCACCCGGACACGCCCATCCTCGATCCCGGTGACCACCATACCCAGCATGCGGGCAAACTCACAGGAATCTGACCGCCGCACCGCCTCGATGTAATCCTCCGGGATGGATGCAGAACCATTCATGATCTGGCCGCCTCACCTGTATTCCCGCTTCGTGTATGTGGCATCGCCTGCCTCGCCGCCGGAACGAACGATGTAGAACCACTCCCACACCGACCTGATAGTCCCGAACTGCTGGTAGCGCCGCATCGAGAATCCCACCTTCAGACCCGGATCCAGGTGGACCTTCCCGAGTTTGCGCATCCGCTGCGCGATCTCCAGGTCGTCCCCGGCGTCGATGCAGCGGTACATCCCGGCCCGGATGAAAGCCTCCCGGTCAAACGCCGTGTTGCATCCGAGGGTGAAATAGATCGTCCTGGTATAGTATCCCAGGCGGGAGAAGGCGTTTGCACCGAGGAGCGATAACCGGTTCCGGAGACCGTCCTCGATCGGGTAGACCGTGCCGTATAACTGGACTATATCATGCGCTGAGAAGTTACGCTCGATCCGCTCCACCCAGTCCCGCGGGATGATGCAGTCCGCATCCGTCGTGGCTATTATATCCCCCGATGCGGCCATCGCGCCGTCGTTCCGTGCCCCGCCCACCCGTTTGCTCGTCTGGATGAAGACCTGGTCTGCCAGGGGTTCTGCCAGGTCGCGCGTCCTGTCCTTAGAGTTCCCGTCAACGACTATGATCTCATAGTTCTTCCTCGGCACCGTCTGGTCGGCGAGCGACCGCAGGCAGCGCTCGACGTTCTGCTCTTCGTTATAGGTTGGAACAACTACGGAGATCATCACTCGATCCACCTTGCGGTACAGTTATTGCCGGCATCGTGGCATAAGCCTGATGCCCTCTTTTCCGTCCTGCAAAGACCGTCCGACCGTCCGGAGGCGGGCCTCACTGCCCGGTCAGCTCCCGGTAGAGGTTTATATGAAGTTTTGCAATCTTTCGGATATCGTAGTCTTCTGTAAACGGGCGGGAGAGTGCCGCGTGCTGTTCGAGCAGACTCCGGTCCTCAAGCAGTGTGCCTGCCTCCTCGAGGTTCTCAAAGTAGACAGCGGTCTCCTTGAAATTCCCGGTAAACTCGGGGATCTTCCGGGCGACGACCGGCAGACCGGTTGCAAATGCCTCCAGGGCGACCATCGGGAGACCCTCTGCGTAGGAGGGCATGAAGAATACATCGGCGCTGCAGTATGCAGCGGTGATATCGTCGACAAAACCCGTGAATATAACGTTCTTCCCGCAGCGACTCTTCTTCTCCTCGATGATGCTGTAGTCCTGCGAGAACCTGCCATAAGGGAACCCGCCAACCCAGACGAACCTGGTATCCGTGTGTTCGTGTGAAAGCGCAAGAAAATCGTATATCCCCTTTCGCGGTGTCTGCTGGGCGACCGTGAGCACCACCCACTCATCCTCCCCGATCCCGTAGTTCCTCCTGAACGCTGCCCGTTTCTCGGGATCAGGCCGGAACTTATCCCGGTCAACACCGTTTGGAATCAGGGTTGTAGGGACATCGGGGGCGATCTCGTGAACCTCTTCATCACAGAGGGGTGAGATGGTGATGATGTGGTCAAAACCCCTGTAAATTTCCGGGTAAAGGCGGTTTACAGCCTCGAAGAAGACCAGGTTACCTATATTGAGACGGGGGGTCGAGTGAGCTGTAAGCACCTTGACACCGGGACTGTAGGCCCTGTTCGCCAGTGCGAGGGGGCCAAATGTGTGGTAGTGAACAAGGTCAAAGTCACGGCCGCGAGAGTTCCAGGCAACCTGCGGGCAGGACTCGTCTCTGATAAGAGCGCGATAGAGCGTCTTTGCCAGCGTTGCGCAGCCGATGTACTTGAATAAGAGCATATCCTCGACAAAAAAGTTGACCTTCATGGATATCCCTCCACAAAGTCGATGGCGCTCCTTATACAGCCGTCCATATTGAGGTACTCAAACTGTGAGAACCTCCCGACAAGGTCGATCCTCCGTTCCCGACAGAAATCACGGACGATCGCGATGTTTTTGAGGTAATCGATGTCGTAGACGACGTAGGCAAACTTCTGCCGTTCGAGCCCGGTGTAGACGACCGTGTCATGGGATGGTATAAATCCTGCGGCGATGAGCGACTCGACGGTGTGCTCGATGACCTCATCATCGGTCATCCGGGAGACGGCATCACCCTCGTTATAGGTGATCTCGGCGAGGATCGAGGAGTGGCCCGGCGGAGCGACCGCAACGCTGTAATTTGACGGGAACGATATCCGGTTGAAGAGCCCCGTCTTCTCGTCGGGGACGTAGAGCCAGGATATATCAGGCACCTCCCCGGCAAGACCGATGAAGACCGAACAGAGCGAGTTGTAGCGGAGGGCGCCGCACGCCGCCTGCACATCCGCCGGGACATCCATAAGGCAGGGGAGCAGGTGCTGGAGCGGGATCGTCGAGATCAGGCGATCGGCGTAAACGGTCTCGCGGCCGTCGCTCACCGCAAACCCCCCGTTCTCCTCGCGGATAGAGGTGACGGAAAAACCTGTCCTGACAGCATGGAGGATGGGTTCTGCGATTGCCCTGATCAGGGCCTCGATCCCTCCTCTCACCGGGTAGGAGAACACCGCCTGGTGAACGTAGCCCTCGGTCTCGATGCCGATGGCCGATTTAATGATGTCCTCGACCGGAGGGCGTGGGATCCGCCCCTCCACCCAGTGGTGCGACATCCGGTCGACGGGGTAGTTCCAGATCTTCTCGTTGTAGGGGATCATGTAACACTCGGCGATACCACGTCCGAAAGTGAAGTTTATCCACTCGGCAAAGTTTGTCGGCGGCGGGACATCGCCTTTCTCGACGGCAATGAGGTTCTTGATGAACTCATAGATGCAGAAGAAGCGGTCCTCCTCAGGCAGTTGATACAGCCCGTTCTCAAAGGGGTACTTGACGTACCGGCCCTTGTAGAGGATCTTTGTGTTCCGGTTCCGGCGGTCAGCGTTATCTCTGAGGACGGAGAGCATGAAGGAGAGAACCTCGCTGTCGCGGGAGAAGATTATGTGCGATCCCCCGATATCGAACGTGAACCCCGCCTCTATCCTCGAACGGCAGAGCCCCCCAATCTTATCGCTCCCCTCGAGAACGATGACCTCGCCGCCCCGATCGTGGAGCAGACGGGCCAGGGTCATACCGGTAAGGCCGCCGCCCAGTACCGCCGATTTCACGCCTATACTGTTTCATGCCGGTGCCATATATGGTTGAGCATCGGCCGCGTACGGAGGGCATCAACCCGGTAGTTCAGACCGGGTCAGAATTCAGAGATGAGGCAGTTGCATATAAACGCCAGAAGAAAAAACCCTAAAAATAAACTTCTTTTGTTAAGTGGGCGTAACCCCCCCCAAAAGAGCGCAAACAACGAGAGTTCAGAAAGAAAAGAGCGATCAGATTGGTGCTTTACCGATCTTTTTGATCAGATTCTCAAGCACAACATCACGCATTCCCTCAACAAACTTGATACTCCCGACAACAAGGTGACCCCCTCCGCTCACACCGGCACCGGTGATCTCGTTCCTGAGTTCACGCACCATCTGCGGGATGTTCATCATAACACCACGTGAACGCAGGACAGCAAAGTCCGGGCCGTAGCCTATCGTGACGATCGGTTCGCCGGGGTGCGCCCGGACCAGCCGGTCGTGCACCTCACCGGAGGTCTTTCCCGGCGGCGGGAAGGTGAACCGGTGAGCGAAAAGTTCAACATCGAGCATGAAGAGGCGGGCACCGTTCTCGAGCACCAACGAGTCGTTCGTGGCGCTCAGGGTTGCCCGAGAGGTTCAGGATATCTTTGACGATCTCCCTGCCATCACCAAACCTGAGCCAGAACTGCTCGTAGTCGAGAGCGAGCGCAATATCACGACAATCGTCCTCCGAATATTCCGGCGCAGCAACCGCAAGGTATCGCGCGCGTTCCGGAGCCTCGCTCCGGTCGCCGACTCCCGCAACCGCCGGCAGGTGCCGGATCTGGCTCTCAATCGCCGGGTTGACCATACGTGCGATCTCCGTCCCCAGCATCCCTGCCGTGATCCCGTAATCACCGCCAACATGGTAGGGGTTGACGTGCGCTATCAGGTAGTCGTCCACGACCTCATCGGGATGGTGGTGATCCACGACCATCACCGGGAGATCGTAGATCCTTGTCATCTTCAGCGACGGCATATCCTCCTCAGTTGAACCGTTGTCCATCAGAAGGATCAGCGGCATCTTCTGACCGTAGCGGACGCTGTCTTTGAGGGCAAAATCAAGATCCCGCGTGATGTCCTCGATCTCATAGAACGGAGCTTTCGAGGGTGCACGTTTGAAGAGGAAATACTCAGCATCAAAATCAGCGCCGCTCTCCCGGAGCAGTGCGGTCACCGCCTGCTCAATGGCGACGGCGGCGCATATACCGTCCGCATCTGCGTGGTGCCGCAGGACGATCGGACGCGACGAGAAGACCGCTTTGCGGATCTCCTTTGCCACTTTGCGCATCTGCGGCCTCAGGGCCTCAAGAACCTCGCTCTCAACCAGGAACGGGATCTCCCGGGGCTCCGCACGTTTATCAAGTGCCGCCTCGATCCGCTCCCTGACCACTGCCGCCTCCTCAGGCATCAGGACGATCATGGACTCGACCTCGATCTGGAGCTGGTTGTTGCGCTGCATCACCTCGCCGGTGACTGCAACAATGTCCCCGAGTTCGATCTCAGGATATGCACGGACTCCGGCCTCGATGAAAGCCGCTGCGTTCGCCGTGCCGGACTCGTCCACAATCGTGAAGATAGTCGGGCCTGAGGTCTGCTTGATCTGGGCAACCTCCCCCCTGATCATCACCGTTTTTCCGACCCTCTTCCTGATATCGCCAAGGAGCACAGAGGGCATCTTCTTGATCACATTCTCCGTCTGGTAGACGATCGGCGTGACCTCCTCAAGGTCGATGTTGCCATTGCTCCTGACCTGAAGGACATGAACTATGATGGGGTCGCGCTCGGTATGCTTCATCTTCACGTTGGTCTTATGAACAAGACCTTTGACCCTGTCATTTAACTGGACAAAGACGCCGAAGGGGGCAAACCCCTGTACCCACCCGAGGTAGATCTTTCCCTCCTCCACCTCATCCAGGCCACAGGTTGCTCCAAGGCGATAAACAATTGTATCATCGGTATTTTGCATGTCAATTCTCCACATCAATCCCCGGACACATCAGCGGTGTGGCCGGTAAGTTCATACAACCGGCACTCACCATCCCGCCTGCCCTTCGCAATGATAATATCCCCGCTCTCCAGTCGAACACTCTTTCCCGGGCGGTATACCCAGTGATCACCGCGCTTGATGGCGAGCACAACCATCCCGGTCACCGTCCCGAGCGAAGCCTCCTTTAGGGTCCTGCCCACAAGCGGCGACGACGGCCCCACGCGCATCCGCGTGATGATCTCATCGGATTCCCGAACGATCCTCTTGAAGAGCGGCGGGATCTCGATATCGCGAAGCAGCACATCCACTATCGAATGGGCTGCATCGCTGATCGCCTGCGTAAACGCTGACATGTAGAGAAGGCCGCGAAGGTGGCGAACATCATCAATCTTTCGTGCGGCCTCGAGAATCCAGAGGTCCAGGTCGTAGCGCATATCATCGAGCCTTGAGTCCAGGGAGACCACCTCGTGCGCCACCTCCTTGTTGTTGAATAGAAGGGAGGTGTAGGCCAGTCCGACAGAGAGTTCCGAGAGGTTCTTCATCTCGATGATCAGTTGAACCGCGCGATCGAGGTCGTCGACCTCACCAATGCTCGATGGCTCTTTTCCGGGATATTCCACCATCCCGGCCATCCGGGCAAGAATCTCCTTCCCGGCCTCAGGGCCGCGTGCTATCAGGATATCGCCTGTCTCAACCCGTGTGTTCTTGTCTGGATCGTAGATCCAGCCTTTTCCACGCCGGATGGCGATCACCTGCATCCCGGTTGTGCTCTGGACCTTGAGGTCACCGAGCGTCCGGCCGGCAAGGTCGCTCCCCTGGCTGACAATGAGCCTGGTGACGATCTCCTCCGCCGCCGGCATGGCACGCCTGAGTTCTGCAGGGAACTTGATATCCTTTAAGATGAGTTTTGCCATATCCGAGGCCGAGTTAGCGATCCTCTCTGCGGCTTCGACCACCTGGAGCATACCACTCATAGCCTCGGCCTCTTCAAGCCTTCTTG
>LDZT01008497.1_pt1 | contig 10753 bp, 10 predicted proteins | sample 615521 | NCBI WGS metagenome assembly LDZT01 (sample SAMN03408292, study PRJNA278302) | terrestrial metagenome | isolation source: oil reservoir sample SB1 | place: USA: Alaska, North Slope, Schrader Bluff formation | collected 2011-09
GATCCGGCCGTATAGGTGTTTCCATATCCGTAAAGACGAAAGATCAGGCGGGATTCTGTAGCAGGTATAGAATTCAGATCCACTGTGATATTTTGGGAGGATGTTGTGATCTCCCAGCTCCCAAGATCTTCGCTGAATCCATCCAGACTGCTTCGAAGGGTAAAACAGGAGGGACCGGTGGAAGACCTTTCAATCTGTAAAGAGACGGATGTAAGCTGGAGGACACTTCCCGGGACTGGATAAACCTCCCATTCAAAATAATCTCCCTTGTCCATGGCCGAAGACAAATCCGCTTCGGTCCAGTTATTGGCATTGAACCGGTCATTGTTGGGTGCGTGTCGAATCCCGGGCCCGCGGCGGATAAGGAAAGATGAATCGGTCTTAGCCAAAAAAGAATGAACCACTTCTGCTTCCACCGTTATCTCTTCACCGGTATATCCGGCAAAATCCCAGGCGATAAGCGTGTCAGCCCAAAGGCTTTTTACACATATCAGTGCCTGAAGCAGGGCAATAAGTGCAACGGAAAACAGGTAACCTTTCACATGTTTCATGATGAACTCCTCTTGTACTTTTCCGGGGGCACCTGTAATATGAGGAAATCAAAAACATAAATCAAGATAATATTAAAAATATAATATTCAAGGGTTCTAATAACGTTTGCAGATTCCCCTGCGGATTGATAGATTCTTCTGTTAACCATACATCATGAGGAAGCCGCATGGAGTGCAGACAGGAGAAAAATCTGAAGCGGTGTAATTGCACCTATTCACCGTGTCCCCGCAAGGGAATATGCTGTGAATGTATCACTTATCATTTGAAAATGCGTGAATTGCCCGGGTGTTTTTTTCCGGATAATGCCGAGAAGACCTGGGACCGGAGTTTTGAACATTTTTCCCGTCTGGTTCAGGCGGGGCGGGTTTAACTGAAAGCACGGAGAGAAAAGATGAAAGAGATTCATTATACGTTGGATAATTTGAATGAGATGCTGGAGGCGGAAGGTTTGAGCAGCGAACAGATTGCAAAGGCGAAAACCCTGTTTCTTAAACGGTTGTCCTTGGATGCTCATATCTTTTATAATGGAAAAATGCAGACGATCCCCAAGGCTGCGGTTTTTGGGTTTAACTGGTTCAATGTGTGGTATACTCCCGGTGTTTCAAAGGTGTCCACCACGATTCGTGACAACAATCTGGCATCCTATGATTTATCCAATCGGGGGAATCTGGTGGCTGTGGTGAGTGATTCCACCCGGGTGCTGGGAGACGGCAATTGCACACCTCCTGGAGGACTGGGTGTGATGGAAGGGAAGGCTTTTCTTATGAAATATCTGGGAGGAGTAGATGCCAATGCCCTATGCATAGACAGCCGGAATGAAAAAGGCGAACACGATCCGGATAAAATCATCGATTTTGTAAAAATGCTCCAGCCTGGTTTCGGTGCTGTAAACCTGGAGGATATATCCCAGCCCAATTGTTATAAGGTTTTGGATACCCTTCGGGAAGTGTGTGATATTCCGGTGTGGCATGATGATGCCCAGGGGACGGCGTCTGTGACACTGGCTGGCTTATTCAATGCCCTGAAGCTGGTGGATAAACCCATTGGGGATGTCCGAATCGTGTTGTTTGGTGCCGGAGCTTCCAACACCACTATTGCCCGTATTATTCAGAAAGCCGGCGGTGATCCGGAAAAGATGATTATTTTTGATTCCACCGGATCCCTCAACCGTGACCGGGAGGATATCAGGGCGGATAGCCGGTATTACCGGAAGTGGGAGCTATGTGAATCCACCAATCCTCAAAAAATTCAGACCATGGATGAAGCCATGAAAGGGGCGGATGTTTTGATTGCTTTGTCCAAATCCGATCCGGATACCATCAAAACCCGGTGGATTCAGAGCATGGCCACCCGCCCCATTGTTTTTGCCTGTGCCAATCCGGTTCCGGAAATTTATCCCTACAGGGCCAAAGAGGCCGGAGCCTATATTGTGGCTACCGGGCGAGGAGATTTTCCCAACCAGGTGAATAATTCTTTGGGATTTCCGGGAATTCTCAAAGGGGCATTAATGGCCCGTGCCCGGAAAATCAGCGATGAAATGGCCATTGTGGCTGCCCGGTCCCTGGCGGATTTTGCCGAAAAACGAGGTATCCATCCTGACAATATTATTCCCACCATGGATGAAGCCGGTGTTTTTCCCTTTGAAGCGGCCGATGTGGCCTGCCAGGCAGTGAAAGAAGGGCTTGCCCGGGAGGATATTTCCCACGATGAGGCCTATGCCCGGGCGGAGAAAGGGATTAAGGAATCCAGAGAGCTGGTCAAATTGATGATCGATGAAGGATTTATCAAAACACCGCCCCAATCCATGCTCCAGACTGCCTTTGACTGGGCGGTTAAAGAAGTCAGATAAAGGGTGTCCACGTGTCGGGCGGAGGTGCCGTAAAGGTCATTTTTTCCCGGCTCACGGGATGAAGAATGGTCAGCTTCCAGGCATGAAGTGCGATGCCATCTCCCGGCCAGTCCCGATGGCTTCCATATCGGCGGTCCCCCAAAACGGGATACCCACGGTGTGAAAACTGAATCCGGATCTGATGATGCCGGCCGGTCAACAGGTCTATTTCCATCAGTGAAATATCTCCATGGGTTTTCCGGCGGCGGAAATGAAGTTCGGCAGACTGATCCCGGGGATCCCCTGTAACAAAACCTGCAATTTTATCCCGTCGGATATAATCTGAATATGTCCCTTCTTCCGGCGGTTTTCCCTCAACCAGTGCGAGATAGACTTTGTCAATCCGGTGTTTCCTGAAATACCGGCTCAGACGGGATGCTGCCTTGGAGGTCCTGGCAAAAACCATGACACCCGATGTAGGCCGGTCCAGACGGTGAACCAATCCCAAAAAAACATGACCCGGTTTGTCATACTTTTCTTTAATATAGCTTTTCCCCATATCCAGCAGGTTGGGGCCACCACTGATATCCCCCTGGGAAAGGAGTCCCGGTGCCTTATTGACAACAAGCAGGTGATTATCCTCGAAAAGGATCTGTTCCGGCGTTATTTCCTGATGAATGGGCATAAGACAAGTCTACATAAGTCATGCCAGAATGGAAAGTTTAAACAGCGCCGGTAAAATCCCGTCTGTTTTCTTGGAAATGAAAAGTGTAAATTAATTTTATGGATAAAGGACATGAAACAAGTCAGAAACCCCGGAATTTTTTAGCCTGCCTCAGAGATCATGTACTTTTATTTGACGGAGCCATGGGTACGATGATATATGAACGGGGTGTCTATGTTAATCAGTGTTATGATGCTTTAAACATCCAGAAGCCGGATTTGATTTTGGGGATTCACCGGGATTATGCCGATGCGGGAGCGGATGCGTTAACGACCAATACTTTTGGGGCGAACCGCTTTCTTTTGAAAAAATACGGTTACGAAGAACGGACGGTTGAAATCAACCGTAAAGGAGCTGAACTGGCCCGGCAGATCGCCGGCGAAGAGCTCTTTGTTGCCGGTTCCATGGGACCACCGCCAGACCGGATGGAGCCTTTGGGCAAACTGACTGTCCGGGAACTCCGGGAAGCTTATCATGAACAGGCTGAAGCGCTGATTCACGGCGGTGCGGATATTTTGATCCTGGAGACCTTTTCGGATCTGGGAATGATTTGTGAAATCATCCGGGAAATCAAAAGTGCCTTTCCCAAGGTCCCGCTGATAGGGCAGATGACTGTGGATAAGGAGGGACGTACATCCCTGGGAAGCACACCGGAAATTTTTGCCTCCGAAATTGTCCGGGCCGGAGCCGATGTGGTAGGGGTGAATTGCAGCCTGGGTCCCAGTACTATGCTGGAAGTGGCTGAACGGATCTTTCGGATTTCACCAATCCCCGTGAGTGCCATGCCCAATGCCGGACTCCCCCAACGGGTGGACGGACGGAATATCTATTTTTCATCTCCCGAGTATTTCAGTGAATACACCCGTCGATTTGTCCAGGTGGGGGTACGGATTGTGGGAGGATGTTGCGGAACCACACCTGATTTTATCCGGAGCATGCGGAATGCCCTCCGGTCTATACAGCCCCGGAAACGCATCGAGATTACATCCTTGCCGCCCCAACACGACGAAGATGTGGATTTGATCCCTACATCAAAAAAATCCCGTCTGGCTGAAAAAATAAGCCGGGGTGAATTTGTTACCACCGTGGAAATTGTCCCCCCACAGGGTCCCGATCCCAGGAAGGCTGTGGAACAATCCCGGATCCTCTTTGAATCCGGAGTAGATGCCATCAATATACCTGACGGACCCAGGGCGTTGTCGAGGATGGCTTCCAGTTATCTTTCACTGATCATTCAGCAGGAAACGGGCGGTGAGGTAATTCAGCATTTCACCTGCCGTGACCGGAACTTACTGGGGATGGTGGGAGATTTCCTGGGTGCTTATGCTGCGGGTATCCGGAATATTCTGATTATTACCGGTGATCCGCCGAAAATGGGGACTTTCCCTGATGCATCTGCTGTTTTCGACGTGGATTCCATCGGTCTCACACGGGTGGCTTCTATCCTGAATCATGGCCGCGATTTAGGCGGAAATGTCCTGAAAAAAGCAACAGGCTTTTTTATCGGTGTAGGAGCCAATCCGGGAGCCATCAATCCGGAGGAAGAAATCCGGCGTCTTGAGGAAAAGCGGGATTCCGGGGCCGAATATATCATGACCCAGCCTGTTTTTGATCCGGAAATTTTTCTCACCTTTATGGATCGGATCAGGCATATCAATCTCCCCGTCATCGCAGGAATATGGCCTTTGGTGAGTGTAAGGAATGCCGAGTTTATGAATAATGAAGTCCCCGGTGCCAATGTCCCTGACTGGGTTATGGAACGGCTGAAAAGGTCTCGAACAAGGGATGAAGCCCGGGAAACCGGCCTGGCGATAGCCCGTGAAACACTGAGGATTTTAAAACCCTATCTTCAGGGCGCCCAAATTTCTATGCCCTTTGGCAATGTGAAATATCCTTTGGAAGTATTAAAGGAGGTCTTATCATGAGCGATTTGAAATCTTCACCCCATGCCCAGATGCAGGTACTACGTCAGCAACTCATTTGGCTAACGGGATTACTGGTCATTTTTGCTGCATCGTTTCTCTTCGCCAGCTGGCGGATGCAAAGCCTGATTGTCCGGGTTGCTGGCGGATTGATCCTGGCTGACCTTGCGGCGGCTTCTGTTGCGTTTATGGGATACCGCTTTGCCCGGCAGGATCTGCCCATGACAAACCGGACAGCACGGTTTATCCGTCAGGAATTGCTGGTCACTTTTATCAGCAGCCTGATTCTTGTGGGGTATGGTGTTCGGGTGGCCCTGGATATCCCCGAACGGTTTAGTGAACCTGTGGCTGTGAATTCCAACTCCGTTTTTATTCTGACGGCAGCCTTTTTCCTGATCAATATCCTGAGCGCCTGGCTGATGAGAAAAATTTTAAACCGGGGTGGCTTTTCTCTCCGCATCCTTTCGGTGATAACCATGACTGCCGGCGGATTTCTTCTGTTGAAAAGTTCGTGGCAAAGATGGGATCCTGTCATCGCAATTCTCATGACTCTCCTCTATGTTCTGGCCATCTGGGATGTATTCAAATCGGTGGCTGAATTACTTCAGCAGGGAGTCCCTACCGGAATAAAACTCAGCAAAGTGGTGCAGGGACTGGAAAAGCAGGTGGATATAAATACTGTTTCCCAGGCCAGGCTCTGTTGGGAGGACGAAGGGCTGCAATTTACGGGAAAAGTGGTACTGAATACGGCGTATGATCCGAGCCGGGGAGATGCCATCCGTAACTATTTGAATGAAACCTTCGGGATTCAGCGTGCTGTTTTGGAACTTACATTCAGCGATGACACGAAATCAGATAACGATTAATGATTGAGGATTTTTTATGATACGTATTGTGTGTACCACATTTGCTAATGTTTATGACGGTCCGTCTTTTTCATCCCAGATGGTTACACAGGGTGTGGCCTGGGAAAAAATAGAACTTCTGGACAGGAAAGAGGATTGGCTGAAAATCCGTCTGCCGGATGATTATGAAGGATGGGTGCAGAATTTTTCAACCCTAGAAATGCCCGATGAAGAATATGAAAGATATCAAGAACTTGACCAGCGGGTCATGGATTTTCCCTTTGGCCGCCTGATGAACGATAACGGGGAATTTATCGGTGAAACGGTGATGGGTGGCTGCTATCCCATACCGGAAGATGCACCCGATTGTGTCATTTTACCCTCCGGTGTCCGGGGCTGTGTGCGGGGACAAAAACTCGAAACGGTTCATACTGTCCGGGCCCGGGTTATAGCCCTGGCTTCAGAAATGATGGGGACAGCCTACCTGTGGGGCGGGAAAACCGAATACGGAACCGATTGCAGTGGACTTATCCAATGTTGTTTTGGGATTGAGGGAATTCAAATGCCCCGGGATGCATCAAAACAAATCCAAGTGGTTAAGCATAAGGCAATTGAACCTGATGAAGCCGAACCCGGGGATCTGGCATTCTTCCGGAATGAAAAGGGACGGATTGTCCACGTGGCCATGATGACCGGTCCATCACAGTTTATTCACTCGTCCGGAGAGGTTAAACGAAATTCCTTCAGAAAAGATCACCCCATGTATTCTGAAAAACTGGCTTCCATGCTGGAAGGTGTTTATAAAATGCCAGATAAAACGGGATGTTGAATTCTGATTATCCTTTAAGTTATGATAAATACAATATGTTAAGAAATCCAATCATGGTTAAGCATTCTCCAATGTGTATAAAAGGAGGCAATAATGAATGGGATCATCTTTTTTAAAACCCGTAAACTGGCGGAAGTGACCCTTTTTTATACACGAACACTGGATATGACAATCTGGTTGGAACAGGCGGACTGCAGGATTCTTCAACGGGGGAATCTGCTCCTGGGATTTTGTCAGAGGGATTTTGTGGATACTCAGGGTACGATTACGATATTCACTGAAAACCGTGAAGAGGTGGATTATGTATACAGCCTGCTCAGGGAACGGGCAGACAAAGAACCGGTTTTCAATAAGACCTATGGGATTTATCATTTTTTTGCCCGGGATCCGGAGGACCGGACAGTTGAAATTCAATGGTTTGATCACAGACTGAGCCCGTACCGTAGTGGATCGGATTTGCTCATATCCCGCCGGAGCATCCGGTCTTTTACATCTGACCCCATCTCTGATGAAATATTGCATCGAATACTCGATTCCACCCGGTATGCTCCCTCAGCACGGAATTCCCAGCCTGTCTATTTTGTGGCCGTCCGGTCCGAAGATAAAATCCGAAAGCTGGCGAATGTCCGCTCCGCTGCGGCACCTATTGCAAAAGCACCCATGGCGCTGGCAATTGTTGCCGATCCCGGGATCAGCCGTCGTGCAGTACAGGATGGGGATATTGCCGCATATCATTTGCTGCTTGCCGCCTGGGATTACGGAGTGGGGACCTGCTGGATCGCCGACATGGACCGTCCGGAGGTAAAACAAATCCTCAATATACCGGATCATCACTACATTAGTACGGTGACACCCCTGGGATGGCCTGCCGAATCACCTCCAATCCGGGAAAGACGGCTGGTTTCATTGAAAAATTTGTGACGAATCAAGCGATTATATCAATGACAATCAAAAGGAGTCTGCCATGATTCAACGGGTTATCATTCTTTGCCTTTTTGGATTTTCTGTTTTATATGCAAAGGAGCCACAGCTTGAATACGTCCCGGCCAAATGGGATCAAATTCTTCAGCAGGTAAAGGATATCCGGGAGGATGTAAATGCAGAGAAGGATTCCCTGACCCAGGCGATTCTGGTCCAGGAAAAAAAGATCCGGGAGCATAAGCGGGAAACCAAAAAGGTTCTCCGTTGGAATACGGAAGATATCAAAGCTCCCGGCACGCCATCGGATTTTACTTCCTGGTTTCATTTTTCACCCAATCATCAGGATGCTACCGGGACCTGCTGGGCTTTTGCCGCCACATCCTTTGTGGAATCGGAAATCGATCGGATCAGCGGTAAAAAAATAAAACTCTCTGAAATGCACACCGTCTACTATGAATACCTGGAAAAAGTCCGGCGCTTCGTGGAAAAACGGGGGAATTCCTATGTGGGCCAGGGGAGCCAGATCGGCAGTGGTCTTCGGATTATGGACCGGTACGGCATTGTACCGGAATCTGTCTATCCCGGAACCCCGGGAGAATTCCATGATCATGAAAAGATGTACGATGAAATCATAGGCTATTTAAATTTCATTGAATCTCATGATATCTGGGACACTGAGCGGGTTTTGGACGGTGTAAAAGTCATCCTGAACCATACAATGGGTGAACCCCCTGCTGAATTTCTCTTTGCAGGTGAGTCATGGACCCCTAAACGGTTTGCCCGGGAATTCTTACAGTTCGACGGGGAGAATTATGTGGATTTGATTTCAACCATGAAAGATCCGTTTTATACCTATACTGCCTTTGATGTCCCGGACAATTGGTGGATGGACAGCTCTTATTACAATATACCCCTGGATGTTTGGATGGAGGTGATTGAAACGGCAGTAAAGCAGGGATACACCGTTGCCATTGGTGGGGATGTAAGTGAACCCTCTTTTCATAAAGAGAGAGACATAGCCGTGACGGCGCCGGTAGACATCCCGGAAAAAAAAATTGACCAGGCATCCCGGGAATACAGGATTTACAATGGATGTACCACAGATGATCACGGAGTGCACATTGTGGGATACACAAGGCACGGTGGCAGGGACTGGTACCTGATCAAAGACTCCGGAAGTACTGGCCGGGCGGGAGACCATTTTGGATATATGTTTTACAGGGAGGATTACATCCGGTTGAAAATGCTGGGTATTACCCTTCACCGGGATGCAGCGGAAAAAGTGATTGGATCATTTTAAAAATTGTGATTGTCACCGGCTGAGGGGATATGTAAATTTTCCCCCGGTGAGGGCGATTGGCTCAGTTGGTTAGAGCGCTGGTCTCACATACCAGAGGTCACTGGTTCGAATCCAGTATCGCCCACAGGAAGATTTTAAGAATCACAGTATAGGTTAGAGCGTCCCGACACACATGCCTGGAAGGGTACTGGTTCGAATCCAGTATTGACCACGAGAAGAGTGTCGGGGAATGAGGTACAAGTATCGAGATAGGTCTTTGAGTCCCCAAGAATGTATTTGGTCGTATCAAGATACTATCTTCTGACTTCTAACAATGAAACATTCACGTATTTTAAACAAGGTATTCTAATATATTAAAGATAATTTATTCTTGCATTTGATTGGGTTCGGGATTATTTTATCCCCGGGGGTACAAACGCATAAACATCTTCCTATATAGTGAGATTAGAATTTCATGAATTTGCATAATCCCGCATCCTAAGCATAACCGTTACCTGTGAATCTTGATGGAAAAATGGGAAGAGATTGGGTGGATTGGCACCTCGATACGCCTATCTGTTGATGGTTTACTCGAGGACCCAGTGTGTCGCTGACTCTTTTCAAAGTCCAAGGGTGTTTTTTTACCGGGAAGATGAAGGTGGGGTCGTTTTGTGTTATAATGTTCCACGGCTTCCCGGCATTTTTGGATAAGTGTTGAAAGATTGGGAATATCCCAGTATTTCAAATACTCATTTTTAATAATTCCGTTTACTCGCTCTGCATAGGCATTTTCCTGAGGATTCAGGCACATACTGATGGCAATATTATGGTCTGTTAAATAGTTCACATAGGCCATTTCACCGTATTGAGAGCCTCTGTCAGAGTGATGGATAAGATAATACAAGAGAGCCCCTGCTTCATGTATTGCCATCTTTAAGGCCTTTAAATTCGCCGTAGCGCGAAGATGATCGGATGCACTGAACCCCAGGATCCGTTTCGTATACACGTCGATGATAAAGACCAGATAATAAAAAACATCCCCGATCTGGTAATACGTGATATCGGACTGCCACAGCTGGTTTTTATCCCATAATAACATCCCTTTTATCAGATTGGGATAATACAGCTTTCCCGGGTAAGTTGTCCGACTGTAATTACGCATCTTCCGAAGGCGATATCCATTATCCATCATTACCTCGATAAAACGATCCCGACCTATAAAGTCCGGTTGTAAAATGGTATACATCTTCTCTACACCACATCCCGGATGTACCTCTCGTAAAAGGTCTGCCTCTACGCACAATGCATATAATCGGGCATTAAATGCCGCTTGACGCTGATTGTGCTGATGATGGGACTGACGGCTCACTCCCGCGGCTCTGTAAACCTGGCTCATCGGATATCCTGTGTTTCGTCGGTTTTCCCGGAACCAGTCAAGGCTGGTGTAGAGAAGTTTTTTTTTACGTCAATACCCAGCTCCTCCCTTGCAAGCTCAATCATCTTCTCCAACAGGTCAATTTTGATCTGCTTCTGACCCAGCATACGTTCCAGTTCCCCAATGCGTGTTGTCAACTCACTGATCTTTTTGGTACTGCTCTCTTCCATTTCTACTACCCGTATCTTTTTCTTGTTATATACCGAATACTTATGGATCCACCGGTAAATTACTGTCCTTTGAATCGAATAGAGACTGGAAATCTCGTTGACAGTAAACTCCCCCGTTTCATACTCCTTGACACGTGCTTTCTTAAACTCCTCCGTAAAGGTTCTTTGCGGCCTTAAGTGAATTTTTGACTTTCCCATAAGTGACTTTTTCTCCTTACTTTTTTGTCAACCTATTTCAGGGAAAGACA
>LDZT01010241.1_pt1 | contig 10728 bp, 10 predicted proteins | sample 615521 | NCBI WGS metagenome assembly LDZT01 (sample SAMN03408292, study PRJNA278302) | terrestrial metagenome | isolation source: oil reservoir sample SB1 | place: USA: Alaska, North Slope, Schrader Bluff formation | collected 2011-09
TCCCTTGCCTTATCCTTATCCTCAAAAGAAGACAAAAAAGCTGAAGAACCAACAGGGAATATCTCATGACACACCTCTATACCATTAATACTCTCGTTAACTAATAACCGATTTGGAAATGTGATTTTTGGTTCAACTATATTCTCTTGTTCAAGCATGTATAGCAATTAGCAAAAATATTGTAAGTATTACATATCTCCTATTCAACAAACGATTTTACCACAACAAAAGACAAATACCCATATTTAAAAAGAGTGATATATAAACATTCTTTTGATATAATATCCCCTATGGTAAAAGAAATAACACCTGAACAAAAAGAACCTAACAAAGGAGAGCAATACCTAATCCAATGTTTTCAGAATGGGGGACCTATTAACGAAATAGGTAAAGCATTCAGTAAAAGGGATATAGTGAAGGAAAGAAAATTAAAAATATTTGCAAAAGATATATCAAATGAAGATGGAGAAGTAGTAAGAGTGATTAAGGGATACTCATATAGAGATGAGGGAGAATTAACAGATGAAGATTTTGAACTGTTCAATCAGTTAGCACAAGAACTTAAGGAAGTTCCTAAGATTAAGATAAGATATACTAAAAACGACGTGACTACTGAAGCAGGAACTTTCAGAAAGCCAACTCAGGTCAGTTATCACATATCACCTGATATGGAAGAATTTGAAGATTAGAATTATTTACAAACTATGGAAAGAATAAAGGTTAATAACAATATAGAAGAAGTAATACAGAAAGCAGTAGAAGTATTAGATAACGGAGGTATAATCATATACCCCACAGAAACATGCTACGGTATTGGAGTAGATGCTACTAATACTGAAGCTCTAAAAAAATTACTCAACTACAAAAAATTCAGAGGTTCTAAACCAATATCCATAGCAGTATCTGATACAGAAATGGCAAGTAAATATGTAGAAATAAATGAAATGGGAGAAAACATATACAAAAACTATCTACCAGGACCAATAACAGTAGTATCTATGAGCAAGGGTATCCTACAGCCCCCAGTGGTCTCCCAACAGGGCACAGTAGGAGTAAGGATACCAGACTACCCATTAATGTTAGAACTACTTAAAGAATATGGTAAACCAATTACAGCTACATCAGCTAACATGTCATACAGATCAGCTCCATATGATATAGACAAACTGCTAGAACAACTACCAGAGAAAAGTAAAAAGATGATAAATTTAATAATAGATGCTGGAGTACTACCCAAAAATCCACCATCTACCGTACTTGATACAACCTTAAATACACTCTCTGTACTTAGAGAGGGGAAACTTAAATTTGAAGAAGCTATAGTTAAAAATAGAAAGTTAGTAAGTAATGTAACCAAAACCCCAGAAGAAACTACAGATATGGGCTATGAATTTAGTAAAAAGTACTTAGACCCACACAAACCAGTAGTAGTTGCTTTAAGTGGAGAGTTAGGAGCAGGTAAAACTCAGTTTACTAAAGGTATAGGGAAACAATTAGGAGTAAAAGAAATAGTAACATCACCAACATATACCATAATAAATGAGTATGAGTATGGCGATGGAAATATACTTGCTCATATGGATACATGGAGACTTATGGATGATGAATTAGAGAAGAGTGGTTTAATAGAGCATCTAGAAGCTAAGAATATTGTGGTTATAGAATGGGCTGATAAATTCTATCAAGAGATACATGCACTTTGTGATAATATGAATATACCTATATACAACATAAAATTTAACTATATCTCTTTAGAGAAAAGAGAGATAACGATATATGAAGGATAGAAAGGATAGATTAGTTTTAGGAATAGATACAAGCTGTGATGATACATCGGTAGCAGTACTTAAGAGTAGAAAGGTACTCTCTAGTGTAATATCATCTCAACTTGATATACATGCAGAGTATGGTGGTGTAGTACCAGATATAGCTAGAAGAGAGCATGAGAAGAATATACCTAAGGTTTTTGAAAAAGCATTAAGAAAAGCGAAAGTAAGTATAGAGGATATAGAGTATATAGCTGTGACATATGGTCCAGGTTTAGCTATAGATTTAGAAGTCGGTATTAGCTTTGCTAAAGATCTGAGTAAGAAATACAATATCCCAGTTATACCTGTTAACCATATGGAGGGACATCTCCTTTCATCTCTACTTCTCAACAGTAAGGGTAGTGGTACGGTAGAAGGTGATATACAGGATATATTTCCTGCTTTAGGTCTCCTTATGTCAGGTAAACATACAGAGTTAATATATTCTACTGGTATTGGTGATTATGAAAAGATAGGTCAGACATTAGATGATGCGGCTGGAGAAGCTTTTGATAAGGTGGGTAGAATACTTAACTTTGGTTATCCTGGTGGCCCTGTAGTTACTGAGTTTGCTAAGAAGGGTAAGAGAGGTAGTATAGAGTTTCCTATACCTATGAAAAATTCTGGTGATTTAAATTTTAGTTTTTCTGGTATTAAGACAGCCGCTTTATATAAATCTAAAGAGTTAAGAGAAGAGGATAGACCAGAGAAAGAGTGGGTATATGATTTTTGTAGAGGTTTTGTTGATTCAGTGTTTGAGTCAGTGGCTATTAAATTAACAGATGCTATAGAGCAGTATCCTAAAGCTCAGCATGTTTTAATAGGTGGCGGTGTGTTTAATAGTGAGGAGATGCTTAGAAGAGTTGGTTCTTTAGTTAGGGGATATTCTCTAGAGTATCTCTATCCAGAGAAAGAGTATAGAGGGGATAATGGGGCCATGGTTGCATTGGTTGGATTTATGCATATAGATGATGCTATATATGGTAAGGAATTAGATGAGTTGGATAGGGATCCTAGGTTGAGTTTGTAGTTGTTATTTAGCCCATATTTTGTTACTATTTCCATAGAGTGCTTCGGCATTTCACTTTCTCCTTCGTTTAGGGGGGAGCTCTTTAATGGGTTTCCCCCTATAATTAGGAGAGCAGGAAGAATATATTGTCTGATCTTAATTGATCGTCATTTGTATATTTTTCCTGTCCCCTGAGTTTTTTCTAGAGAGTTTTTGTGATAAAATACCCTGTACTTTAATATATATGCCGAAGTGGTGGAATTGGCAGACACGCTACCTTGAGGTGGTAGTGGGAGTTAAATCCTGTGCAGGTTCAAGTCCTGTCTTCGGCACCATATTAAGTAAGGGCGATTAGCTCAGCTGGCTAGAGCAATTCGTTTACACCGAATAGGTCGTAGGTTCAAGTCCTACATCGCCCACCATATCAAGATTCCCATTAAGGATAATTGGCTCCATAGCTTCAATCTCTGAAGTGTAGGATATATCAGGTATAGGATTTAGTAGGTATATAGGTTTGTTTAATACACAAGCAAAAGCCATTTCAATAAAAGTATTTCCCCCAATATAGTTTGGTAGGCCATTTTTATCATAATTTAGTACTAATAATGCATCAGAATCTTCAATTTTCTTGTAGTATCCTCTAATTAAATCACCCTTAATCTTTGTATTTGAATCTTCCTCTTTTTTAAGGGCATGGTTATCTATATGTTTTTCAACTCCAACTGGAAGAATTGTCGTATGACCATGCTGCATAAGATACTTACTTGTGTTTACCATTTGCTTTGGAAATTTCATGGAGGCTACAATAGCGATTTTCATAAAACCAGTATACCTTTTTTAATTTATTGTGAGTAGTATTGAAAGGTTTTGATTAAGTTCCAGGCTATCCAATACATCCCACCATTTCCAACTTTCCGAATCCTTGATATATTTAACTATGCAAAAAGTTAGTCAAACACTTGAAAATGAACTAAGGGAATATTTAAAAGGACTTAGTTTAGATATTCTTCAAATGAATTTTGTTCCCCTTGGAGAGGAAAGTTATTGTTGGAAAGTAGAAACTAAAACTGAGACTTTATTTCTAAAATACTGCACACAAGAAAGAATCTCGAGAAACTTATCTAAAATTAACTCTTTACTCTTTTCTTTATCTAATTACGATTTTATAGTTCCCCCTATACCTATTAACGGTAAGACAGAGCAACCCTTTAAAGAGGGGTATATATACGCCAGCAACTTCATTGAAGGTAAGGTACAACCTATGAGTACCCTAGAGATACCTAGTAGGGTGATCTCAAGAATAAATGCAATAATGGCTCAGATTCATACATTTAAAGTAGATATCGAAGGTTTTTCTAAGGAGAACTTTAATTACAACTTCAGAGAAGAATATACGAAAATATTAAACGATATTGATAAAGGAAAAGAAATACCCGAGTTAACTTCAAAAGATGTTAAGAAGGTAGATGCTATGATAGTTAAGTTAGAGAAGATGACTGCTAATTTTGTTAAAAACTCTCCTTCAATGGTTTTAACACATGGAGATATTACAGGAGGGAATATAGTAGAAACAAAAGAGGGAGGAATAAAACTATTGGATTGGGATGAAGCTAAAATAGCTCCCAAAGAAAGAGATATAAACTTTATAAATGATCATCCTGCTTTTGAGATGGAAGTGTATAAAAAGATAACGGGTATAAGAGATATAGATCAGAACCTAACAGAGTATTATGGTTTGGTATGGTCTTTAGAATCAATAATTGAAAACAGTAAAAAACTTCAATATTACAAAGAAGAGTATGGGACAAGAGAGTATTTGATGGAAGATATTATTGATAGTCTAAATAGTTTTTAAATTGTAAATCAAGAATGATATGACAACAGTAAGAATAGGGGATACTTCTTCGTTAGAAAAGAAAAGAATCGTAAATACCTCAGGAGGCTGCTATCTGGTTCGTAAAGTAGATAATAATTTTGAATTACTTGTTATCCATAAAAAATGGCCAGATGGTAAAGAACACTATGTATTACCTAAAGGACACAAAGAAGGTGATGAATACTTAGAGGAAACAGCTAAGAGAGAAACTATAGAAGAGAGTGGGTATACTGATTTCAAATTACTTAAGTATATTGGCTCTTGTACATACGAATTGGATTGGAAAGAAATACAACTTAAAACAGATCATTACTACTTAGCAATTTTACAGAGCGAAGAACAGAGAGATAGGAAACCTGAGGAATATGAGAAAGTGGTAACGGTTAAGAATATTTGGGTAGATTTAGAAGAAGGGTTTAAACTACTAACCTTTGAGAATCAAGAAGAGATACATGATAAGATTAGGGAATTAATACCAAACTAGAATTATGTTTAAGTTCCAGGCTATCCAACACATCCCACCAGCTCAGTTCTTTCTTATAGCATATTTGATAAATATTCTATCTGCGTGTCTTTTCCTAGTAGTAAATCCTGAATTTTTGTATTAACAATATGTGTTGGTTTGAATGGTTCTCCTAATTTATAACCTTTAAATCTAAATAATTTTGAAGAAGAAAACACTTTCAATTTAGAATTTGGAAGTATGAATATTTCAACTTCTCCATAATGAGTAGGATTACCGTGAGGGATCTCACCTATCGAAATTGTATTGGGAATATCAGATAGCTCAATTAGATTTATAACAGCAGAAGAGTACATGTCAGCACCAGTTAGCACAAATGTCTTGTATTTCCCTTTATATTTTCTCAAGAATTCAATTAGAGGCTTTAATACCTCCGAATCACCTCCTTTATTATTTCTTAAATCAATAATTAAGTTGAGTAGAGAAGATTTTTTAAATATTTTTATTACTTCAGATATACTCAAATCTTCCATTTCAGTGCATTCGTTATATTGAAAATAAAAAGATTTTAAATCAAGCATATGCTTAAACCAGTAGGGCTTTCTCACTTTAAGTGATTCGTCCACTTTAGGGATGTTTTTAAGCATAGAAATCATTTTGATTTTACTGTCCTCAGGAGATATCTCTATAGATGTTTTCTCCTTTTGGTTTTCCAATTGAAGTTTAATGTTTTCATCTTTTTTAATATTCAGGTAATCAAGAATAACAGGCTCCATAAGTTTGGAGGATAGATAATATTTTGTAGAGGTCTCATTTTCTTGAGGAATCAGAGGAGTTACAATGTTTTCTATATCATCTATTGGAAAGTTATTTATTCTGGTTAACTTATAGCCTAGAAATTCAGATAGAGTTTTAGAGGATTTTATTAGATAGTACCCATCATTAAAAAATTTAAATTGGAACATAAAACTTTTTGCCCCAAAAACATCGTATGATAATTCTAATTGTGTATGTCCATCCTTTAGTTTTGGAAGAACGCTTATAATAGCTAGACCTAGGTCTCTTATACTTTTAACATTTTTTGTCTTACTTTCTAGTAAGGTGTGAAAATCTTTCTTCAAAATATACTTATAGGGATTGGGATGTATTTCTTCCAATTTTTTTTGGAATTCATTTATATCTTGCTTGATTGCTTTCTTAGTTAGGTTCGTCATTTAGGTATTATATAGTATCTTGCAGTTGTATATAAGCTTAAGAATTAAATTCTACAATAAGGATGAATTTTTTAAGTTTCAGGCTATCCGACACAACCTACCATTAAAGATATTTCTCCATTTCTATATGCAATACTAAACCATCTTTATTAGGTATTTCCTTTACATCTTTGTATCCTAGGTGTTTATAAAAATCATGTGCTATTAAACTAGACCATAACCAAATTCTTTTATAACCATTATCTTCAATACATTTCTCAGCTGTCTGTGCCAATTTTCTACCTAAGCCTTTCCCCATGTGTGAAGGTAGAACGTAAAGTGATCTCATCTTATCTTTTTTTGCTAATACACAACCAACTATATCTCCATCTTCTTCTGCTACAAAATAATCATAGTTTGTAATATATTTAGTAAGTTTTTCTACTGTATAGTTATTAACAGTCTCTTCCATATCCTCTTGTGGATATATGTCTTTATGGGTAGCAAGAATAGATTCCCTTATAACATACTGTATTGATTCTATATCATCTTTTGTAGCTCTTCTTATTTCCATAATTGTAATCTTATATTTTAATCTACAACTATATTACCAAATAACTGGTTTTTAATATATTAACATTAATTATAAATTCCTATCTCCTTAATCCAACCCATCATCTCTAAAATATACCCCAAAATCTTCATGGTATAATTTGTTATTGAATATGCAACACCAAAATCATCACAAACATATGATAGAGGACTTTAAAAAGAGATTTTACATCTCAGCTGTTTTAACAATCCCTGTACTCATACTCTCCCCACTAATCCAAGACTTTTTAACATTCCTACAACCTCTAAGTTTCCAAGGAGATAAATATATCCTCTTTATACTCTCCTCTGTCATATTCTTTTATGGTGGTTGGCCATTTCTTACTGGGCTAATCTCTGAACTAAAAAAGAAAACACCTGGTATGATGACCCTCATTGCAGTAGCTATAACTGTAGCATATGCATACAGTACTGCAGTTACATTTGGACTAGAAGGGAAGTTCTTCTTCTGGGAACTAGCAACCCTGATAGATATCATGTTGGTAGGTCACTGGATAGAAATGCGCTCAGTGATGCAATCATCCCGTGCATTAGAAGAACTTGCCAAGCTAATGCCTACCCAAGCTCACCTAATCGAAAAAGATGGAAGTATCAAAGATATACCCTTAGAAGAAATTAAAAAAGGAGATATCGTTTTAGTCAAACCAGGAGAAAAAATACCTGCAGATGGAACAGTCCTATCTGGACTATCCTATGTAAATGAGTCGATGCTTACAGGAGAATCTAAGCCCATAGAAAAAAAGAAAGGTGGTATTGTAATCGGTGGCTCTATCAATGGTGAAGGCTCATTAGAAATTGAAATACAAAAGACAGGAGATGAATCCTTCCTCTCTCAAGTAATTGAGCTAGTACGGGAAGCTCAAGAAAGTAAATCTAAAACTCAAGATTTAGCAAACAAAGCAGCCCTATACCTAACTATAATTGCCATTTCTGGGGGTCTAATTACCTTAGTAGTTTGGCTTTTACTCGGTAAAGACCTTGCTTTTGCACTCGAAAGAACTGTAACTGTCATGGTTATTACATGCCCTCATGCACTTGGTTTAGCTGTTCCACTGGTGGTGGCTGTATCTTCTACAATATCTGCGAAAAAGGGGATATTAATAAGGAATAGGGTAGCTTTTGAGAAAGCAAAAGATATACAAGCTATCATCTTTGACAAAACTGGCACTCTAACCAAAGGAGATTTTGGAGTTACAGATGTAATATCTTTAAATAAACAAATAAATGAGAAAGAACTCTTGAAATATGCAGCCTCCTTAGAAACCAACTCCGAACATTCTATTGCACGGGGAATAACCCAGGAGTCAGAAACCACATTTCCTGTTAAAGAATTCAATTCAATGCCAGGAGAAGGGGTAGAAGGTGTCATTAATGGAAAAAGAGTTAAAGTAGTAAGCCAAAACTATTTAAATGAAAATAGAATTCAATATTCAAACAAGAGAATAGATTCCCTTATTGAGCAAGGGAAAACAGTTGTTTTTGTTCTAATTGAAAACAAATTACGGGGAGCTATTGCCCTAGCAGATCAAATTAGACCAGAATCTAAAGAAGCAATCTCTCAACTTAAAAGTATGGGTATAAAATGTATTATGCTTACAGGAGATAACAAGAAGGTAGCTCAATGGGTATCTGAGGAACTAGATTTAGATAGCTATTTTGCAGAAGTTTTACCTCACCAAAAAGCAGAGAAGATAAAAGAGGTTCAAAATGAGGGTTTAATTGTAGCAATGGTAGGAGATGGGGTAAATGATGCGCCTTCTCTTGCTCAATCTGATGTTGGAATTGCAATAGGTGCAGGAACAGATGTAGCGGTGGAAGCTGCTGACATAATTTTAGTTAGAAATAATCCCTTAGATATTCTCTCTATAATATCGCTGTCTCAAAAAACATATGGAAAGATGGTACAAAATCTTATTTGGGCTACAGGTTATAATGCCATTGCTATACCAATTGCAGCAGGAGCATTATATAGCTTTGGTATTTTATTAAGTCCAGCTGTGGGTGCAATTTTAATGTCTCTAAGTACTGTAATTGTTGCTATAAACGCAAGACTTCTTAAAGATTGAGGTTAATATATTATATAACTTAAATATTTTTAACATATGTTTTCTATAGAAGATGCAAAGAGAATAGGGGATCAGTTGAACATTGACTGGAATGTTGTTGATATTAATGAGTTTCATATGGGTTTGAATGTGGAACTAGAACATGGTAGTAGAGATACAAATACTGATGTTACTAATAATGATCCAATATTAACAGGGAAGATTGCATTAGCACATTTAAACGAATTGCCTGATTACTATACTAAACTAAAAAAGATAGAAGAATAGTGGAAAAACACACTCCTTTCCGGTCTCATATCTCTCCCCGTTATATCCCTTGAAATCAGGTTTATTTGTGCTAATATAATTAGTATTAAGAAAGAATTAAAACAAAATTGGATGCTTGGATTCTTCGGGTTATTTAGTTTACTGGGCTTTAGATATTTCCAAACAGGAGAGTGGTTAGATTTAACATGGTTTACTTGGATTCTCTGGTTTCATTATTTTATCCCCCCTAAAGAAACAATAAAAAGTTAACCCTGTTTCTAATTTCAGGGCTGTTCTATATAATCATCTTTGAAGTAGTCCTCATACTGTTTCAACATTTCTTCCTTAGAATCTAAAATTCTCTTTGCTCTACTTCTGGATATATTAAAAGATTGCCAATTCCCAGAATCCTTATCTTCCTGAGAACGTAAATACAATCTACTCCCAAGACTATTTTTCATATCACCATCTAACATATCTAATGTTTTTACTACTTCTAAAATAGCATCATCAGAGAGGGTACTTAAATAGTAAACATCAATTTTCCCAGTAGTAGTAAATCTCTGAATATTCTGTCGTGCAATAAATAGGTCAGGATTAAGCAAATTCATTCCCACTAAAAACACAATAATTGAAATAAAAACACGTAATGCGAACATATTCTCTCTACTATCCCAATGTATTTTATATACCAACAAACAAAAGATAATACCAAGTAAGATAATAAAGGTATGGCTATACAACCTAAGTGTTGTAAAACCATAAGCTTCTTCATACAACGATAAGCGTGTAAAAGCCGATACCATTATTACAATTACTTGAGCAATCATTGTTGTACTTAATACTTTAAACCCTAGAATATGAGAATTCTCTTTTTGGGCAATATATTTTTCAATTGTCAAAAGCAATAACAACGAAATAACTGCAACTCCAATTAATTCAAAAAACCCCTGTCTAGCATATTCAGCATAAGTAAATCCTTGTGCAGAAATATTACTTTCACCTCCAAAGAGATAGGTTAGTTGTACAAGAATAAATAGAAAAAACAGGACATTAACCAAACTCAAAACTACGGAACTTTCTATATTCCCAATTTCAAATTTTTTATTCTCCTGATTAATGATTTTTTGCTTCTTTGATTCTTCAAAAATATATGAGTATGCACCAATAAAAATAAGTGTAACAATTAAAATTAAAATAAATCTGAAGAATGTTTCTGGTTGTATATTGATGGTAATTAAATCTGAAACATATTTTTGAAAAATTAAGTCCGCAGAAGAGAGGAGAAATATGAAAATGGATATTATAGGAATAGCCATTACAATACCTTTTACTATATGAGAGAAAGTTTTTTGGTCTTTATTATTTTTGTTCAAAGAGAATAAATCAGAAAGAGTATGAAAAAGTGGCAATACGAACTGCAATGGAAGAAAAATGACCTTTATGTAATCTTTC
>LDZT01005337.1_pt1 | contig 10718 bp, 13 predicted proteins | sample 615521 | NCBI WGS metagenome assembly LDZT01 (sample SAMN03408292, study PRJNA278302) | terrestrial metagenome | isolation source: oil reservoir sample SB1 | place: USA: Alaska, North Slope, Schrader Bluff formation | collected 2011-09
GAACGGACGGGAGTGGTTACGTCGGTCATTGGACAAAGAAAAATGCGCCTGTCTGGTCCATGGAAATAAGGTTTTACATATTGAGGATTATGGACTTGCACAACGTTTGCTTGACAGTCAGATAGATACCCGGTGGGAAAAAATGCTTACTGGATTTTTGAAGGATGTCTTCCCGACCATGACTCAAACGTTAGGACCCGGAATGACCTATACCTGGACGTTGTGGCAAAGCGAATGGGCCAAGGATTACCTTTTTGAGAGTCCGCAGGCATTGAATACCTGTAAAGATGACTTCCTTCGGCATGCCATGATGACCGGAACCAGCGATCGTGTCTTGCGCTATATGGGCCGTCCCGTTGACGCAAATGGTCAGCCTCATCCTTTAGCCAATCCGGAACTTATGACCCGGGTCAACTTATGGCAGGACGGCCTGCGTTATCCGTCATTGGGTGGATAAGAACAGTTTGAAGCTTTACAATGAGCAGAATGTCCTGCGCAAGCTGTTTCCGACCTTAAATTTGATGTGGCCTCCATTACCAATAAGGCTTTACCATAAAAGACGGAGTATTCCTTATGGGCAAAAGGCATGACCAAAAAACAGCTGTCTGCTCGCATTAGCCACCATTTGCGGTTATTTCGTGATCATGGTTTGATTCGCAAATTGCCGAACCAGCGAAAATACATCCTGACTGAAAAGGGGCAAAAATTAAATACCGCTTTGAGCGCTGCCTTAGCCGCTTCCACACAGGAATTGCTTAAATTGTCTGCTTGATAACTTGTTTTTTATTGTAGTTCTTAAACCGTAAGGTACTAACAAATTAATTCTGTTTTACCAAAACAGAAGAAGTTATTTTCAAGTGTCTCAACATGCTGGTTTTTGATCAAATTCCATGGCCTTTTTGCCTATAGATGGATCAGCTAAATAGTTTCTGTATGCCAAAGATAGAGCCCACTTGTATTGCCTTTCCGAGCTTTCAGGGATAAAGTTTATTCTCCCAACTATTTCAAATAGTTTTTCAGCAGCCTGATCGCCCTTTAAGCCAAGTTTCATTACCTCAAGAAAAGCCTGCTCTACTCCAGCCAATCCTATCATATCTCCGCCAACGTCTATCTTATATATTTTTGTTACTCATGTATGTAGGGAAATATCTCTTTTACAATTGATTAAAAACAGGATACCATAATACACCCATCAAGGCAACAATGCCTGCGCCTGCTTTGGTAGCGCATTTAAAACTCATACTTTGACAAGTAAAAGCGGTCATGTTAAATTTGTCTTAGGTGTTGTTAATTGGTAAATTGTTAATAGAAAGGAAGTGATTCAGATGAACGAAATTATTAATGTTATCAAACGCAGGAGAAGCATTAGAAAATTCAAGACCGAGCAAATAACCGATCTAGAGATGCAGGAAATATTAAAATCGGCTTTGCTCGCTCCTAACGCAATGAACAGGCAAAAATTACATTTTACAGTAATCCAAAACAAAGACCTGCTTGATAAAATGGTCAAAAGAATCAAAGAAAATATGCTTGAATCACGTATAGGGCTCTTAATTGACAAGGCAAGCGCCCCAGACTACAACACTTTTTATAACGCTCCCACGGTAATCCTGATTTCAGGCGAAGAAAAGGCGCCTTTCATTCAGATTGACTGCGGGGCGGCAGCGCAAAATATTACCCTGGCATCAGAATCACTGAACATAGGCTCATGCCTGATCACATCTTCCGGTTACCTTTTTTCAACATTCAGGGACAATGACTTAAAAAAGGAATTGGGCATCCCGGCCGGCTACAGCCACATTTGCACTGTGGCGCTCGGCTACAAGACCGGCGAAGATCCGCCCACACCGCCAAGGAACCCGGACGTAGTAAACCACATAAAATGACCGCATTGTGTTAAAAGTTCCGTTGAAAAAACTGCAGCTGCATGTCTTCTCTTAAAAGACATCGGGGCTGCAGTTATTTTTCTCTGAAAAATTATTTGTGACGCGGCTTCTCGGAAACCTGTTTGATGGTTCTTGTAATCACTGTTATAATTTGAGCTTTGCCCCCAATCAAATCCAAACTAACCTCGGTAAAAATTTCTCCAGCCAGGGAAGCAGCATAATGAGGAGGTAGTTCGTTTAAAGTCAGGGCTAATATGTCATCCTGGCAGATGCTGCATGTGCAGGTCCCGGGATTACTTTTTAAATATTCCTTTAAAACACCGGGCATAATTCTTCTTACCGCTTCTTCCGTATAATTGATCATTTTTTTGTATATACGGGACATTAAAGGAAATCATCTACTGAAGTGTGTTTCTAAAAAGTCCCGGATTTTAACCCCCTTCTCCAAAGAGTTTTCCTTTCCGGGCAATCAGCCTCTCTACTAAAGCCCTGCGGCATAAGTTGCCAGGTTAATAATGTTTGAAAAGTTGGGTCGATAAAGTGAAAAGGACCTGTCATGCTCTGTATGAGGCAAACGTTAAGGATAGATAAAATGGAGGGAATGTATGTGGATTTTGTTTTTCGTGCCGCTTATACACCCTTGTTTAATAGTGGACTTTAATCCTTTATGAACATGCTCACAAGTGAGCTGATTATCATAATAATCAAAGCAGAAAGCAAAGCTACCCAGAAGTTTGCAATATCAAAACCTTTGATTACCGCACTGACCAGCCACAGCATCAACCCGTTGATTACCAGGGTAAATAAGCCTAAAGTGATAAAGTTAATGGGTAGAGTCAGCAAAATAAGAACCGGACGGATTGTAGCGTTAATAAAACCAAGCAAAATAAAGCCAAAAATAGCGGCGAGGAATGTAACATCAAATCCCTTGACAAGATAAGCGGTTAAAATAATCCCCGCAACATTCAAGGCCCAGCGGATGTTTAATTTCCTTCCCATTGATAACCCTCCTTCAGCCCATATATTATATCTTCCCATGATTATCGGACCCTGTCAAGAAATAATGCCAGCGGTTTTGGCGAACTGGCGGAACGCTTAGCGAACGGCAGTATTATGGTGAAGCACGTTCCCTTGCCTTCCTATCATGTGAATGCCAATAGAAATCCTTTTGAAGATCACTTAAACGTATCACATGGTAATTCACATCAGTTATCTCAAAGTTTTGCCAATCAGCATTAATATCAATAACTAACATTGATTTAGTTTCATATTCAGACCGCTAACTAGGTCAAGTCCTTGCAAAAGTAGAATTCTGAACCCCCTTATTCCCTTTATTGACCGAACACGGGTTTAACCACCTGTTTTCTAAGACCATATTTAGCCCATTCAAGTTTTGTTTATAACTCAAATTAAACCATCATTATGCAATATTGTTATATATTGCTAATATAGTAACGCTTGACCGACTGTTCGTTCAATTAAATGGCTTTAAAATAAATTATCTAAATTTAGTTCATGGAAGTGATTATTATAAAAATACAAGAAGTAAAGAAAATCATCCAGCTACGGTAAAGAGGCAATAAACAAACGTTAATGATGTTCTTGCAGCCATTTATTTGCTGGTTGGTTAGCTCGGAGCAAGTGGCTTTTCAGGGAAGAGGAGGATAGAAAGAACAATGAAGATAAGCCGGAAAATGATTTCAATAATTGTAATAGTTATGGTTGCCGGCACACTTTTGGTTTTTAGACTGGCAACAACAAAAAAGAGGCCTGTGCCAGCATCCGCTGGCAACAAGACCTACGTTGAGGTACAGCAGGCAAAGACTGTTAAAAGTGCTTCCGTACTGTCGTTTAAAGCTACTCTGGAACCGGTTGAAGAAGGGATTGTCGGCAGCGAGATGAGCGGCAAGGTAGTCAAGATCCTGTTTGATAACGGTAAAAAGGTGTCGCGTGATGAACCCATGGTCATGCTTGACGACAAGGATCTTGCAAACCAGTTGAAGTCCGCTCAAACGAATCTGCAGAAACTTGAGCTCAACCTGGATTTATCCCAACGCAACTATGACAGGATTAAGCAGCTTTATGACAATAACGCAATATCCAAATCTGATTTTGAAAACGCGGAAGCAGCCCTGAAGATGGCCAAGGTTGATCTGGAATCGGCCAATGTTAATATTGAAACTCTCAAGGAAACGTTGGAAGATGTTGTCGTCAGATCCCCTATAAGCGGCACCGTGGACGAAAAAAACGTTATCCTGGGCCAGTTTGTTTCTCCCGGCACGGTTCTGGCCAAGGTTAAAAAAACTGCCTCGCTGTACGCTGTAATTCAGTTAAAACAAAGCGACCTGGACAAGGTAAAGGCGGGAACAAAAGCCACCGTGAAACTCTCCAGGGAGGATGCCGGGGGATATAAAGGCGTCGTAAAAGCAATTGATATCTCGGCAGATGTTTCGGCGCGGGTGTTTGACTGAAAGGTCCAGATCGGCAATGAAGCGGGGAAGCTTCATCTCGGTGAATTTGCCTATGTTGAGATACCGGTTAACGAGACTATCGAAAAAGTCGTCATCCCGATGAAGGCGCTGACCGGCGCCGAAGGCAATTACTCAATATTCACCATTGAAGATGGTATCGCCCGAAACACACCGTAACCATCGGGGAAATTCATAATAATCTGGCTGAGGTTGTCTCAGGATTAAAAGCAGGCGAAAAAGTGATTGTCTCCAACCTTAACATGCTGCAGGACGGGAATGCGGTTTCTGTAAGCGGACAGGGGGAGTAAAGAGATGACACTGACCATATCAGCCTAAAGCGCCCTGTTTTTGTCTTCGTTGTAATTATTGCCCTCGTCGCCTTGGGCATAGTCGGCCTTCTTGGGTTGTCCATCAACGATATGCCCGAGGTCGATATACCTTATGTGGGTATAAGCGTTTCCCTGCTGGGCGCCTCCCCGGATCAGGATGATTCCATAGTCGTCATCGAAAATATCGTCCGGCACATCCGCATGGGGAAAACCCCGCTGCAGGCAGCGAAGGAAGCCACCAGCGAGATCAGCCTGGCGGTAATGGCGACCACTTTTACTGTCGTGGCAATTTTCCTGCCGATAGCCATGATGAGTGGATTAATCGGAAGATTCCTTGTCGAATTCGGCCTTACGGTTATCTTTAGTGTCCTGGTTTCCTTGTTTGTTTCTTTTACCCTTGTGCCGCTGTTGTCTTCCAGGTATTTGGAGGCGGAAGAAAGCAGCGGTAAGGGGCCTGTAGGAAGGTTTCTGGCCTGGTTCAACCGTCAGTTCGACCTTTTAGCCAGTTATTATCAAAAAATGCTGAGCAAAGTCTTAAACCGCCGCGCTATAACCCTTGCCATTGTATCGGTTTTGTTTCTCCTGAGCCTGGCTCTGATTCCACGAATGGGGACAAGTTTTTCGCCCAATGAGGACAGGGGATGGATTAATGTTAACGCCGGCCTGGATTCAGGGCTGGCTCTTGATGAGGCCGATAAAAAGGCCAGGATTTTTGAAAAGATAGTTTCCGGAAATACCCCGAGGTCCGTTATATATATATATATAACTGTGAAGCCAGACAGTATCAGCCTTGGCATAAAGCTTACGGATAAAGAAGACAGAAAAGTAAGCGCAGATGAAATCGGCGTAAAGATGCGGGAGGAATTAAGAAAGATTCCCGGGATTGACTTATCGGTAGTGACCTCCTCTTCTGTAACTATGTCCTCGGGCAAGATGACCTCGTATCACATCAAAGGTGATGATTTCAATCAGCTCCTGGAATACAGCCAGAAGGCCAAGCAAATTATGAACCATGTTCCCGGCGCTGTAGATGTAGGCCTGAGCTATAAAGCAGGAAAACCTGAAGAAAGGCTGGATGTTGACCGCGATATGGCCGCTGATCTTGGAGTAAGTCCCGCAGCAGTAAGCAATACGTTGAGCACTTTATACGGTGGAGTTGTGGCGGGGCAGTACGAAACCGAAAAAGACCGTTATGATGTCCGTGTCCGGTTAAAAGACGAACAGCGTAAAAACCTGGACAGCCTCGACGAAATATACATACCCAGCTCAAATGCAGGCAGCGGCGGGCTGATGATGGTCCCTCTCGAACAGGTGACCAGGAAGGTCTTTACAACCTCCTCCTCCACTATAAACAGGTACGACAAGTCTAGAGAAATAAGCTTCAGGCCAATTATACCGGTATATCTGTGGGAACATTGAACAATCTTTTTTTTATGAAAAAAATAAACAGTGAACTAAAAACGCCCAAAGGCATCAGCATCAGCGCCGGCGAGGACCAGGCAATGATGGTGGAAAGCGCGCAGAGCATGTTCCAGGCACTGCTTTTGGGAATACTTTTCATATTTTTAATTCTATCCGCGCAGTTTGAAAGCTTCCTCGATCCGCTGGTCATTATGTTCGCCCTGCCTCTTGCAATAATCGGAGCCATGCTGGCCTTGTTTGTAACCGGCAGCGACCTGAGCGTTGTCGGTGGAATAGGTATCATCATGCTTTTGGGGTTGGTAACAAAAAACGCAATCCTGCTGGCGGATTTTATCAAACAGCAGCGCAGCGCCGGCGTGGAACGCAAGGAAGCCATCCTGCAGGCCGGACTGATCCGACTGCGACCGATCCTGATGACTACTCTGGCCATGATTTTCGGTATGCTCCCTTCGGCACTGGCTATGGGAACCGGCTCAGAGATGCGTCAGCCTATGGCCTTCGCTATCATAGGAGGGCTGATCTCATCCACACTTCTGACCCTTCTGATAGTTCCTATAATATACACTGTGCTGGATGACCTGCGGGATTTTGTAAGCAGGAAAAAACAGCTAAAAGTACCGGCAAAGGCGGCGAACTGAAGATATTGAAAGAAGATTTTAAAAAAGAAAAGGTGCGTTTATGTCCAGGCCAAAAAACAAAGAAGAAGTCATATTATCGGCTGCATTAACTGTCTTTATAGAAAAAGGGTTCTCCAACTCCAGCATAAAGGATATCGCCAATACTGCGGGAGTCGGCAAGGGGACAATTTACGAGTACTTTAAAAACAAAAATGAACTGTTCATCAAAACAATCGGTTTTGAAATAAATCAACGCTGTCAACAGGCCAGCGAATGCTATCGACAGTAAAACCACGTTTATGGATAAAATCAACGCTTTGAACGACCTTGCTCAGGAAGCAGCCGAAGAAGATTTAAAACACATCGAATTTCTAATCATTAATACATCCATGGGGCTCAGGCCCGAATACAAGGCTGAGTTTCAAAACCTGCTGCAGAAAATGAAGGATGATATGGAAGCAATCATTTCACAGATCCTGATCCAGGGCAAAACCGAAGGAAAAATTTGTGAAATAGACCTTGAATTCACCTCCAGGATTATAAACGGTTTCATTATGGGATATATCAGGGATGTTTATAGCAAGGAATGGTCAAACGAACAGAAAAAAAAGAAAAGGCCAACCTGATCAACCTGATCATGCACGGAATAACTATGTCGCGGGGATAGTAGAAAGGAAAGTAAATATTTAGTAAAACTGTCCAAAGTGAGCGGCGCCAGCTATAAGAAAGAAAATTCATCAACAAGGGAGGGCAATGCTGCCTTAAGTGCGATTTTGAGCCTTCATTCAAAGAACGAGTGAACCCGAGGATAAGCGAGGGAATTGTTTGAGGCGCATAAGCGCCGAGTTTTGACCGATCCAAAGCAATCGCCGTCCACCCTGCGATACAAACCGCTCTGCGTTCGGGAACCATTGTAATAATCGCAGGAACTACAAACGGCTATATTGCCGAGGAAATACTAATCCAGACCGGCCAGGCGGCAGGATTTAACCGGCGGCGCTTTTTTCGCGGCCTTACACTCCCGCCCGGCATACCTGTGACTGAAACGGGAAGACTTCCGGATGAAACAGGATTCCCCGGCGATGTGGTAATCGTAAAGGGCAAATGGCTACAGGGAAAAACCATTTTTGATATTGTTGACGACCTGAAGGAAGGCGACGTTATTTTAAAGGGAGCAAATTCTGTCGACCTGACGCAAAAACGGGCTGCCATTCTTATCGGCCATCCCAGGGGAGGCACAACAACAGCCGCCCTGCAGGCTGTCGCCGGAAGGCGCGTGGCCTGCTGCTGCCTGTCGGGTTGGAGAAGCGCATCTCAGGCAATCTTGATGAACTGTCTGCAAAGCTCAATGCTCCCGGCGCCCATGGGCCGCGTCTTCTTCCGGTTCCGGGAGAAGTTTTCACCGAAATTGATGCAATCTCAATTCTTTCCGGCGCAACCGCCGAACTTGTCGCGGGAGGCGGTGTCTGTGGAGCGGAAGGCTCGGTATGGCTCGCCATCACCGGCGAGGCAGAGAATGAGAATCTGGCGGAAGAGCTTATCGCTTCTTTAGCAAACGAACCCGCTTTTACTCTATAGGCAAAAACCTGTTGAGTGTACAAACAGCCACAACAGCATGTTACTTCCTGTTTCTTACTTTTCCACCGAAACAGTTTAAACCAATTATAGTTAAACTAATAAATGGCCTCTTCATTAAAACATTAAAACTCCTCATTCTCAATTATTTAAATAATAATGCCAACTATTTTTAAATCCTAGCTCTTCTAACAAGGATTTACAGTATTTGATCTTACCTTCCTTTATTTCACATCTTTCAGTGGAATCAAATATAATACCAACCACAGTGCCACTATGAGCTACCTGAAGACCAACAGCTCCTGTTTTTTCTACTACCTTTTCTATTTCGCTAAATTTCGGTTTAGGTAAATACTTTTGATTTATACGGGCACTTATGGTTGCAACTTTACCAACAAGATTAACATCTTGTTTAAGTATAGCAGTTCTTATTAACCCTAATAAAGAACGGAATGATAGAATTTCTTGCCAAGTATATCTTATTGGTGGTAGTGTTAAAGTTTCTATTCCAGGAGATAAGGGGTCGGAATTAAAGCCAACAATATCCATTGGAGGAAGTAACATACCAAAATCCTCAATAACGATTCCTTTCCTATGAGCGAAAAGAACAGAGCTTTCATCAAACATTATAGGATCTGAAGCAATTTCAGCTTTTACTGAGAGATGACTAATTATTTTGGATGTTAACTTTCTTTTAAATGCATCAACTATAGATTTGATAGTTGCAGTAACATCACTTGTGGAACTACCAAGACCGATAGTTAAAGGTATATTGCTACATATTTCCAAATTACCACAAACTTGAGCATCTAAATATGCTAAGGTTAATTCTGCTGCAGTACGTGCTTTATTCTTCCATTCAGGATTAACTAATAGTTTTTTTGAAGTATTATATTGAAACTTTGCTTCTGCTCTGAAGATATTACAAGGTAGAGTAATTAAAGCTCTACATAAATGACCTGTTTTTTCTTCAAATACTCCTTGGAGAATCTCTCCATGGTGTGCATAAACTAAGCTATACCCCAAATAAGCAGATTTCAGGATACCCATTTTGTAACATTGAAACCCTTCTATTTATAATAAAATGTATTATTGTATCTGTAATTATTAATTATTTTTTATGATATACTTTGTCATTCTTAACCTAAAATTACTGAACTGAATAAAACTAACCAACTTTGCGCTCTAAGTCCGAAACGCGTTGCCGCTCTTTTTCAAGTTCCTTTTCGGCATCCGAGGTGCCTTTCTTGAACACCCCGGGGGCTCGTTCCAGGAACTCCTGCTTCCAGCGGCTGAGCATAACAGGGCTAATACCGTACTTGGCGGCGATCTCGTTGAGTGTGGCTTCTTCCCGGAGTACTTCCAGGACTACCTTGGTTTTGTACTCTGCTGAATAATGATTGCGTTTATTCATGCTCCCATTGTAACTTATTTTTCTATTTCTGTATCTCAATTCTGGGGAGCATTATATATTCTCTAAAAATAAAGGAGAGGGTTTAGCGGCGCCCATCTCCTTATCAAGTGTTAAGTAGTTTTTATATTCAAGACCTGAGGACGTTTCTTCAAATATCTCGAAACCAGATATGTGCAGGCTGTGGTTGTAAGTGCTGTTAACAATACCTTGGCGAGGATCTTTCTTCTTGAACGGGTACGCCGCTTAAAAAATAACTTCATAAACTTCAACCCCTTCAATTTTTATTAATATTATTCGTCAGGACTGTGTACTTACCTCTATGTAAATAGTGGTTACACACGAAAACAAAAAGCCCCGTATCACGGAGCAAAAAGTTGATTAAGTTAATCTGGCTTTGTCAAATATAATTGAAATTCTTCAACCAGTGTTTTCTTTTCTCATTATAATAATTAGCCACTTAAACTCTGTCTAATTTTAATCCTTTATGCGGTTAAAATTATTCCTGCAATATTCAAACCCCAGCGGATTATTAACTTCTTTCCCATTGATAATCCTCCTTCAGCCTTATTAGTAATCTTCCCATGATTATCAGACCCTGTCAAGGAATAATAACCGGCTGAAGCAAACTGTGCCAACAACCCCGTTCCCGCATCACTTTCAAAAAAATAAAGCGTGCCTCAAGCAACCCATGCGGAACTGATAATAAAAAGTATACCTTCAGAACCTGGCTTTTAAGGCTAAGGATGATAGGTAATGAATATAGAACCACGAGAAAGATGTTGCTTGCTAACCTTGAGGGGAACGTGGCATCTAGGAGAATGGTAGATAAACCGCATCAAAATGATTAGCGTAGCTTGTATTTGCTAAACTAAAAGTGTACCAATTTTAGCCCTTTGATCAGCGAAAATGTAGTGCACCCCGTTGTCAAGACACTTTTCGGAAAAATTTAAGCTATGTTGCCTCCTCTTCTATACGAGATTCTTTATTATTATCATAACCCGGCT
>LDZT01013361.1_pt1 | contig 10717 bp, 10 predicted proteins | sample 615521 | NCBI WGS metagenome assembly LDZT01 (sample SAMN03408292, study PRJNA278302) | terrestrial metagenome | isolation source: oil reservoir sample SB1 | place: USA: Alaska, North Slope, Schrader Bluff formation | collected 2011-09
ATCCAATGAAGGTGAGATTTTCTATTCGGCAAAATCGTCATCGCCTGCTCCTCATCTTGATGTTACGCAAATCCCCAAATAATTCATAATGTCAAAAAACGCCCTTGATGAAAAGGGCAGAATCCAATTCTCCTATATTATAGTTTATAACGTCCGTATTGCTGAAATTTTTATCAAAACAAAAACAAAAATGATGGCTTCAGAACCTTAAATGATGTAAATAACCATGTCTTGCGTTTCTGTAGGGATGGGGCACTGTCCCCACCCTAAAATTTTAAATGTAGTCAGAACACGATTATATTTTGCAATTTCCCTGCAATTTATACTTGGAAATAATGGATATATCGAGCTAAGTTAACTCTGCAACAGCATCTGCAAATGGCGTTCTAAAATCATCCACAAGCAGGTCTGCCGCAGTTAACTGCGGTTTCGCGTGACTAGTCAGCACTGCAATACAGATCATCCCTGCATCTTTGGCAGCTTGGACGCCTGCCGCAGAATCTTCGATCACAAGACAATCCTCCGGTGAAAGCTCGAGCAGGTTCGCTGCTTCCAGAAAAACGTCTGGTTCTGGTTTTGCCGGTAAATTCGCGCCTGAAACCAGCAAATCAAAATACCCTAAGAGCCGAAAAGCAGAGAGCATGGTTGTAATATTCTTCATTCCAGAAGAAGAAGCGATCGCCTGTTTGATGCCCAATTGATTTGCAGATTTCATCCAGGATTCTACACCAGGAACCATCGATCCCTTTTTTACGACCTGTTCTCTGAAAATTTTTTCTTTTTCAACATTGATTTTTTCGAAAAGCTCCGGATCAGGTTCAAATCCGAGATACAAAGGCAAAACAGATTGGGTATTCCTGCCGTAATGTGCATCAAAGATCTCTTGAGTAATGGTATAACCGTGACTTTTCAATGCCTCAGACCAGGATTCAAAATGGCACTCGGTTGAATCAATGATCGTGCCGTCCAGGTCCCAGAGGATCGCTTTTGGTAAGTGTTTCAATTCATTTCTCCTTAGATTACTGCCGTCCATTATACCTGCAGCCAAATTAACGATTTTCCATGAATTGGAAGTAAAATATCACCTGTTTTGCTACCCGATTTGGATGCTGCCAAAATTTCTAATAATTACAACAGTAAAAATCGGATCAAATTATTCAACGGAGTTAACACGTTTCTGGTAGCATTATTGGTAATGATTTAGGTAGATTAAAAACTATGAAAAATTGTTTGTTAAAAATTTTAAATTGGGATGCGATTGCTTCAAAAGCCTTACATGTGAAGCCCAATCAAGAGGTCCTTGCGCTGATTTTAAAATTCTTCGCGCACTCTGGTGATTCCTGGTTCTGGTTAGCCGGCTTATTTATTGCATGGTTGTTCAGCGGGGGGGAATGGCGTGAACGCATTGTTTTTATCAGCATCGGGCTGGTCATTATGGCAGCAGCAGTGATTGTGTTGAAGTTCTCAATCAGACGGCCGCGTCCCGAAGGGGAATGGGGTCAAATTTATCGCATCACAGATCCCCATTCCTTCCCTTCTGGTCATGCTGCGCGCTCAGCCGCACTGGCAGTGATGGGCATTGCTGTTGGTCCACCCTGGTTTGGACTGGCAGTAAGCCTCTGGACGCCCTGGGTGGGCATCTCGCGGGTTGCCCTGGGCGTCCATTATCTATCTGACGTTTTGGTGGGCTGGCTTATCGGGGCAGCCATGGCAGGCCTTGCCGTACTGGCAAAGCCTCTAATCCTCAATCTATTTTCTTTTTTCATCTAAAGACTGAACCAGGCTCAATCAAGGTCCTTGATCATGTAATAATCCCCCAGTTTATATCCTCGATCCGCATAATATCCACGGGTGCCAACAGCAGCAATCACCGCTATTTTTGCATAGCCGGCATCCTTGGCAATTCTTTCTGCCTCTCCCAATAACCGCGTCCCCAATCCGCTGTGCTGTGCCATACCCAATCGATCTTCCCCCACCTCCAGGGACTGACCATAAACGTGAACTTCACGAATGATCCCAGCATCTTCTAATTCTCCAATGCCGCTCATCTTTGTGTCCGCTGGCAATGATAAACGCAGAAAACCAGCCAAATGATCATCCAGAGTGTCAAAAGAAAGGAAATGCTCCTCTGCATGGGCAGGCTTGTAAACAAGATCATTCAATTCGACTTTCTCCGCTGAAACCTGCTTTTTACGGACTTCCCGGCAGCGAATGCACTCGCATTTTGTCCCGCGTTCTAACATTTCTCGTTGAACATCCTGACGCAAGCTGCTGTTTTTATTACCTTCCACAACATAAGTGGAGGGAATGTCCCGAATAATGCGGTTAATGCGGCAGTATCGTGGCACGACTGTTTTAATATCTGCAATCAAGTCCAGCAATGTTTCTTCGGAATATGGCTGATACTGACCTTTCTTCCAAATATCATAGAGCTCGGTGTTTTCCAGCAATTGGCAAGGATAAATTTTCAGTTCATCCGGGCAGTAAGCGCCATCACCCCACAAACGTTTGAAATCCTCCCGGTCCGATTCCGGGGTCGCGCCCAATAAATTTGGCATCCAGTGCAAAACGACCTTAAAGCCCCCGGCGCGCAATAATGCCGTCGCCTCCAGGGTCTCCTGGGCTGTGTGGCCGCGTTTGTTAATTTCGAGAATGTGATCATCCAGGCTCTGGGCACCCAATTGAACCTTGGTCACGCCCAGATCCCGGTACCAGCGCAAGGAATCATGGTTCACAAGGTCGGGCCTGGTTTCAATCACCAGCCCCACATTGCGGTGTTTGGCATTCACATTTTGTTTTTGTGCTTCTTGCAATGTTTCGAAGTCAGGAATATCGTCAGGGTTGACCTCATTCATCGCCTCAAAACAGCGCCGAACAAACCATTCCTGGTAATCTCGAGGATAAGCGCTGAAGCTGCCCCCTAAAATCAACAACTCAATTTTATCGGTGGGATGACCCACTGCGGTCAGCGCACCAATCCGATTTTTGACCTGTGCATAGGGGTCAAAATTATTTTGTAAACCGCGCATCGCGCCCGGTTCCTGGCGCAGATAGCTCTTAGGCATTTGGTCTTCCTGGGGGCAGAAAATGCATTTGCCAGGGCAGGGGTGAAAACGGGTCAAAACGGTGACCGTAGTCACGCCCGACAGGGTCCGGGTTGGTTTCATCCGGATCTTTAACAACAACACGTGATCCTCATCCCACTGACCGCTGTTCACCATTTCATGGTAGACCGCCACCAGGGCGTGCTTGGGGATAAAGCCGCCGCCATCCGGTTTGGGGTGTTCCCGCTGGGACGTGCTCAGATCAAAACCCTTCTTCAGGTCCTCTAATATTGCCAGCGCCAGGTCTTTCTCAACCTTGCTGTAATTTCGCTTTTTTTGCCAGCTCTCTGCTTTCATACGCACCCATTGTACCCATTAATCATGATCAATGCGAATAAATGTTCTTAAACCTTATATAATCTTTTTACAATAAATTGATGATGGGCTAATATTAATATGAGATACTAGATATCAAGAATAGTAGATAAAGGATTTAAAGGTGCAAACATGAAAAGCTCCATAAATCTCGGAAAAATATTTGGAATTGACCTTAAGATGAATATCACATTTCTGTTTTTGCTGCTGTGGGTGGGATTTTCCAGCCTGCTCTCAGGCGCATCAGCAGGTGACGCAGTAGCAGAAATCGTATTTATCATTGCCTTATTTGTGCTGGTTGTCTTGCATGAATTGGGTCATGCGTTAATGGCAAAGCGTTATGGGATCAAAACCCAGGACATCACCCTTCTGCCCATTGGCGGTTTGGCGCGGCTTGAAAAAATGCCCGAAGACCCCAAACAGGAATTCTTTGTCGCCATCGCTGGCCCGGCTGTCAATTTAGTGATCGGTGCCTTGATGTTTGTCGGGCTCTTATTGTCGGGTTTTTTCAACCAGCCTCTCAACCTTGCACTGCTTGAGGAAAATCTCTGGATACAGCTGCTTACAGCGAACATTACCCTGTTCCTTTTCAACCTGATTCCTGCTTTCCCCATGGACGGCGGACGCGTTTTGCGGTCTTTGCTGTCACTGCGCATGGATCCGGTCAAAGCAACCAGCATCGCAGCCAACATCGGTAAAGGCGCAGCACTTCTAATGAGTGTTGCCGGGGTCTTTTTCAACCCCTGGTTGGTATTGACGGCGATTTTCATTTGGATAGGTGCGAAATCAGAAGCAGATTCTGTCAGGATTAAGGCAAGCATCAAAGGCTTACAGGTGCAGGATGCCATGATGACAAGATTCTTTCAGGTCGAAGGCAATCAAACCTTAGAATCAGTCCTGAACTTATCCATTCAATCCGGTCAGCATCATATCCCTGTGACATCAAACGGCAATTTCCTGGGGATCATTCAAAGACAGGACTTATTAAATGCGCTTCAGCGTTTAGGCAACCGTGCCCCCGCATATGCAGCAATTGGTATCGAGCCAGAAGGGCTGGCACCAACAGCACCGCTTAATGAAGCCCTGGAAAGCTTGAAGAAAACTCGCGTGCAGCCCGTGATCGAGAATGGGCAATTAATCGGGTTAATCACCCTTGAAAGTATTCAGCAGCGTATGTGGCTCGATCAAAAGATGAAAAATTCACAACAACCTTCTCCAGATGAAAAAACGGATATGGTCTAAAGTAAAAACAAAATTTATGAGATTCAATAACACATAATCTTATCTGAAGTTAATGGGAGCAGCCTTTCGAGGCTGTCCTAAAAGTAATTCTAATAGAATTGATAAGCTAGTATTGCAAGAGTCCTTCTTCCTCTCCCTCGGGGAGGGAGAGGAATGAGGTGAGGGTGGGACACTAAATAATTGTTTAGAAGATCTAAATCAAAGCAATTATTCAGATTTCTTTGGAAACCCTCACCCTGCCCTCTCCCTTTGCTAAGGGAGAGGGTTTTATATTATGGATATAAACTAAAAGTTAGATCTCTTAAAAAATTACCAGGGTAATTGTAAGCTTTTCCTCGCGGATATTTGACACTTTTCATACAACCACGTAGGGGGTAGATCAAAATTGGATTTATCGAAATACTATGTGACGGGGTAGCGGCTCACTTCAGCGATGTCACAAATACGGCGTATAATCCTGATATCAAAGACAAAGAATTGTTAATTTATCGTCATCACTGGAGAACCTTTTGAAGCGTTGGTATTTTTATGCACTGATCGGATTGAGCTTCGGCATCTTTGACTGGTTTTACCTGGATTGGCTGGCAAAAGGTCTTGGCCCAAACCTTGGTGAAAATCCATTTATCGTCATCCCCATCATCCTGGGGCTGAATTATGGTATCTGGCTCGTACCCATCATCCCGGTGACCCTTTACGAAGCAAATCGAGCGAAGACCATCAAAAGCCCGATTTTTGCTGGCATCCTCACATGGAGCTGCGCCATATTTAGTTATTATGCTTATTATGCCATCCTCTTTTCTCTTGGTAGATTGCCTAACCTCGACCATTTTAATATTTTTAATCATGATTTTTCAGAGGTCCGGGCTACGTATTGGCGATGGTTCAATCGTATCGTCCTGTTTCAATTTCTTGAATGGACCCCAATCGCGGTTATTGGCGGCGGACTTACCGGCGCAATTGCATGGTGGGTAATTCGCAGATTGAATCGACAAAAACCCAAATTTGAAAATTAAAGGACACATTTGCGAAGCCCTTGAGAGTGCAATATACTTTATTTCACCATGAATTCAGATACAAGAAATAAATTATTAGCCATTAATCGCAAATTTTATGACCAATTTGCGCGTTCCTTCAGCGCTACCCGGCACCAGGTTCAACCCGGGGTGCAGCAGCTGGTCCACCGTATGATACAAAGCGAGACAATCCTGGATGTCGGTTGCGGCAACGGCACCCTGGCAAGAATGCTGGCGGCTGAGGGATTTCAGGGCAGTTACCTGGGGCTTGATATGAGTGAGGGTTTGCTCACCAGCGCAAACGAATTATTTGAAGACCCATCAAAAGGGGCTTTTAATTTCATGCCCCTTGACCTGGCTGACCCCAACTGGCATCAATCTCTTCCTGGAAATTCTTACGATTGGCTGGCTTGTTTTGCCGTCCTGCATCACATCCCGGGGGAAGAACTGCGCACACAAACGGCTCGCAATTTTGCATCCCTTGTTTCAATTACTGGACGGGTTGCCCTTTCTGTCTGGCAGTGGCAAAACAGCCCCCGCCTGAAAAAACGGGTTGTGCCGTGGTCAACTGTGAACATCGACCCGAAAAACCTCGATGATGGGGACGTCTTGTTGGATTGGCGTGCAGGAAAAACAATTGGCTATCGCTATGTGCACACCTTTAGCGAAGATTCATTATCTATCCTCGCAAAAAAGGCAGGGTTCAAAGTGATTGAAAGTTTCTATTCCGACGGGAAAGAAGGCAATCTTGCCCTTTACCAACTCTGGGGGTTGGCATAAACGTTAAAAATAGCTGATGAGTTTCAAAAGCTCACCAGCTTTTTTCGTTCTAAAATTTTATTTACCCCAGTGCGACATCTAAAAGCATCATGACAGCAAACCCAAGCAGCACGCCAATGGTCGGGATGTCAGAGTGTCCTTCGCATTTAGATTCCGGGATCAATTCTTCTGCAACCACGTAAATCATTGCACCTGCGGCAAAAGAAAGGGCGTAGGGTAATAAGGGCCGCATCAACAATGAGGCTGCTGCCCCTATCAAACCAGCAATGGGTTCCACCATACCGGAGAATTGACCATAAAAGAAAGCTTTTTCGACCTTCCATCCCTCACGTCTGAGTGGCGCGGAAACAGCCAGACCCTCCGGAAAATTCTGTATACCAATACCAATTGCAAGTGCAATCGCTGAGGCAACCCCTGCCCCCTCAATCCCATTCGCCGCCGCGCCAAAAGCGACACCCACAGCCAATCCTTCTGGAATATTATGCAATGTGATGGCAGTGATCAACAACACGCTTCGCTGCCAGGATGTTTTAGGACCTTCTGCCTCACTAATGTCCATACCCATATGCAAGTGCGGGAGTAATTTATCAGTCAGGAAAAGAAAAACGCCGCCCAATATAAAGCCTGCAACTGAAGGAACCCAGACAGGGACGGGCAGATTATAAGACATCTCAATCGCTGGTGCTAACAACGAAAAGAAGCTGGCAGCAATCATCACCCCGGAGGCAAAACCCAGCATGCCATTCAGGAGCTTCCGGCTGACTTCTTTGGTAAAGAAAACCAGAGCAGCCCCCAATGCGGTCACCCCCCAGGTGAATAATGTGCCGATCAATGCCTGGACAATGGGTGAAAATTGTTCAATAAAAGCAACCATTAATGATCTCCTTTTTCCATTCTAATTGTAACCCACCAAATTATAGCATAATATTAGTCAAACATAAATATAATTTTATCCGCATCTAAATAATTGGTCGCCGAGAAAAGAGTAGAATAATAGTATGGTATCAGATAACGAACTTTTTCAACACATCAAACATGCAATTGAACAAAGAAAATCCTTTGCAGATAAAACAAATGCTTTTCGATTGTTCAACGGCTTTTACGAAGGCTGTCCAGGGATGGTGATCGATCGCTATGGGAAGACACTGGTCATCCTTGAGCATGGACAACCAGGCGAGTATCGTGAAATAATTCAGCGAATAAGCCAATGGGCAATGGAAAGCCTGGAGAATATCACCTCAGTATTCCTCAAACAACGACAGTCATCAGACCAAAATTTGGTGAATGGGATTTTAATTGAAGGCAGTGATTTATGCCAATCGATCGTGGAGTTCGATGTAAAATATGCCGTCAATCTACAGATAAACCAGGATGCCAGCTTCTACCTGGATACGCGCAATCTTCGTCGCTGGCTGCTGGACCATTCTGATGGTTTACGGGTTCTTAACACTTTTGCCTACACCGGCAGCCTGGGGGCGGCAGCAGGGATGGGCAATGCCTCCATGGTCATCCAAACCGACCTCAATAAAAGTTTTCTTGAGATTGCAAAGAAGTCCTGGGATATGAACAATCTTGACCCTGGAAAAAGCAAGATCATCACTGGTGATTTCTTCAGGGTCACCGGGAAAATGCGCCATGAAGCACGCTTGTTTGATTGTGTGATCCTGGATCCCCCCTATTTTTCAACAACTGAATCAGGGCGGGTTGATTTACAAAATAATTTCCTACAGCTGGTCAACAAAGTGCGACCGCTTGTTGCACACCAGGGATGGCTGATCCTGATCAACAATGCCCTGTTCCTTTCCGGGGAAGCCTTTATGCAGGAAATTAACACGATTTGCAGCAGCCCCTATCTTTCCTTCGAAAAGATCATCCCCGTCCCGCAGGATGTGACCGGCTACCCAAACACCATTCTTGATACACCGCCCGTAAATCCAGCGCCTTTTAATCACCCCACAAAGATCGCGATTTTACAGGCTTTTAGAAAAGATAAGCGAAAATAGAAACCAATTAACAATATTCGAAAACTGGATGTGACGATGACAACAAATCAGAAAATACTGAAAAGAATAAACATCATGCGCTGGGCTGCACGAGTATGGAGCATCCTGGCTTTCGCGTTTGGACTGATCCTTCTTGTTTCCGTCCTTCTAGAACAGCAGGTTGAACCCCAATCATCAATTTACTGGCTGCTTTTTGGCCTTTGGTTTGCATCCCTTTTAGGCTTGTTAGCGGGCTGGCGCTGGGAAATGGCGGGCGGCGTCATTGCGCTCACCAGCCTGGTCTCCCGTGAGTTAATGTATTATTTTTTTAGTGGACAGGTGCTTGTTAGTTTCTGGATGGTTTGGCTGCCAATTTTGCCACCAGCAGTCTTATTTATGGAAACCTGGCGTCTCGAAAATAAACTAAAGGAATCTCAATATCCCCGCGAGGTTTTCGATTGAAGATTGCGTTTTAACAGTGATATGACCTGACGCAAGCTCGTGAAGAATCCCCCATTCCCCAATCACTATTCCCTATCTTTCCTCAACAACCGGCTTGAATATTGCGCCTTCCCACGGTGCCAGGTTCCAATTCCGCAAATGACCATCAACCAGGTGCGCCTCGCCCCCGCCAACCAGGTCTTTGAGAAGCGTACCGTCTGCAATGTGAGACGCCGTTTGTATATTCAGCTCCCAATTCCCATTACCAGCGTTGATCACCACCAGCATACGCTTGTCTTCAAGATGCCGTAAAAATGCGAAGTGACGCCCCTCAGAATGCACAGGCACATATTCACCGGTTCGCAGAGCACGGTTCTCTCGGCGGATCTGAATGAATTTCTTAAAGTCATTGAGTAAAGCGTGGTTCCACCGGGATTCATCCCATGGGAATGGTGCCCTGTTTTCAGGATCACGCCCGCCCTTCATCCCAATCTCGTTGCCGTAATAAATGCATGGCGCACCGGGATATGTCATCTGAAACAGGGTCGCCAGGCGGAATGCGCGAGTATCGCCGCTGACCATGCTCAAAAAGCGGGGCATGTCATGGCTGTCCATCAAATTAAGCTGGGCTAAGGCATTTTGTTTTGGATAGATCTCAAGCAATTCCTTTGTCCGTTTAGCAAAACCAGCTGCATCCAATTCTAGCACTTCCGGCAATCCCATCATGCCTGAAATCATATACTCGTCCCTGCGGCCATTCCCAAAGAAACCCACCAAAGCAGCCGTAAACTGGTAGTTCATCACACCGTCGAACATATCACCCTCGAGCCATTCTTGCGCCTCAGAAGGGATTTCCCCAACCAGGTAAGCGTCCTTATTGGGGAGCTTTGTCGCAATGCGGAATTGGCGCCAGAAGGATTCGTCCTTGATCTCAAAGGGAACGTCCAGCCGCCAACCATCCACGCCCATCTCAATCCAGTGATTGGCAACATCAAACAGGAAGGATCGCACCTGGGGATTGTCGGTATTGAATGTGGGCAAGGCGGGCAGGTTCCACCAGCAGGCATAGTTCGGTTTGCCCTGGTAAGCGTTCATTGGGTAGCCGTAAACCCTGAACCAGTCCAAATAAGGCGATTTTTCGCCATTTTCCAGGATGTGGTTGAATTGAAAAAATCCACGGCTGGCATGATTGAAAACACCGTCAAGAATAATGCGGATATCCCTGCGATGCGCTTCTTCTAAAAGCTTGAAAAAGGCTTTATTGCCGCCAAGGATCGGGTCAACCTGGTAATAATCAAAAGTATGATAGCGATGGTTTGCGGCGGACATAAATATCGGGTTGAAGTAGATCGCATTGATCCCCAGATCCTGGAGATAATCCAGCTTTTCATACACACCCAAAAGGTCACCACCCTTGAATCCGTAACGGGTGATGGGAGAATCCCAGGGTTCAATATGTGTGGGCTTTTCCAAAGAATCCGATTTTGCAAAACGATCGGGAAAAATCTGATAAAAAATGGCATCTTTAACCCAATCGGGGGTATGCGTCAGTTCAGTCATGGATACTTTTCATCTCCTATTAATAAGGTTGGTGAATTTGATTTTACCATTCTTAGCCTTCGCAGGGTGCAGTTCTTTCTTTCCTGCAAACAGCCGCTGTGGGCATAATCACAAATCTCTTGCGATCAAATTCAGCATAAAATACCCAAATTAAATTGTGTTCAATCAGTTGACATTCAGAGGTGGGAAAGTTATTCTTAAGTTGGGAATGGTTAGGTCCTGGTGGGCCTCCCGGTCTTCAACACCGGTGTCGGGTCGCGTTGCGAACCGTGGTGGGTTC
>LDZT01011119.1_pt1 | contig 10714 bp, 12 predicted proteins | sample 615521 | NCBI WGS metagenome assembly LDZT01 (sample SAMN03408292, study PRJNA278302) | terrestrial metagenome | isolation source: oil reservoir sample SB1 | place: USA: Alaska, North Slope, Schrader Bluff formation | collected 2011-09
AACATTGCCTTCAGGGCTGCCGCCAACCAGCCTATGGTAGCAGAAGCATCTCCGATGATTCTAGCTGCAAGCCCCCGGTTTTAACCGGGGGTAGTTGACCCATCCTCTCGCAGGCGGGAGAGCATGGGCAGGCGGTAATGATCTCGGGCCCGCCCGGCATCGGGAAGAGTTCGCTCTTAACCTGGCTCGCATACGAAGTGCAGGAACGCTCCGGCGGGCTGGAGTCCCCCGTCCTCAGGGCGGAGGTCTTTGACCTTCCGGGGATGATCTTCTCTGCGTTTCGTGACCTGGTAAAAGACCTGCAACGGTCTGCCGCTTCCGCGAGGTTTGGGAATACCCCCGGTATCGAGGGCATCAGGGAGGCGATCCGGTATGCCGACGACGTCTTCGAGAAGTATGCCGCCCCGGTGGAGCCGGTCGGCCTGCTCGCGAAGACCGGCGAGGAGATCATCGGTGTCTTCGCCCGGTCGCCTGAGGTCGGGTATGACCGGGTATATCAGGCGTTCGAGGAGTTGCTCCGGGAACTCGGGAGGCTGATGGAGGGGACCGGTCGTGTTGCGGCAGTACTGCTCGACGATGTCCATCTCGCCTCGAGCCTTGACCGCCGCCTTCTGCGGGAGATCATGCACGACCTCCCGCCCGGCATCCTCCTTGCCTTCACCTGCCGGACGGGGAATACGACCGATTCGGGGTACATATCGATGCAGGAGGGGATCCGGGGCCTCGGTTTTTCCGAAGTGCCGCTCTCCGGGATGCAGCGGCACGAGATCCGGGAGATGGGGGAGAGACGGTTCGGCCTCTCCATCGACGATGCAGCCGCCGGTCTCCTCGAGGAGACCTCGGGCGACCCGTTCAGTCTCACGGCCTGCTTCAACGCCCTGCATCACCGGGATCTTGCGCCTACCCCCGAGAATATCGCAGACGTACTCGACGGAGCAGAGGATCCGGCAGGGCTTGCCTTCTCCACGCTCCCCGACCCGGGGAAGGCATGGGCGAAGGAACTCTCTGTCTTAAACCCCCCGTTCCCGGTGCCGGTCATGGCCTGCATGCTCGACCTCCAGGGGGCGGGCGTGACGCTGATGGCGGACCGGATGCAGGAGAGCGGCATATTCCGGAGGCTCCCGGGCGGGGAGTATGCCTTCGCGCACCCCCTCCTGCAGGAGCACTGCAGGCGGGAACTCTTCCCCGATGCAAAGGCGGCGCTCAACGCCCGTGCAGCAGACTGCTTCGAGCGTTCGCTGCACCGCCTCTCCGGCAGGCTGCACGTCCTCCTCTCACTTGCCTGCCACTTCTTCCACGCCCGGGAGTACGGGAAGGCGGCGGACCTGAACCTGGAGCTCGGGCTCCGGTTCTACCACCGCGATGATTACGATACGGCTCTGATGCTGACAGAGCGGGCGATCGTCTCTGCGGAGCATCTCGGGGACGGCGCTCTCCGCACCGCCGCAGAGCAGCAGAGAGACCTGATCCGACAGAAGATCGCCGGTCCGATCCGGGCCGTGCAGTGAGGGTTTATCACTGCTCCGGAGAGACGATCTGACGTGATTGGCATGCTCGAGGTAGAAGCAAAGTTTGCGGTCCCTGACCTGGAAAAAGTCAGGGCCCGGCTCAACCAGAAAGAAGTGCAGATGGCCAGGAGACAGCAGGAACGCGACGTCTACTACAACGCCCCCCACCGGGATTTCGGGGAGACCGACGAGGCATTAAGGGTCAGGTACGACGATACCGGGTTTACCGTGACCTACAAAGGGCCGAAGGTCCGGGTCGGGAGCGCAAAGGCCCGCGAGGAGTTCAACCTCGCAGTGGCTTCGGGCGAAACCCTTGAGACGATTCTCTCCCGTCTCGGTTTCCGGCGGGCCGCCACGGTCTCGAAAGTTCGGGAGTTCTACGAGATGGGGGATGTGACGGTGACGCTCGACGACGTCGAGGGGCTCGGGACGTTCATCGAGATCGAGATCCTGACAGAGGATGATAGAGAGGATGCTGCAGACAGGATCGGCGTGATTGGAAAAGAATTGGGTGTAGACGGTCCACCGATCTACACCTCGTATCTGGAGATGCTGCTATCTACACAGCGATAAGGTCGATATGAATATCTTTTGGCTCCTTCCCAAAGTGGATGATAGCGCCGTAGCCTTCTGAGGCGGGTCCGGGGTTGACGACGGTGACGCCGTCGACTTCGGTGATGCCCCGTGCCTCGTGGACGTGGGCGCAGCAGACGAGGTCGAACCGGGTCATGTGCTTTCTGATGCTCCGACTTCCGACGTGATTCTCGCCGACGAGATCCAGCGCCCCGTATGGCGGGGCGTGGCAGAGCAGGACGTTGTGGACATTCTTGTCCATGTGGTTAACGATCCGGGTGAGTTCTTTATCAATCACTTCTTCTTTCAGCTCAAACGGCGTGTCGAAGGGGGTCTTGTTCGAACCCCCAAGACCTGCGAGCGTTATCTTGCCAATGGCCATCCACGAGTTGTGCAGACAGATCGCATCTGAGCGTTCAAGCACGTCGATGATCTCGCGGGGGTCGCAGTTGCCGGGGATTGCGAAACATGGTACTTCAAAGTTGGAGAGTACCGAATCTACAGGCTCAAGTGGACCAAAGTTGGTGATGTCGCCTGCAATGATGACTGCATCGTAGTCGTAGCTGAGAAAAGCGTCAAGCTTTCCGTAGTTACCGTGCAGATCTGCTAAGAGTAGCACATCCGTCATGCCTATAGGTGAGGAGTGCGTCTAAAAAACCTTATCTCATGATCCATCCATGAGCCCGTTATTCTGCCGCCGAGAGCCAGTTTGCCAAGAACCTTTTCTGTTTCCGGAAGGAGCCCACGTGGGCGGCTGTTTGCGAGCGGGGTCCCGGGCAGCGGCATGAAGCTGTGGATGTGCGCCTTCCCCGCCCGGGCAACCAGTTTCACGAGCTCGAGCGTCGCGCGCTGGTCGTCGTCACCCTCGAACGGCAGACCAAGGATAACATCAACGACCGGGACGAGCCCTTGCTCCCGGCAGAGGTCAACGGCACGGATGACGTCCTCCACGGTATGCCCCCGGTGCAGGCGGCGGAGCACCGCATCGCTCCCCGACTGGGCCCCGAAGTGCAGGCGGGTGTTGGCGCAGTGGTCGAGGATGAGCTCGACGGACTGCCGCGTGACGCATTCCGGGCGCACCTCACCGGGGAAGGTGCCAAAGTAAATCCGGCCGTCAAGGCTCTTGAGGAGCCGCTCCACCTTATCGAGCCGGGGGTGGATGCCATCCGAGCCGTAAGCAAACGCGTTCGGGCTGACAAAACGGATATCGCGGAACCGCGCGGCGTACCGGGCGATCTCGTCGACGGAGCGATGACGCATGCACCGCCCGAAGAGGCGGGGCGTCTGACAGTATCCGCAGGAGAACGGGCATCCCCGGGTGATCTCGATGAAACCCTTGATCTCCGAGAAGGGTGGGTAGCCGTCAAGGAGGACGGTGTGGCGGGCGGGCGTGTAGCCAGCGGCAGTGGCGACGCCGGGAGGCGGATCCCTCCCCTCTTCGATGGCGGCAAGGAGTGCCGGGAGCGTGTACTCGCCTTCCCCGACGACGACGTAGTCGGCATACTCCGCCACCTCACGGTAGCAGGCGGAAGCGTGGGGCCCTCCGACAATCGTTATGCAGTCGGCTCCCGCGATCTCGTCGCGGTAGAAACGTTCGTTGATGGAGTTCAGACTGTAGCAGGTGATGTCAGGAAGCGGTTCGTCGGTGATCTCGAGGGGGTATCCGTTACCCTCGCAGGCCGCGGAGAGGACGGCCAGGGAATTGTTTGCCGGGGGTATGGCTCGCCAGTTGACGTTCATGGGTGTAAGAAAGATCCTCGTCTGCTCTCCCGTCGAGAGATCGGGACCGGCCAGGAGCGGTCCCGGTGCTGAGTCTCCAGCGGAACCGATCGTTCTCCGGTTCCGCAGAGTATTTCAGTATACCATCTCTTCAAAGAAGAAGATTAATCTGACGCTGCCGACGAAATACTAGAAGGACATGAAGATCACCGATTTCATGAAGATCTTTTCGAGCGAGCGCCGAATTGAGGTTCTGGATGCACTTCTGCGGCAAGAGTCCAAAGATGAGATCAAGGAGCATATTCCGTCCTCGACCTATGCTTTTACCGTCAATCACCTCAAGAAGGTGGGTTTTGTCAGGGAGGCTGACGGCGAGGTCTCGCTGACCGATAGAGGGCACGCCAACCTCGTCGTCTTCAAGCGGTTCAAGGAGAGCATCGAAACCCTCCGGATGCTCTACGAAGTCTTCCCGGACCATCTCATTGCTTTCCCCGACGAGTTCGCTCTCCGTCTCTGTGAGATCCGCGATGCCGGGGTTATCGCCTCGGAACCGTCCGACATCTTGAAGCCACACCGGGTATTTACCGACAATCTAAAGAATACCCGGGAGATATACGGCGTCTCCCCGATTCTCTTTCCCGATTACACCGAGTCCTTCAAGACCCTGGCAGAGACCGTTGAGACGATATCGCTGGTGGTCACGCAGGGGATCTTCGATATCATCTCGACCTACCCGCTCGGGAACTACGACAATATTGAGATATACCTCACTCCAGAATCCCCCAGGATCGCTGCCACCGTCACGGACACCTTCTTCTCCATCGGGTTCTTCTACAAGTCAGGAAGTTACGACTTCACACGGGACCTCGTCGCAACGTCTCCCGAAGCAATAAAATTTGGTAAGGATCTCATTCTCCATTACAGGATGCAATCCCGCAGGATTGTATAACCGGTATAGAGGATCCATTCCCCGTCCACGAGCGCGTTCCGAAACATCTCAAACCTGTTGCAGTAGGCGATGATGTAGAAGGTGCTGTGAACCGAACTGATGAGCAGAACGTCGATGCCGGCGATAAGGCCTGTGAAATATGCACCAAAGACTACCACGTGGGCAACAAGGCTGAGACCGAGCAGCAGGGAGGTGACCTGTACCCGGGTCAGAATGGTTGGGATCGTCAGGATACCCGCCATTCTATCCTTATCGACATCGCGGACGTCGTAGATGACGGTATTGACAAAACTTTTGCAGAAGAAGAAGAGGCAGACCAGCACGACCGGCAGGGTGACGGCGCCAAGGAAGATCAGGATACCAAGCGACCAGGTGAGAGCGACGATGCAGTTTTTTGTCCCGCTGCCCCCCTTCAACCGATAACCCCCGATGCCCTTCGCATACAGGTACGCAACGAGGAACGGTATGACGAGGGCGGGGTTCGGATAGAGAACGAATGTGCCGACCATGGCGATGAGTGCTGTCAACAAGAGCGCTTTTTTAAACCCGCTTCCCCGTTTCTCATCCTCCTTATTCTCCACACCGCGGTCGAACGCATAGGCTGCGTATGCGATGAGTGCGGCGGCGGCAAATTCGGTGATCGGTACATGGCTTCCGAGGAACCCATACGCGAATTGCAGTTTGAGGGCTCCTGAAAGCGTAACTACAAATATCGAGATGATAAGATGCTGCGCTTGCATAGTGTACACAATCCGGGACAGCAAAATATTCCATTCTGACCGAAATTGTACAGTACCATTGTACAGACACAAGGGGGCTGTAATTTTCCAAAATACCTGTATTTTTTCACCGGAACCGTAAGAAAACCATTTATATCGGTTATTTTAAAGTATATCCCGGGGAGACGGGTGCATTACTCCGGGGCAGCGGGTATGAATTGCAACACGGCTGGAAAGCAGAAATCGGAACGAGAGCGGGTAGCCGAGATGCTGCTTTGTCCCGGCAGTTGCAGCGCACAGGGCGAATCCCGCGTTACGGCGGCATCTGCCCGGGACCTCCTGGCGCTGCTGGTCGACTGCCAGGAGGATGGAATCGTGCTGATCGGCCCGGATCAGACGGTCGCCGGAATTAACAAGGCCATGGAGGGGCTCTTCGGAGTGAGCGGATACGAAACGATCGGCATGAGTGCCGTGGAGTTCATCTCTCTCTGCATCTCCCCAAACCTCCTGGACGGCGAAGATTTAAAAGACGATTTCATTGTATCCTGCTTCTTCTGTGAAAATATTCCAGCCAGGCGCTACTGCATATCCCGTACTCCGACGAAAAGGGTCTGGGTGGAGTACTCGAGCACCGTGATCCCCGACGGACCGAACCAGGGGGCGCGCCTGGATACCTACCACGCCAGCCCGGATTCCGGTCGGCTGGAGACGAGTCTTTGGGAATACCAGCAGCAGTATGCCTTCCTGGCAGCCATCTCTTCCGACCCGGTCATATCCCTCGATCCCGGCCTTACGATACTATCGGTGAGCCCCTCGGCAGGGCGCCTCCTCGGGCATAACCCGGACGATCTCACGGGAAAACACCTCTCTTCCATAATGGCCCCTGATTCTATTGCCGAATTCCAGAAGGCCTGTTTCCGGGATCGCGTCTCCAGAGGAACGGCGGGGCGTTCTGATCCGGTCGAGGGCGCGCGCACGATGGAGGTGAACCTTATCGACGCGCGAAATCAACCGATTGCCGCAATCTTCGGATTTTCGCATGTAGGGGATGGTGAAGGCAGCCTCACCGGGCTCATCGCGGTTGCGCATCCGAAGACCGACGACGATCTGTGGCGGGAAACCTGTTCCCAACTCGACCAAAACATTGAGCACCTCGCATGCCTCGGCGATCGTATCAGGAACCCGCTCGCCGTCATCGTTGGTCTTGCCGATCTGCAGGACAACGAGGTCACGCAAAAGATCGCCGAACAGGCACGGATCATCGACGGGATCATCACGGAACTGGACCAGGGGTACGTCGCATCGTTAAACGTCAGGCAATTTCTGAAGAAGCACTATCGCCTGGGAGACGATGCGGGGTTCGGGGTCCTGCCCCCTCCCCGCGCAGGATTCTCACCCTCCAGGCCCGGTTCGGCCGATGGTACTTCACGCCGGTCCGGTTCGCCTACGGACACCTGAATCTTTTTATACTGTTCGATACACCCGGGGCGCACCTGAGTGGGTGAGAACATATGCCATACTATGCGAGTAACGAAGACCTGCCCCACTGGTGAGGGATCTGCTTCCCGAGCACGACCGGGATATCTACCGTGAAGCGTTCAACAGTGCCCGGGAACAGTATGCCGACCCTTCGGAGCGGCAAAACCCGGAAGAGTCACGTGAGGAGGTTGCCCACAAGGTCACCCGGGCGGCGGTGGAGCGGGTCTACGAGAAGGGACCGGGTAGTGAACGGAGGAAGGAAGAGGCGAAGCGGCAGGTTGTGCTCCGGGATAGGCAGCCGGAGGCGGCATCGCCGGAGAGCGGCCGCCATTTTTCTATGTCCAGGTTATTATATTGTCACAAGAATTAAATACTGCCCGGCCTCTATTGACTCTCTTGCCGTGGGACAGCAGGTTCCACAATCCAGGAGATGTGATGCAGATGAGAGGAGCTACCACAGAGATGGGGACACGGAGTATTGTACGGGGAAAGGATCTTGCGGACTATTCGGTCAGGAACCCGCAGGGCGAGGACCTCGGGACCATCAAGGACGTCGTGATCGATACCAGCGAAGGCTGCATTGCCTACGCCGCTCTCTCGTTCGGGGGGTTCATGGGACTCGGCGACAAGCTCTTCGCCATCCCCTGGGAGGCTCTTCGGTACAACGCGACCGATGACTCCTTCGTCCTTGACGTGCCTAAAGAACGGCTCGATAACGCACCGGGGTTCGACAAGGACAACTGGCCGATGACCGCCGAGCGTGAGTGGCTCACCAGCATGTACAGCCACTATGGGTATACGCCCTACTGGGAGCGCCGCCGGGAGCGGTGAACTCTCCGGAAAAGCAGGCATCAGGTCGGCTTCGGACCCGTGTGCAGAGCCGGGCCCGTGGCCGGAGACAGTTTTTGGAACCCTGGCAAGCCCGGTTGCACCCGGCGAACACTATATATGCCAGGGCACGCATGCACGGGAGACCGTAATTCCGCGGGGAACGGCAAGACAGCAGGAAGCCGGACGAAGGGTACACCCACCGGCGCAGAAGTCCTGCCCGTCCCCGCTGATCCGGAGGTATGCCGGTATGCAGAACGTGATACTAAGACGGAAAAAGACCATCCGGGAGATCGACGTGAGGGGTAAGCGGGTTCTCGTCCGCGCCGACTTCAACGTCCCGCTCGACGAGGACGGCGCTATTGCTGATGACACCCGCATCCGGGCCAGCCTGCCGACGATACGCTACCTCTGTGAACGGGACGCACGGGTCATCCTCTGCTCCCACCTGGACCGGCCCAAAGGCGTGGTCGAAGAGCGGTTACGCCTCGCCCTTGTGGCAAACCGGCTCTCCGTGCTGCTCGCCCGGCCGGTCGTCGCGCTCCGGGACTGTATCGGACCGGAGGTGGAGAGCGCGGTAGCCGCAATGAACGACGGGGATATCGTTCTCCTCGAGAACCTCCGGTTCCACCCGGAGGAGAGGGCCGGCGACCCGGCCTTTGCGGAGAGCCTCGCCGGCCTCGCGGAGATCTACGTCAACGATGCCTTCGGGGCCTCCCACCGGGCCCATGCATCGGTCGTGGGCGTCCCGGAGCACCTGCCGGCGGTGACCGGGCTCCTGCTGGAGAAGGAGATAGACGCCTTTACGCGCATCCTTGAGAACCCCGAGAGGCCGTTTGCCGCCGTGATCGGCGGGGCCAAGGTGAGCGACAAACTGGAGGTCCTCGATAACATCATATCCCGGGTGGACGCACTCATCATCGGGGGAGGCATGGCGGCAACGTTCCTTGCGAGCCGGGGGTACGGGACCGGCGCATCGCACGTAGAGACCGACCGCCTGGACGCCGTCAGAAAACTTGAGGAAAGGGCGACTGAACTTGGTGTCCGCCTCCTCCTGCCCCGGGACGTCGTCGTCGCGGAGAGGCTGGAAGCGGGTGTCCCGGTCCGGGTCGTATCTGCAACAGAGATCCCGGACGGCTGGGTCATCGCCGATATCGGGCCCGGGACTGCCGACGAGTTCTCCCGGGAACTCGGCGGTGCGCGGACCGTCGTCTGGAACGGCCCGATGGGAGTTTTTGAGATCCCGGAGTTTGCAGAGGGGACCCGCCGGGTCGCCGCGAGCCTCGCCAACCTCCGCGGCACCACGGTCATCGGCGGCGGCTCGACCACGGATGCGGTGCAACGGTTCGGGCTTGCCGACCAGATGACCCATGTTTCGACGGGCGGCGGGGCCGCGCTGACGATGCTTGCAGGAAAACCGCTCCCGGGCGTCACGTCGCTGGATGATGCAGGGACCCCATGAGGCGCATCGGCATCCTGACGAGCGGCGGCGACGCTCCGGGGATGAACGCCTGCATCAGGGCGGCGGTGCGGACCGCGCTCGCTAACGACCTCACCATCGTTCACCTGGGCGGCACCATCCTCGAGACCTCCCGGAACCCGGAGTTCTATACCCGGGAAGGGAGACTCAAGGCAGCGGTGGCCATCGACCGGATGGGGCTTGACGGCATCGTCCTGATCGGGGGCGAGGGGACGTTCCACGGCGCAAGCCTGCTTGCGGCCGATGCAGATACGGCGGCGCTCGTGGGGGTGCCGGGGAGCATCGACAACGACGTCTACGGGACCGACTACTGCATCGGGTTCGATACGGCGGCAAATTGCGCAGTCGAGGCGATCGACCGAATCCGCGATACGGCCCGGTCCCACGAGCGCCTCTTCTTCATCGAGGTAATGGGGCGGACGGCCGGGTTCCTGGCGCTCGAGAGCGGCATCGCCGGCGGCGCCGAGGAACTGGTCATCCCGGAAGAAGAGGTCTCGATCACCCGGATCAGCGAGCGCATACGGGAGGGGTTTTCCATCGGGAAGAAGAGCGCGATCGTGGTGGTGGCGGAGGGGGAGACGCCGGGCATCTCCTTTTCAATCGCCAGGGAGGTCGGGGAGAACCTCAACTTCGAATCCCGCGTCGTCGTCCTCGGGCACCTCCAGCGGGGCGGACCGCCGACGCTGCGCGACCGGGTGCTCGGGAGCCTCCTCGGTGTCGCCGCCGTCGAGGCGCTGATCGAGGGCCGGAACGGGTGCATGGTGGGAGAGGTCGGCGGAGACCTCACGTGCACGCCGCTCGAAGAGACCTGGCAGAAGAAGAAGCCGCTCAACGAGAACTTGCGGCGGATATTTCCGTTCCTCTCAGAGTAGGCGGGAGAGGGCTCGCCCGGGCGCCCTCCCCTAAAAAATCAGATGGATTTCTCCCAGCCCTGACCCATATCGATGAGGGGTCGCACTTCAGTGACCTCGAACGTCACCGTGGCGTGGATCATCGCCGCCGCATCCTCACCCGTGGCTCTGGCGACCTGTTTCTTGTAGGTCTCCAGTGTCTCGCCGGAGGTCGCATAATCCTTCATCTTCAGGTAGACCCGGAGCCCCTTCCAGTCCATAAACCCCTCTCCCTGCTCCACGATCATGAAGACGGCGTTCGGGTTCTCCTGCAGGTATGTAAACGTGCGATTCTGCCCAAGGCCCATGACGACGGTCTTCTCGTCGATCATCATCGGCGAGCCGAAGACTGCCGCATCGACCTTTCCTTCTCTGTTTGCGGTGCTCAGGATACCAATTCTCGGCTGTTTGTTGAAGTAATCCACCAATCTGGCTGACATGGTTATTCCCCTGTTTGAACCCAGCCTTGTCGCTTCTGCTTATAAGGGTATGGGTGCGGGGAGCCCGCCGGGGAGGGGGGCTGCAGCCTGGAGCACGGCTCCCTTCCACCACCCTAGTGCATCTTGTCA
>LDZT01010096.1_pt1 | contig 10697 bp, 10 predicted proteins | sample 615521 | NCBI WGS metagenome assembly LDZT01 (sample SAMN03408292, study PRJNA278302) | terrestrial metagenome | isolation source: oil reservoir sample SB1 | place: USA: Alaska, North Slope, Schrader Bluff formation | collected 2011-09
AAGCTAGGGTGATAAACCCCACCTTCTGCACCAATAAAAATGGCCTCTTCATCAGCTAAAATATCCTTTTTGCTTAACAGCTCTTTTTTTAAAGCTTTGGCCCGATTAATTGAACCAGTTAAAGTTTCTTGATCGGTCATGGGTTGAGCCGACACACCACTTTCAACACTAATTCCAATCACTTCTACATCGGGATAGGTTTCACTGGCGGCAATGGTAACAGCATTAATTTTTACTGGATTTTTTGAAGCGACAAAAATTTTCATTAGATAATTTCCTCATTAGTTAATTAATTTCAATAATTGCTCAATTTTCAAGATTGTTAATGAATATCTAGTAGTGAACAGCTGTTATTCACTTAAGAATCCTCTTAAAATTAGGTCCTCGGCTTCTTTAGCCGTCAGACCACGGCTTCTTAGGTAGAGAATTTGTTCAGCTGACAACTTACCTATTGATGCTTCGTGAGTCACTTGGGCATTCTGATCTTCTACTAATAATTCTGGAATTAAAGTTAATTTCGCTGTTTTGTCCAACATTAAAGCTCCACAGTCCAGATGACCTTTGGCTGCAGCTTGGGCAATAATCCGCGAGCGCGCCTTAACTGTTGCATTTTTTTTACCAACGATGCGGAGAGTTGAGATGGCGTTGGCGCCCGCCCCTTTTAAATAGGCGATATCTGCTAAATTAATTTTCGTCTCCTGACAATCCGCCAAAATCTTTAAGTCGGAGCGGGCGCCTTTTGCTAAGTGTATTTGCGCTCGCATATTCATGGCGGCAGCGGCCGCTTCAATTTTATAAGTATATTCTAGGCTAGCACCTTCTTCTAAAAAGAATTCATAGTTGGTGCTAACTCGATCATTTTTATCCCAATTATGTAAATGTTGATAATAAAGACTTGATTCTTTTCTGAGAATTAATTTTCCTTTTGCCTGATGAGAGCGAAATTTACCTGCTTTAGTTGTAGTAAATGAACTAGCTGATTCACAAGTACCTGTTAAATCAACGTAAAGACCTGCTTCAATGACCGTTAAATTATTAAGTTGCTGTTTGGTTCCAGGTTTATCTAAAGACACACAACCTAAAAAAGAACAATCTGGTTGTTCTTTGATCCAAATAAAATAACCTTCCTTTGGCTTATCAGCAAAATATTGTCTAGTCCAAGGCAACTTGTCCCAAGCTTCCGGTGAACTCATCACCTCAGAACCAGACATGCTGAGTATTTCCTCGATATGATGATCTAGTTGTTTATAAGCAGTTTTGACAGCTTTCACATTTTTGGTAACCATATTTTTTGATAGTGCTAAGCACTTTTTTAATATCTCGACTTTGACAGATCAATTCTCCTTGACGCAAAATAACAATGCGATTCGGTTTAATTTCTTCTAAAACTGCTCCTGAGTGGGTAATGATCAGCAACGCCATTTTGCTTTTTTTTAATTCTTTTTTTAAAGCAGTTAAAACTGTTTGCAAATTTTCAATATCTAACCCCGAATCCAACTCGTCGATAACTAGTAATCGAGGATTTTGATTTAGTACTTGGACTAGTTCAGCAATCTTTTTTTCCCCTCCAGAAAAATTGTCATTAATTTCTCTGAATAAAAGGGGATCTGCTAACTGATAATCATAATCTCCATCGTGAATTTCTTGGATTAAGTTAAGCAAGGTAAACAATTCCACTCCTTTGATTGCAGGGGGTTGTTGCCAAACAACAGCAAGACCTAGCTTAGCTCGCTCTTCCGGCTTTAAACTTAGCAAATCTTTTTTGCGGAAGGTCATTTGACCACTCGCTATCTGATACGTTTCATCGCCCAATAAAGCTCTTACTAAAGTTGACTTGCCAGCTCCATTAGCGCCCATCAGAGCTACTAACTCCCCCTCATTAATACTTAACGACAAATCTTTAATAATAGATTGGTCATTGACTGCGATATTAAGTTTGTCGATCTCCAAAATTTTCTGCATTATTGATTGTTGTACTTAATAAATGCTCTGCTGATTATCTCTTTAATAAACTGACCTCTTGCTCCAGCAAAATCATAACTATCTAGTTCTTCACGACTAATCCACGCTTGTGCTTGATGCTCGTCGGAAATGCTAATTTCAGCTTGATCTGTTTCGCTAAACTCCAAAGCCCAGCCACAGATGATCGTATAAATTTGCCGATCGGCTTCAAAATAACTAGAGAAATAAACTAAATGATCCAAGTTAAAAAGTTGTGGATTGACTATTAAATGACTTTCTTCTTTGACTTCACGAGCAATATCGTTTTGATGTAAGTTTGCCATGCTCTCTTGGCTTTTTTCTGGCCATTCAGCATTACCACCAGGCAGATCCCAAGCTCCAGGTCGAGAACTGGCATCATTAGCCCTTTTTAAGATTAAAGCCTGTTGCTGCCCATTGATGCTTTTGACGATTGCTACTTTGTGCAAAAATTTGACACGATCAGTTAGTTGCTGTTTCATAAAAACTTTCTCTTAGCGATTATATCAGCTAATTGGCAGATAATTTAAAAGCGAGCACTAATTCCGCTCGGACTTGTTCAAAAATTTCTTGAGTAGACATCTTTTTAATTTCTTGCAAGGTGAACCAAGCCAACTTTTCTGACTCATTATTTTTCTTTAGTGTAGATAACTCAACTTCACTAGCTAATAAATATTGAAAATCTAAGTGCTGTTCGCAACCTTTGGGCCATGTCTTTTCTCTGATTTTTTTACCAGCAAGACGATTTTGATAATTTTTCCTTGAAATCCAATGTAAATTGATACTAATTGGCACGGGGTAAAAGTGGCTATCAGTGCCTTGCTCATCAAAATTAATTTGAAAAACTGGGTGACTAATAGTTTTCACTTTTAAGCCAGTTTCTTCGAAAAATTCGCGTTCTGCCGCCTCATGTAAAAACTCATCTTTTTCCACATGGCCACCAGGAGTTAACCAGGTAGCCAATTTTTTGTGTTTGAGTAACAATACTCGCTGATTGATGATTAAGACACCAGAAGCAGTGTAACAAAATTGAGCTTTAAGTTCTGCCATAAATTTAGATTAAAGACATTTGGGTGCCACTGGCTTTTTTGGCCACAAAAGTAAAATTAACTGGAGCTTTAATTAAACGATTCCATTTATTGCGAAACACCACTAAACCATTTTTTAAACCATAATCATAAATGTCTCTGGTAATTTTAACATCCTCTAAACAATATTTTTTTAACGCCTCTAGATTGCCATTATGATAATAACGAATCGCGTCTAAACCATCGCCGATCTTACCTGAACCAAGAGTTTCCTGAGCGACTGCATTTAAACTAATTCGATGTCCGACACTATCTTTAATCCGAGCCATCAAGTCCAAAGTGGGAATTTTTCTGATATCTGCTTGATAATAAGCACTCAAAGTTGGCATATCAAAACCATCAATATTAAAACCAATCACTACATCAGCTCTTTCTATTAATGGAAAAAGTTTATTTAAATCATTTTCAAAAAAAGACAGTAACTCACCTTTTTTATTACCGTTTTCTCTCAAACAAGCACCAACAAAAGAGACCCCTAATTTTTCGGGGAAATAACCTCCCACCTCATCAAAAGTTTTTTTGGTTTCAACATCTAATATCAGCTCTAACATAGAGCACCATCCTAAAATAACTTTCAACAATCTGCAAGTTTAAATTATTTTATTTTAGCTAAAGCAGTCTGATAACGTTTTTCAATGGCGTTGAAATCCACAACATTCCACCAAGCCTCTACATAGTCGGCTCGACGATTTTGGTATTTCAAATAATAAGCATGTTCCCAAACGTCTACACCAAAAAGAATGTGGTGCTTAAAACTTAATGGCGAATCTTGATTGGGTAAAGCGTAAGTTCTTAACTGGCCTTGCCCATCTAAGACTAACCATGCCCAACCCGATCCAAATTGACCAAGAGCTAAATCGGTAAAATCTTTTTTGAATTCAGCGAAACCGCCTAAATCTTTAATTTTCTCTTTGAGCTCACCAATGGGCTCTCTGGATCCATTTGGCGACATAATTTCCCAAAAAACGCTGTGATGAACAAAACCACCACCATGATTCTTCAAAGCCATCCAAGTCTTTTCATCAACTTTTTCTTTTAATTCTTCTAAACGCCACAACACCTGTTCGGCGTTTAGCTCTTTTAGATCAGGCAACTCTTGCCAAGCTAATTTGAATTTATCCAAATAAGCTTGATGATGTTTATCATGATGAATTCTCATAGTTTCCTCATCGATATAAGGCTCGAGCGCATCATAAGCATATGGGAGAGATTTAAGTTCTAACATATTTTCCTTTTTTTTGATTATTAATAACTACATGAACATCATATCAAAAAAACTGCTAAAAATCAATAATTAAAAGGGTTGATTAATCAATCTTAAATAGATATACAGACAATAATTTTACCCAAAATTATTGATGGTCAACTCTGCAATTCTAGTTGGCTGACTCTGCCAATTTTATCTAGTCAATTCTTCAGTGATGCGATTCAATTCAATAATCTGATCACGGAGATTGGTGCGAACACAGTTTTCCAGTGCTAACCAATCAAACTCTTGATTCTCCTGCCTAAATTGTGCCAAACTCTGCCACAAAAAATTTCCTAAATAAAAACCTTTTGCTCCATTTTCCACTGCCACTCGATAATGATTCTTAAACTGATCATAGCTTGTGCTTTGTGGATCGGCAGACAACAACCACGGTATATCTAGCTCACTACTAATAGTCGCTGCTAGTAATGGGTCATCAATATCCTTCAAGACTAAAACATCAGCAAAAGACTGTATTTCCTGGACCGTGCTTAACAAAATATCTTGATTATCAAAATTAGCGTCCAATTTTAGTAAAAAATCAATTTTCAAGCTTTGACTATAATCTCTAATTTCAGCTAATAATTGCTTCTTAGTCAAAGCTTGTTCTTCATGAGCCTGATAATCGAGGGCAAGCTTGGCTAGAGCGTAATTATTTTTAACTTCCAGTAGAGAAAAATTGGGGAAAAGCTGAGGAATAGCTTGAGTAACTGGATATTGGTGTTGTTCTAAACGAATCAAAACACCGGTATTCTTTGCTTTATGGTTAATCATGGGCAAACTATAAATTGGATCAACTACTAAACCACTAACTTCTTGAGATAATTCCACTAATAAATACAACAATTTGCTTAAAAAAAGCAAATTATCTTGTAAACTCAAGTCTAAAGAAAGAATTTGGCTCAATTCAGCAATATCATCTAAAGCTAAGATACTAAATAATCGACGTTGGCGACTAATCGCGGGCAGTTGCATCTTTTTAGTATAACAAAAAAAGCTTGCTAAGTAAGCAGTTCTTGACTAGTGGCTTCTGTTGTCTTGATGGTTGGAGCGATAATTGGGTCGATTATTGTTGCGATTAAAGCGTCGATTATTACTACCATTACGAGAACTACCTCGACTCTCTTTTTGCTGAGCCTCTTCTTCAGGGGTCAAAGCTGTGAGAGCGACCTTGCCATCCATACCAATCTCTTTGATTCTAATATCTAATTGATCGTCTAGTTGCACTTTTTCGTGAGCATCTCTTACATAGTCGTTAGACATGTTAGAGACATGCAGTAAGCCTTCTCGACCTGGTAAGTATTCAACAAAGGCGCCGTAGTTTTCTACTCGAGTAACCTTTCCTTGAAACTCATCACCCACTTCTACTTCCCTAACCAAAGAGTTAATCATACTCAAAGCTTGATCAATGGCTTCCTGATTTGGAGAAGAAACATTGATGATTCCTTGTTTTTTCTCTTTATCTTCAACCACGTTTACTTCTGCTCCGGTTTTTTCGATAATATCTTTAATCACACTCCCACCCGAACCAATAACGGTGCCAATTTTGTCAGCTGGAATTACTAATTGGGCTACTTTTGGCGCAAATTGACTAATTGTTTGGCGTGGACTATCGATCGTTTTGAGCATTTCTTGCATAATATGCATTCGGCCTGCTTTAGCTTGAGAGAGAGCTTTGACCAAAATCTCTTTATCAATGCCTTTTAATTTGATATCCATCTGAATGGCAGTAATACCTTTTTCGCTTCCAGCTACCTTAAAGTCCATATCACCAACATGATCCTCTAATCCTTGAATGTCAGATAATATTACATTTTTACCCTTGCCATCAGTCATTAAACCCATCGCGATACCCGATACTGGTCTTTTGAGAGGTACACCTGCTGCCATTAATGACAGGGTTGAACCACAAACCGAGGCTTGTGAAGTTGAACCATTAGAACTCATAATTTCACTCACCACCCGAATGGCGTAAGGGAATTCTTCTTGAGATGGAATCATCGGACGAAGAGCTCTTTCTGCCAAAGCTCCATGACCAATTTCTCGTCTCTTTGGATAAGCAACTCGACCTGCTTCTCCAGAGGCGTAAGGAGGCATGTTGTAATGATGCATATAATGACGCACTCGCTCACCAGTAATGTCCTCAACAGTTTGACCAAGTGAGGGATCAGCTAAAGTAACGACAGTTAAAGCTTGAGTAGCTCCTCGCTTAAACATAGCACTACCATGAGCTCTTGGCAAAACATCAATTTCGGTCCAAATTTGTCTGATTTCATCAGCTTTTCGACCATCTGGACGTTCACCATCTTCAAGAATCATTCTTCTAGCTTCATCTTTTTCTAATTGGTAAATGATATCGGCCACCATACTAGTGGTAATTTCTTGATCGCCATCTTTAGCTTGCTCAGCTTTCTTGGCTACAATTTGATCAATCAGCTCCTTTAACCCCGGATCTTCTAAATGGGCTCTTTTAACCACCGCTTGATGAATCTCTGTACTGTATTTTTCTTTAATTTCAGCTTGAAGTTGATCCATCAGAGCTAGTAACTCTTGATCGGGTTCTTCAACTAGAGTGGTTTTTTCTTTGCCAATTTCTTGAGCAATTTTTTCAATTTCAGCACAAACTTTTGCTAAAACTCGTTGTGCTTCAATTAAGGCATCAACTACAATCGCTTCATCAACTTCATTGGCTCCTGCTTCGACCATGACAATCGATGATTTGGAAGCGGAAACAATTAAATCTAAATCGCTGTCTTCTAGTTCGCTATTTAATGGATTGAAAATAAATTTCTCTTTGGCACCATTTTTTGCTAAAGCAAGTCTGGCTCCAGCTACTGGGCCATCAAAAGGAATTTCACTAATTTGCAGTGCTAAACCAGCTGCTAATAAAGCAAGCATATCTGGCTCATTTTCACCGTCATAAGAGAGTACGGTATTGATAATTTGCACCTCATGTTTAATCCCTTCAGGAAACAAAGGACGCATAGTTCGATCGATTACTCTCGCACGTAAAATTGCGTCATCAGTGGGTCGACCCTCTCTTTTTACCCAACGAGAACCTTTAATCATGCCACTAGAATAAAGTTTTTCTTCAAATTCTACTGACAAAGGAAAATAGCCAAGATTAACTTGGCGACCGAGTGCAACGGTAGTGTGCACTACTGTTTCACCACATTGAGCTAGTACCGCAGCACTAACCTGTTCACTAAACTTACCAACAGTAAATTTAATAGTTTTATCACCGACTTGCACGTCACGATGATACTGTTTTTCATAACTTGGATATGACATATCCTTCTTTCTTTTTGCTCTATCTAATAGAGCTATAAACAAAACTTGGGAAATATGAGTATTCTGAAAAATTGATAAAACTTATCAACTTTTTTGAATCCTCACCTAACACCCCAAATTCTGCTTTTTTAATTAATAACAGAGAGTATTATAACAAACTTTAGTTAATATATCGCTGGAGTTATTTACTCAGACCTAATTTATCAATTAATTTTCGATAACGCTCTTCACTACGACTTAAAAGAAAGTTTAATAAACGACGACGTTTAGAAACTTGCTTTAACAAGCCCTTGCGAGAATGATTATCTTTCTTGTGGGCTTTGAGATGCTCAGTTAACTCTTGAATTGAAGCAGTTAATAAGGCAATCTGCACTTCTGGAGAACCAGTGTCACCCTCAAATAAAGCAAAGTCTTTGATAATTTGAGCTTTTTGCTCGCTATTTAATGCCATAAGTCCTTTCGATTTTGCCTTTAACCATTAAGCCTTAGCCTAATCGGCAAAGTAAGCATTATTATTTTTTTAACCTGGATATTATATCACAGCTATTCTTCTTGACGATAAGCGACAATTAAATCGCCAACTTGAAAATCTATTTTTTTATTTTTAAAGGTTAAACCGGCTTCATTTTTAGTCTTAACCACTTGAATTTCATCTTTACCATGCATCATTTTTTTGATGACTGGATTGGCCACAATTTCTTCACCACGTTTCAGATGTAACAAATCATGTTGTTTAATTTCACCAGTTTTTACCCGGATACCAGCAATTTGCTCACCCTTCATTTCAAATATTTGCAAAATTTCGGCTTCACCGCTCACCACTTCGTCTATGGTGGAATCCATCAACTTAAGCATTTGTTTCTGCAAATCTTCAATCAGATGATAAATTACCTCATATTCCTTGATTTTAACCCCCATGTTTTTGGCAATTTTCTTGATAGAGTTGGGTACTTTCACACTAAAAGCAATTAATAAAACTTTGTCGCTACTGGCCAGTTCTAAATCTTCTTCGGTAATCTGACCCACCCCACAACGCAATACTTCTACACTATCATGGTCTAAACTTTGTAAAATTGCCTCTAGCGTACCTTTGACATCAGCTTTAATAATTAATTTAATTTTCTCTTTTTTGCCTAAAATGTAATCTAAATCTAATTTATCCCAATCAACGTTTTCTCCACCACTAATAAGTGTTTTTTCTAATTCTCCAGTGTGACTTAAGTTATTTTGTGGCTCACAAGTATAACAAACACCTATCTCTCTAACAGTTTCACCAACCTCGGGAACTTCAGCTAATCCAACAATTTCAATTGGAGAACCAGGCAACACTTCTTTAGTTAATTCACCTTTTTCATTAATTAAGCACCGTGCTTTACCCTTAATCTCGCCCGCAATTAATTCTTGTCGAACTTGTAAAGTGCCTTGCTTAACAATCACTCTTGCCACAGCTCCTTTATTTTTGTCTTTAGTTGATTCGATCACTATTGCTTCCATAGGAGCTTGTGGATCAGCTTTCAACTCCATTAAGTCGGTTAAAAGGACTATTGTTTCTAGTAACTTATTTACCCCTTTACCGGTCTTCGCTGAGATCTCTACAACTTCAACATCTCCACCATATTCTTGAACTAAAATTTGATGTTCTGCTAACTGACTCTTAATATTATCAGGACGAACATCGGGTAAATCAATTTTATTGATCGCTACCATTACTGGCACTTTGGCTTCTTTAATGTGACGAATCGATTCAATAGTTTGTGGTTTAACACCATCATTGGCAGCTATCACTAAAACGACTAAATCAGTCACTTGAGCTCCACGCTGACGCATTTTGTTAAAGGCTGCATGTCCTGGTGTGTCGATAAAAGTAATTGGTTGATTTTTAAACATAATTTGGTAGGCCCCAATGTGTTGAGTCATCCCACCAGCCTCACTAGCCTGAACATGGCTTTGACGAATATAATCAAGTAATGTGGTCTTGCCATGATCGACATGACCCATGATAGTAATAACTGGACAACGTTTAATTAAAGCCATAGTTTATTCTTCACCTCCGTTTAGATATTCACTTACCTTATCCAATAAAATCTGTCGATCGCTATCAGCAATTTCTTCCATATCCACCCACTTGTCACGAAAACGAACTAAGTCATTTAAGGTGGTTAATTTATATTGAATTAATATTTCTCTAGTGTCATTGGTGATACCAAAAGTATCAATTTCATATTCCTCTTCACCGGTTACTGCTGATTCAACTTCACCACTAGCTGATTTAACAGTAATTTGGTAGCCGGTTAGCTTGGCCGCTAAGCGCACGTTTTGTCCACCTCGGCCGATAACTAATGATAACTGATCGTCGGGAGCAGTCACTGTCACCATGTTTTTCTTTTCATCAATTTCAACCACTAAACTTTCAGCTGGAGCTAGAGCAGCTTTTAACAATTGTGCATTATCTTCAGCAAAAGGAATGATGTCAACTTTTTCATTATTCAGTTCTTCTATCACTTTCTGCACCCGGACTCCGCGCTGCCCCACACAGGAACCAACAGGATCGACTCCGCTTTGAGTAGAACGAACAATTAATTTGGTACGAACACCAGCCTCCCTGGCAATTGAACTGATTTCAACAGCACCAGTGGCTACTTCAGGCACTTCTCTTTCAAATAACTTCAATACTAAACGCGCATCAGATCGAGAAACAATAATTTGCTGACCACGATTAGTTTCCTCGATATCTTTGACCAAAACGGCCATACGTTGATTAAGCCGATAAAATTCACCACGCATTTGCTCTTCAGGAGGCATAAAGCCTTGACCTCGACCAATATCGATAATCACATTCGGACCCTGCATTCTCAGCACTTGTCCAGTAATAACCTCACCAATTCTTTCGCGATAGGCAGCAATCACTGTATCGCGCTCGGTGAGACGAATTTTTTGTAAAATAACTTGTTTGGCAGTTTGAGCAGCAATCCGACCAAAACCAGCCGGTGTTACATCCTTAGCTTTATTTTCATCCCACTCAAGAATCTCTTCAGTTTCTTCATCAACTTTAGTGACAGGGGCTTGAAAAATCTTGGCTGCACCATTTT
>LDZT01004958.1_pt1 | contig 10676 bp, 11 predicted proteins | sample 615521 | NCBI WGS metagenome assembly LDZT01 (sample SAMN03408292, study PRJNA278302) | terrestrial metagenome | isolation source: oil reservoir sample SB1 | place: USA: Alaska, North Slope, Schrader Bluff formation | collected 2011-09
TATTTTAAGAGAAATTTCTCCACGAAACAATGGAAATCTTTATAATTAGGGTGAACAAAGATATTATGTACAATTTAAGGGAGGTAATAAAAAATGGCCAAAAATCCAATTATAGCAGCGATATTGTCTTTCATAATCCCTGGTTTAGGGGAAATATACGTAGGAAAGACCATGATGGGAATTGTATTTGTTATTGTAGCACTGATATTGTCTGCAGCCATATACATGGTAACATTTTATGCATGGATAATATACATAGTCCTTTGGTTATACGCTATATATGATTCTTACACAAGTGCAAAAGCGTTAGAATAAGTTTTTAACCATTTGTTTTATTTTTTTTTATTTTTATTTTTGAATAATCTCACCACTTTCTGGTCACCTTTTTATAAAAGACAGTTCTTAATTAGAAACATGAGATTAGTACTGGCAGGCACAGGCAGTGCCGTGGGGAAAACCACCATCTCTACCGGGATAATGAAGGCTCTTTCCCAGGAGAGGGAAGTTCAACCCTTCAAGGCAGGCCCTGATTATATTGATACTACCTATCACACTTTGGCCACCGGCAACGTCAGCCGTAACCTGGATTCCTTTTTCATGAGTGACGGTCAGATCCGGGAAGCTTTCGAAAGAGGTTTAAAGATTTCCAATTCTGACATGGGAATTATAGAGGGGGTAAGAGGTCTTTACGAGGGAATAAGTCCTACTGGAGATGTGGGAAACACGGCATCCATTGCCAAGGCACTTAACGCCCCGGTGATTCTAATTCTCAATTCTCGCAGCCTGGTGAAAAGCGCGGCGGCCATTGTCATTGGGTTTAAAACCCTGGATCCCAGCATCAGAATCGAAGGTGTTATCCTGAACATGGTTAAAAACAGGAAGCACTACCTCAAAACCAAGGAAGCCGTGGAAAAACTGGCCGACACGCCGGTAATTGGGGGTATTCCCCGGGATGATTTCATCACAGTGGAGCAGCGCCACCTGGGATTGGTGCCTGCCGTGGAAAGGGAGAACATCAAGAAAAATATTGAAGACTGGGGCCGGGTCATGGAGGAAAACATCGACCTGGACACACTCACCAGTATAATGAAGGGGGCCGGGAAATTACCCATGGGCAGGGAACCTCTTTTCCAGCAGGAACACAGTGGCCGGGTGAAAATGGGCATAGCCCGAGATGAAGTGTTCACCTTTTATTATCAGGATAATTTAGAGGCTTTGGAATCTAATAATGTTGATCTGATCTATTTCAGTCCGTTACATGATGAGGAAGTGCCTGATGTGGATGGGATCTACATTGGGGGTGGTTATCCCGAGATATTCGCCCGGGAACTGGAGGCCAATCAGGCCATGCGCCACTCCCTGAAGCAGTTCCACCAGGAGGAAAGGCCCATATATGCTGAATGTGGAGGGCTTATGTATCTAACTCGTTCCATAAACCAGCACCAGATGTGTGATGTTTTCCCCTATGACTCCCATATGACCAAGAAACCCCAGGCCCTAAGTTATGTTATTGCCCGGGCCGCCCATGACAACATCATCATTCCTGAAGGAGAAGTCTTCCATGGACACGAATTCCACTACTCCAAACTGGAACTGAATGGAACCCAACCAAAATTTGCTTTTGATATCTTAAGGGGTCGTGGAGTCACTGAAAACCGTGATGGTCTAATGAGTAAAAACACCCTGGCCAGTTACGTGCATACCCATGTGGCAGCTTGCCCCTCCTTTGCCAGTAGATTGGTGAGGGCAGCCGCCGATGATCAGTAATGGAAGATTGCAAAGTTCAAAAAACCTTTTTAAGACTTAAAAATCTAAAAAACACTTTTTTCTATGTTTTTTAATAGTTTCTACTGTAGAATTAATTGGGTTGTTCTTACTTAAATAACCTGAATTTTTAGTATAACCTGGATTTAGATTTCTACTGTAGACTTGAATACGTTGTATTTTCACCCACCTAAATATTCTACTGTAGAATTAATTTGGTACTACATTAATCCTCTATGGTCTCATTTTTGGAAAAAATCAGTGATAAATCAGTGAAAACTAAAAAGTTTATAAATAAGTGAAATAAAGGAGTTAGACATATAACACTTAAAATAATTTTTAAAGCTCACAGATTATTCTGGAAGAATAAAAAAAGACTGGAAATATCCTTATTCAATTATCCGAAAAAAATTAAATTTGTTTCAAGGTTTGTTTCATAGAAAATTAAATTTGTTTCAGGTGTATTTCAAGGATATTAAGAGATTAAATTCAGGAGACTGATTCATGAAATTTAAAAGCGTTGATCTTTTTTCACCTTACATCCTGGTGATAATAATAGCCATCTATGTGGGACTGGCGGCAATAGCCTACCAGGAACATTTAAGGAATCTTCAATGGATTTCCAGCACCACATGGCTCTACGTATTAATGGGGACCCTGTTTTTCGTGGCCGGAGTATTTCTGCCTAAATTCATTTACAACCGCAGTGCAAAACTCAAATCACTGTGGGGAGGGGACACGGTTACTCCGGAAAATTCAGCACCATGGTACAACAAACTCCGTATCCTGCTGGATGAACGGGTGGTACTGACCGTAGCAATCATTGGTATCGTACTACAGATTGTGAACCTCTACCTCCTGGGGGGTATACCCATCCTGAGCGGATACCTGAAATTCAAGGCCACCACGGATCTCTGGCGATTTGCTTATCCCATATTTCTACCAGCCATCACCATTCTACTGGCTAAATACCCTCGGAAATGGTACTATCTCCTTTTCGTTATTGGCCTGGCAGTTTTCGCCATCAACGGTTACCGAACCACCACCATGGCCATACTCATCAGTGGCTTTGTAACCCTGTACTACACCCGGAAGATGAAAACCAGTCACATACTGATTGCTATTTTATTAATCGGATTAGTGGGAGTAGCCGCTGGTTACATAGCGGTAATGTCCATCCAATGGCAGCAATGGTCCCTGAATCCACTGCAACTGGTAGCTTACCGTGCCGGGTTCACCATGATGGTCTTTGACAAGATCGTGCACATGGCCGGAGCCACTGCCGGAGACCTGTTCCAGCAGGCATTTTCTACCGGACATCCCCGGGTTACAGTGGGGCAAGTAGTTCTCAACTACCCTGTATCGGGGAGCACACCCACCACCAGTATAACCTCTACCATATTCGGACCAGCAGTACTGGACTTTGGATTCTACGCCATGGCCCTGCAGATGTTCATAATTGGGGCAGTGCTTAGAATAATATACGCCACACAGGTAAAGGCCAACGGGGCATTCACTGCCCTGTACGCTATTGTGTTAACTCACACCATGATATGGGTGGAAACCGGTCCCACAGACAGCGTGGTTTATCTGTTCTACCTATTGGCTCTGGTGGCCGTGGTATTATACGCAACTCAACTGGGGAGAAGCAAAAAAACTAAGGCTATATAACTCCTATGCCTTTTAAGAGTCCAATAAAATTTTTAATAAATATTGAGGTTCAATAACCTCTTTTTCTATTTTTAAAATAATAATGGATTTTTTTACACTGGAAATACACCTCTTTTATTTAGAGTATGGATTCCCCACTTTCAAAAATAGGGAAAAATATTTCTAAAAAAAAGTGGTGAAGAGTTTTTACAGGTTTAATTTAATGTATAATTCATTTAATGTCTAAACTGTTTAAAATCAGTTCCATATTCTGTTTTTCACTGTTGTACTCATCACGGGGAACGTTAATGATAATGTTGTAGGTGGTGTTGTTCTTGACGAAGACCATATCTTCAAACCGCATATCTTTAAAGAAGAACATGATATCACTACCTTTAAATATGGTCCGATGGGCGGTTTGATTATCTATCACCAGTGTATCCTCTGATATTTTTTCCCAACCAGGATAAACAGTATTATTCCGCTCTTTAAGCACTCCTTCTTCCGACATACCATAATTGGGGGTGATGGTTATCTGCAGTTGAGTGTAGTAATCCTTGCTAACCACGATGCTGGGACCGGTATTATCATTGGATATTGTCACTTGCCAGTTGGCCGGGTAATCAAAGCTTACATCATTAAAGGTGAAATTTTTCGTGGAGTTACTCGAAGAAAGGGGATTGTAATAATTAATACAACCAGAGGTAAAAACGACCAAAATCAGAAATCCAATTGTTAAGAGAATGTAATTACGACCACTGCCCACAGAAATCACCACAAAGAAATAGTATCTTATTATATTTAAATATATTTATAATAATCTGGAAATTATTGTAGTAGGGAGGATATCCCTTTTTTACAGGCCGTCCCCGGAATCTCATATATAAATCTTCCCCTAAAAATTAAATGAAAAAATACTTAAGCCGATCTTCCAAATAGCAAATCGGTGATAATATGGTTGTAAAAATAGGAGTTATTAAAAGCGGTAACATAGGTACCTCTCCAGTTCTTGACTTAGTCTTAGACGAGAGGGCTGACCGACCTAACATAGATGTTAGAGGAGTTAGTTCTGGAGCAAAGATGAACCCAGAACAGGTCGAAGAAGTAGTACCAAAAATAATGGATTTCGAACCAGATTTCGTAATATTCATCAGCCCAAACCCTGGTGCTCCTGGACCAGCTAAAGCCCGAGAACTATTATCTGGAATGGACGTCCCTGCATTAATCATTGGTGACGCTCCCGGAATGGGTAAAAGGGAAGAAATGGACGAACAGGGCTTAGGATACATCGTTGTTCTCGGAGACCCAATGATCGGAGCTCGAAGAGAATTCCTCGACCCAACTGAAATGGCATCATTCAACGCCGATGTAATAAAAGTACTGGCTGCAACCGGTGCATACCGAGTGGTTCAGGAAACTATCGACGGAATGATCGCAGCCTGCGAAGCAGGAAACGAAATCGAACTACCAAAAGTAGTCATTGACGCTGCTAAAGCAACCGACGCTGCTGGATTTGCCAGCCCATACGCCAAAGCAAAAGCAATGGCTGCCTACGAAATGGCTGCTAAAGTGGGTGACATAGACCTCAAAGGCTGTTTCATGGTTAAAGAAATGGAAAAATACGTACCAATCGTGGCTTCAGCCCACGAACTCATTGCTACAGCTGCTAAACTGGCAACTGAAGCGCGTGAGATTGAAAAAGCCAACGACACCGTACTGCGAAAACCACACGGTGCTCAGGGCCAGACTCTGTCCAAGACAGTCTTAGTCTCCAAACCAGAATAAATAATGTCTAAGCGGTTTTAATACCGCTTATTTTTTCTATTTTAGAGCCATGAAAAATACTTTTCATGCATATTATCGTCCTACTGAAGAAGAATTTCAGTCTTTATGGGAAAACTGTTTGTTTGTTTTAGATGCAAATGTTCTTTTAAATATTTATCGTTATTCTCCTGATACAAGGAAGCAATTTATGAATATACTTGATCAAATTTCTTCTCGTTTATGGATTCCTTATCAGGCTGCCAAAGAATATCATCATAATCGTTTAAATGTAATTAAACAACAAGAACAGGCTTATGATAAGCTCATTGATCGAATTCAAAAATATTCTGATGATATTGAAAATATCATAAACAAAATTAAAAATGAATTAAATTCTTATAAAAAACATCCATTTATCAATATTGAAAAATATTCTGATCAAGTTGAAGATTTTTCTCTTCTTAAAGAATTGACTAGAATTATTGTCGAATTAGAAAATAATAAAAAAAATCATCCCTCTTACACTTTTTCTGATGATGATCTAATGGAACAACTCACTATACTTCTAGATGGAAAAGTTGGAAAAAAATGTTCTTCTAATGAATTAGAAACTATTTATAAAAAGGGAAAATTAAGGTATTCAAGAAAAATTCCTCCAGGATATGCTGACGAGGTTAAAAAGGATAAAGATGATAAAACCAAATTAAAAAAGTATGGTGATTTAATAATTTGGTTTCAAATCATCAAAAAAGCAAAAAGTATCAAAAAACCCATTATTTTCGTTACTGACGATGAAAAAAAAGGTGACTGGTTTTGGAGGCCTGAAAATTATAACATTGGGCCTCGTCCTGAATTAATTGAAGAAATGAAAGAAAAAGCTAATGTTTCATTTTATCTATATTCTGCAAACAGATTTATGGAATATTCAAGGAAATATTTGAAATTTGATGTAGATAAAGAGGCTATTAAAGAAGTTAGGGACACTGTAATATTTCTGGATGAGCAAACATTCAAAGAAGATTTGAAAAATCGTCAAATAAATAAATTTTATCATAATATCAATGATTTTTCGTTCAAACCAACTCCAATTCTAAATTATAAACCAGATTATTATAAATTGGAATTTTCACACGATCTGAATGAGATTAGAAATGAGTTTGAAAATATAATAGATCCGGAACTACCGGAGTCTATAAAAAAATATGAAGAGTTATATGGCCGTTTAATAAGAACCGAAAACTTTATTAAAAGTTTAGAAAGTCAATTTGTTAATTATCACAATGATATTCTCGTTGATTTGAGGGAAATCAACAGAAAACTCAATAAGATTGAATTAACTAGTGATAAGGTCGATTTATCTGAAGAGATGATATTTAAAAAAAGGGAGCTGAAAAAAGAGAAAAAAAATATTGAGGAACTGAAAATAAATTCATTGAAAAATTTAGACTTTTTTGAGTCATTAAAAGGACCTATGGATGAAATTAAGTTCTGTTTAGAGGAACAGCTCTTTCCGGATAAATATGATTAAATTGCCGAGATGAATTTTATTAATTTTTTAAGTTTTAGGAATTTCGTAACTGTTATATGATTCTTAACCTATTTTTTAATTAGAGTATTATTTTATGGGGAGGGGAAATAATTGATCGAAAATTTAATAGAGCGTTTTTTTAAGGCTGCAAGTATGCAAAGATGGAATGACCTTATAAGGCCAGTTGAATTGACAGAATTGGACAAACAATCTCATAAAATGATAATTGCATATGTTATTGCAAAAATCGAAGAAGATTCAAAAAATGTAAAGATAGATTGGATAAAACTTATTGACGGTTTTCTATTTGAGTTCCTATATCGTTTGGTATTGACTGACATCAAACCTCAAGTATTTCATAAAATCAGAGAGAAAAAGGGAGATGAATTAAATCATCATGTTTTAAAAGAGTTGAAGCCAGATTTTGAGGGTTTTAATGAATTATTTCATAAATTTGAAGATTATTTATTAAATCCAGAAATAACTCTTGAAAAGAGAATTGTTAGGGCTTCTCATTATTTAGCAACAAATTGGGAATTTAAAATTATTTATCACACTGCTCCATTTATTTATGGTATTGACAAGACCAAAGAGAACATTGAAAACCAAATTGAGGATCATTATGACTTAGTTGGTGTGCAAAAGATTTTGTTAGGGAAAAAATCTTTTGGATTTATTGATCTTTGTGGTCAGTTACGGTTTCAGAAGAGGTGGGCTCAATCACCTCGCATTCCTCAGACTTCAGTTTTGGGGCATATGTTAATGGTTGGAATAATTTCTTATCTGTCCACAATGGAAATGAATCCTAAAGCTTGTGGAAAAAGACATATAAATAATTTCTTCGGTGGTTTATTCCATGACCTCCCTGAAGCTTTGACTAAGGATATAATTTCTCCTGTAAAAAAAGGAGCTGATTTGGAAAATATAATTAAGGAATATGAAATGGAGAGAATGAAAGAAGAAGTTTACCCGCTTATACCAAAACTGTGGTATGATGAATTACAATATTTCACTGATGATGAATTTGAAAATAAAATAAAAAAAGGAGATGAAGTAAAAAAAGTTAAAAATATTAATGATTTTAATGATGACAATTTTTCTCCAATAGATGGTCAATTGATAGATATTTGTGATCAATTAGCTGCTTTTATTGAAGCTGATCTTTCAAGGAAACATGGTATAACATCAGAAGCTCTTGAAAATGGTTGGAATTCCTCAATTGATAAGTTTAAGACGGAAAAATATTCAGAATATAATAAAATTAATTTTAAAAAGATATTATATTATTTCAAGAGAAGAAATTTTTTGAAAAAGAGAAAGGAATTTGAAATATAATTGAATAATTTAATTCAATTATTCATGGAACTTACGGGAAAAATCTTTTACCATGGTTTCCCATTCTCCACTTTTCTGGCCTTTACCTCCAATGACTAATTTCCCCATAAAGTCCATTCCCTGTTCTTCCAGGGCTTCACGGATTTTAATGGTGGCGACCTGTGAACCATCACCACCCATGGTCACCAGGGCAGCACATTTCTTACCGGAAACATTCTCCAGCTCTTCCAGATACTGGTTAACACCGGGGGTGGCGCGTCCAGCCCAGACCGGGCTGCAGACAATTAAACAGTCGTATCCACTGATATCAGTTATACATGGTTTTATGGACCATTTTTTCTCTAAATAGGCATGGATGGCCTTAATAACATACCATCTGTCTTTTTCAGGTTCTATGCGTGTTAGATCAGCATTTATTAACTCCTGAAGTTTCTGAGCAACAGTTAGGGTGTTCCCAGAATAGGAGTAACAGGCAATGAGCGTTTTCATCTTTTTATCTCCAGAATTTATTCACAAGGATATTTCTTATTTTTTAGGGGGAATAAGTTTTAGTCTTTCGTGCGCAGGATCAATTTTTTAAGATCCCTCCAGGTCCACACCTTAATGGCCACTACAAAAAGCAGCGGGATCATGAACAGAATCAATAAACTCCATTTTAGGTTTAAAAAAGAGATACAGATGGATAAAAAAACTATCGCTGGCATGAACAGGGTAATTCTTCTAATGTAAGGGTCGTATGGTTTGGCATTCTCCCGGATTAGATCGTGGTCCAGGGCATATCTCCAGATCATATAGGAGAACAAACCTATCATGAGAAGATTTAAGTCGAAAATAAACTGTGATAGCTGATATTGAGGAAATTGTGCAATTATTGAAGTGGATAAAGGCACCAGGGTTATGAACATCAACCAGAAGACATTTATCCAAGTTAAAGTTAGATTGGTCTTTTTAATCAGGAATAAAATATGATGGTTTATCCAAAAACCGGCCAATATTAGGAAACTCAGGAAGTAAACCACGTATTTGGGTAAAATTTCTCCAGTAGTCTGTAGAAACAGTTGTGATGTGTGGATAGGGCCCATGGGTATCTCGATGGTCACCACCAGAATGGTCATGGCTATGGCAAAGAGACCATCAGTCAGGGTTTCCAGTCTATTGGTGGGGAAATACAGCCCAAGTTTTTTTTCATCTTCAGGATTCATAGGGTCTCCTTTATATGATTTTTTTCCTTTTTATTTGCAAAGTTATCTGTTTAGGAGTAAGTTAATAATTTGCAGTGTTTATTCTGTTTGCTTTTTTTTATTGGCCATGTTACGTATATTTAATAGAACTGGTACCAGTAAAAAAATTAAAATAGTTCCCACGGAGGTGATAAAGGAAATTAAAATGGCTATCAAAGATATAACCGGCATTAAAAGGTTGGATCGTTTGATCATGTTGGCGTAGGGGAGGACCTGCTCGTAAAGCATTTCATGGTTTAAAGCGTAATTAAAGAGAGAATAATATAAAATACCTATTACCAGCATGTTCAAAGCAAATATGATCTCTGCAAACTGGTACTGACCATAAGTACTCATTAGTGATGTGGAGAAGGGCACGATGGCAATGGACATTAACCAGAAAATGTTTAACCATTGCAGAGAATTGTCAACGTGCTTTATACCGTAAAATACGTAGTGATTTAACCAGAAACCACCTAAAATCGCGAAACTGATTATGTATATTCCTATCTGAGGTAACAGTAGGTTAAAGATATAATCATTGATTATGGTGGGGGTGGGATTGGAGGGTAAGGTGGGTACTTCCAGGCTTAAAACCAGTAAAGTCATGGCTATGGCAAATATTCCGTCGGTCAGTGTTTCCATCCGACCCTTTGGAATGCGTGGTACTGGTATGGGAGGTTCTTTCTCCTCAGTCATGCCCTAACCCCCATTATTATTAAATGACCCCTTTGGTACTGGGTACCCTGTCGTGTACCACACGGGTGGCATCGTGCAGGGCACGGGCCAGGGCCTTGAATATCGCCTCCACCTGGTGATGGTCGTTTTCCCCTTCCACGCGGGCGTGGAGATTTATCTTCCCACTCTGGGCCAGTGACTCTAAAAAGTGACCCACGTTCTCGGTGCTGAGGTCACCTACTTTGTCCTGGTGGAAGTTCAGATCCAGTACAGTGTAACTGCGTCCAGAGAGGTCCACGGCGATCATGGCCAGGGATTCATCCATAGGTATCAATGCGTGGGCCATTCGTCTTATACCTTTCTTGTCACCAAGGGCCTGGTGCAAAGCTTCTCCCAGCACGATCCCTATGTCTTCCACAGTGTGGTGGTCATCTATTTCTGTATCACCCTGGGCTTCCACCTTCATATCGAACAGACTGTGTCGGGTGAAGGATTCCAGCATGTGGTTTAAAAACTGGATACCGGTTTCCACCTGGTACTGGCCAGTACCATCCACATCAAGTTCAATGGTTATGCTGGTTTCAGCGGTCTTCCTCTGTATCTTGCTTTTTCGGTTCATCTTCATCATCCCTTATGATACGGATTGCATCTTCTGGACACTTGGAAGCACAGATCGTGCACAGGTGACAGAATCTTAAATTGGTGGCCATGGCCTTTTTATTAATATCCCAGATCTT
>LDZT01011923.1_pt1 | contig 10676 bp, 6 predicted proteins | sample 615521 | NCBI WGS metagenome assembly LDZT01 (sample SAMN03408292, study PRJNA278302) | terrestrial metagenome | isolation source: oil reservoir sample SB1 | place: USA: Alaska, North Slope, Schrader Bluff formation | collected 2011-09
CTATGGAAACACAGCAATTCCGTGATATCCGACCCTCACCCATCGCTGGAACCTGGTACCCCGGCGAGCCTTCCGAACTGCGCCAATTGATCGAGAGCTTCTTGCAGGCTGCTAAAACTCCCCCATTCCAAGGCGAGATTCTGGGCGTGATCGTCCCCCACGCCGGCCTGATTTACTCCGGGCTCACCGCTGCGCACGCTTTCAAAGCGCTCATCGGCAAAGACATCCGCCGTGTGATCCTGCTCTCGCCCTCCCACCAGTATTATCGCGAGCCCTTGCTCACTACTGGCCACGAGGCTTATGCTACCCCCTTGGGCATTGTGCCTGTGGACCGCGAAGCGCTGAGCACGATCCAGCAGAACATGAGCACAAAAACTGGCATAGAGATCACCCCTGTGCGTCGTGACCGCGAACACTCCCTGGAGATTGAGCTGCCCTTCTTGCAAGTGGTGCTGCCTAAGGGGTTTTTCCTCGTGCCCTTCATGCTCGTGGATCAATCCCCAGAGCTGGTGCGCGGGTTGGCGGATGCCGTAGCCGCTTATGTGCGCAGTCTACCAGCCGAAGAAAGGACCTTGCTGGTAGCTTCCAGTGACCTCTCACACTTTCACACTGAGAGCCGCGCCAACCAGATGGACAACCGCATTCTCAGGGCATTGGAGGCAATGGACCTAGCAGAGCTCTATCGCTTGAACACGCGTGGCGAAGGCGAAGCTTGCGGTTTGGCACCTATCGCAACGGTGCTGCTTGCTTGTCGCGAGCTCGGCGCAGATCGCGTGATCCTGGCAGATTATCGCACTTCTGCTGCAGTAACGCATGACGCCAGTTCCGTCGTGGGGTATGGGTCAGCACTGATCACCAAACCTGCTTGAGCGGTGATGACTGTGCATCGCTCCGGCTTCAAACTGCACCGCACTTCCCTGGCGCTGTTGTTAGTGTTCCTATTGGTCAGCGCCGGCTGCCAGCCGCGCTATGAGGGCCGCCCAACCGCACGCCCCACGCCACTGCCAACTAATACCGCTACGCCAACCTCAACCTATACGCCCAGCCCCGTGCCCACCGTAACCTCTTCGCCCACGAACACGCTTACGCCCTCCCCTACGCCGCTGCCCAGCGCCACACCAACCTTCACCCCAACACCCATTCCTCCGCGTGCTGCCACGCTCTTCCCGCTCACCGCCGGCGGTGCGAGAACCGTTGATTGGAGCTACTTTTATATCAGCCGGAAGGAAACGCGCGATGACGGCAGCTTGCTGAGCCTTTCTGCCACTGTCGCTTTTCAACTTCTGGACCGGGGGATTCATCATGAGACCCTACGCGTGCTCGACCAAGACGTGACGGTCTATTACCTACGCGTCTCGCACACCTTTAACCAGGTGCCTATTGAAACGCGCTTGGTGCTGACTGGTTACTTTGGCAGGGACGTACCCATCAGCGCGCTGCCTGCAGATGGTTCGGCATATATTTCTTTACGCAGTCAGAATTCCGACGCCGTCTTCGAGCCGTGGCGCATTCACCAAGATTGGCAGCTGCCGTATGAGCAGCGCATTGAGCTGTTTGACCAGATGCTGCTTAGTGATTTTGAGCGCTTGATGGCGGACCTGCCGGACGAGGTCATTGTGCTGGCGCATCACCCCGTCATATTGCCGCCAGACACGTGGACTCAAGCTGTTTTGGACATGTCGCGCCTGAGCGCGCAAGCTGCGCGTTTGCAACCATTTTTTGAATTTGACGCCTTTAATATCTTGCTCGGGCAGAGCGACATGGCACGCGCATGGGCAGATTACCTTTCTGAAAACGAGCCGATACCTGAGGAATTAGAAGAAGATGGCATGACTTTTTCTGCTGAATATTTGATTATCATCGTTCCCTAATGGAAACTTCATCATCGACGCAAGCTCCTCAATTTGCTGACGTCAGCATCAACCTTGCGCACATCGATCGCAGCTATCACTACGCCATCCCAGAGGAACTGCAGGGCAAGCTGCAACCTGGCTGTTTGGTGGTGGTACCCTTTGGCAAACAGGTGGTGCAGGGCGTGGTGTTGGCATTTATTGACCAGCCGGAAGTGCCCCATGTGTTAGAAATTCAAGAGCTCATTTCGGAAGAAACTGTGCTCACTCCAGCCCAACTAGCCCTGGCTGAGTGGTTAGCACGAGAGACTTTTGCACCTTTAGGTGCATGTGTGAGCTTAATGATCCCGAACGGCCTCTCGCAGCGCGCTGACCAGCTCATCAGCTTGGTGCGTGATTTCGATGAACCGCCGGCGGAAATGCCCCCTTTGCAGAAGCGCATCCTCAAGCTGCTCAAGGCGCGGGGTTCCTTGCGCGGCGGGCAGATTGAGCGCGCCTTGCCAAAGCTCGAATGGCGCCGCAGCTTGGATACATTACGGAAAAATGGCTGGTTGAAAACCAAGAGTATCCTGCCTCCAGCGCGCATCAGCCCCAAAACCGTGCGTACAGCACAACTTTCCATTCCTCCTAAAGCTGTGGCTGCCTTAGATGCCCAAGCACTCAGCCGACGCACTGAAACTGGCGAGCGCCGCTTAAAAGTGCTGCAGCTACTGGCACAGGAAGCCTTCCCGGTCGATTTTTCGTGGATTTATGCCCAAACCGGCGCCTCTTACGCGGATCTCAAAGCCTTGGCTGAGCAAGGCTATCTGCACTTTAACGAAACTGAGGTTTGGCGCGATCCACTGGAAAGGATCGAAGCCACACCGGCAGAGCCACCCACACTCACTGCAGACCAGCAGCAAGTTTGGCAGCAGATTGCTCCAATATTAGGCAAGCCAGAAAGCAAACCTGTTTTACTGCATGGCGTTACCGGTTCTGGCAAGACGGAAATCTACCTACGGGCGGTAGAGCAAGTGTTGGCGCAAGGCAGGCAAGCCCTCATCCTTGTTCCAGAAATTTCTATGACCCCGCAAGCTGTGCGCCGTTATATGGCGCGCTTCCCCAACCAAGTAGGGCTGTACCACTCCAAACTCTCAGAAGGCGAACTCTACGACACCTGGCGGCGTGCACGCCAAGGTGACATTTCAGTCATTGTGGGCGCGCGCAGTGCCCTCTTTGTGCCGCTGCCTCATCTTGGCCTCATTGTGTTGGACGAGTGCGATCACGAATCTTACGACCAGACCGATCGCGAGCCTTTTTATCACGCCGTCGAGACAGCCGAAGCCTATGCACAAATCTGCAGCGCCAACTTGATTTTAGGCAGTGCCACGCCGCGCATCACGCAGTATTACAAGGCACAGCGTGGGACATGGACTTTGCTTGCCATGCCGCGTCGGATTTTAGCGCACCGCCAAGCCATTGAGCAGCAGGCCGTAAATCTGCACATCCAACTGCCAGAGCTGCCAGCAGACGAAGCTCTGCTCAGCTTAGACCTCCCACCTGTGGAGGTGGTGGACATGCGCGCCGAGCTGACCAGCGGAAACGCACATGTGCTCTCGCGTTCGCTGCAAAGCGCTCTCAGCCAGGTATTGGCGGATAACCAACAGGCGATCCTGTTCCTCAATCGCAAAGGCAGCGCCACTTATGTGTTTTGCCGTGAGTGCGGTGAGGCGATTACCTGCCCACGCGATTTAACCCCTTTGGTATACCATCGCGATCGCGGCGGGCTACTCTGCCATATCTGTGGGTATACGCGCAAAATGCCGACCAAATGCCCGCATTGCGGCAGCAAGCAAATCCGTCAGATGGGCATCGGCACCGAGCGGCTGGAAGCACTGGTTGGCAAAGCCTTTCCAGAGGCGCGCATCCTGCGTTGGGATGCTGAAACTACAACCACAAAAGATGCCCACGATCTCATCCTGACACACTTCAGCACGCATCATGCCGATATCCTCATCGGCACGCAGATGCTCGCTAAGGGCTTAGACTTGCCGCTGGTCACGTTGGTTGGTATCGTTTTGGCAGAGGTGGGCCTTAAGCTGCCTGACTATCGCGCTGCCGAGCGCACGTTCCAGGTACTCACCCAGGTGAGCGGTCGTGCTGGCCGCAGCCCTTTGGGCGGCAAGGTGATCCTGCAGACCTATGCCCCAGAGAATTACGTTATCCAAGCCGCCTCAAAGCACGATTTTGAAGGTTTCTACCGCCAGGAGCTCGCCCAGCGTCGAGCACTCTCCTACCCACCCTTTGCGCGCTTAGTACGGCTGGAGTATCGTCATAACGACGAAGCCAAATGCGAAAGGGTTGCGAGACAGTTAGCTGGGATCATTCGTGAGGAAATTATCGGCTTAGGAATGAAAGATACGAATTTCATCGGGCCGGTGCCATGCTACACACGCAAACTCTATGGCCGCTTCCGCTGGCAAATTATCCTGCGCGGCCCGGACCCAGTTCCTCTCTTGCAAGGGCTGCCTCTGCGCGGTTGGATTGTGGAAGTTGACCCCCCAAGTCTGCTATAATTTAATTTCAAAGTAAGCCCTGCCGTGCAAGCCCACTGAACATGTGCAAAACGCTTTACCGTACCTTGTTAATTTAGATACCCCAGAGGCACAGCACATTGTTGCCTCTACGATGACCGCAAACATCTGGCAAGAGGGGTGTGCTTTTTAAGCACATGAGAGGTAGATAGTGCGGCTGGTTTACAAGTTGAATTATTACATTGCAGGTGGCGACCATGGCACAACGGCGTGAATTAATTACCTGGGAAGAGGTCTCCAAGCTGATTGATCTCTTGCTGCCCCAGTTCGAACAAACTTATACCGTAATGGTGATGATTACCCGCGGCGGTATCGTCCCGGGGGGTATGTTAGCTGAAGCGATGGATATCCCATTTATTTTTACCGCTTCGGTAGACTTCCCAGCAGAGGAGCATTTTGCAACGCCACAACAAACCAAATTCCTTAGCTGGCCAAAGTTCCTCCAATTCCCAGAAGACAAACATCTTGCGCTTCAACACGTACTCATAGTAGACGATGTTTGGGGGTCCGGGCGTACTATCACCGCCGTAAAAAACCGTGTCGCCGCTGCTGGCGGACGCCCTTCCACGTGTGTGCTGCACTTCAACCCTTACCGCAACTTGTTTGGCAATCAGCGTCCAGATTATTACGGCGCAATTACCGATGCGCATATCGTTTACCCTTGGGAAATCGACCGCGGCTTTCATTCCCGCTTCATTCGGAATATTCACTGAGGCAAGCGCGATCGCTAATTCCACAGGAGAAGATATGCAAAAACCCTTGCGCTGGTATGACAGCCTGACCATCAACATTTATTTCTTTGGTCTCACCTTGCGAGCCCAAACGCTCACGCCCTTGATCCTCCCCTTATTGGTGCAGCAGTTTGTCGGAGAAGCAAGTAAAGGTGCCAGTTATGGCAACATCCGCCTGTATTCACTGATGATCGCCGTGTTGGTTCAAGCCTTAGCTGGCATGCTCTCCGACCGCAGCACTTCGCGCTGGGGCAAACGGCGGCCCTTTATGCTTGCCAGCTCTCTGCTCGAAGCGCTCGTTTTCATTGCGATTGGTATCATTGCCGCACGCATGGAAGGCATGGCTGGATATAATGCTTTGTTTGCTGCTGTGATTGCCTCAATGGTATTTTCGAATATTGGGCAGGGTGCTGCCCAAGGACTAATCCCTGACTTGGTGCCGCCCGATAAGCAAGGGCGCTTTGCGGGCATAAAAGCCCTGCTCGAGCTGCCCTTGCCCTTGATCTTCATGGCTTTTTTTGTTTCGCGGATGATTGCTGCTGGCAATCTCTGGGGTGCAATTTTGACAGTGATTATCACGCTGCTAGTTTGCACGGCTTTAGCCATGCTGGTGCGGGAAACACCTCAAGAAAAAGCTCCCTACCCGCTGGATTGGAATGCCATCGCCCGCCTGGTTGCGATGACGGCTGCGTTTACCCTAGTCATCCTTCTGGCCGGCTGGGGTGTGCAGCAGCTCATCCCCTTGGTTCGTAACCTCCAGGTTGGCTCCTCGTCCGCTCTTACCGTCCTCGTCGGTTTAATTGGCATGCTTTTAGCTGTGGTCGCAGGCGTGTTAGCCAGCTTGCGCCTCAGCTTGGGCAAAGAGAGCCAGGAGAAACCCGCCTTCACTTGGTGGGTGATCAACCGCTTGGCGTTTTTGGTTGCTGCAAGTAACTTAGCCAGCTTCTTGCTTTACTTTTTGCAAGAACGCTTCCCAGCCTTACAGGGCAATGCTGCTGCTCAGCCGGCGACCTTACTCGTGATGGCAACAGGCATTGCCATTTTACTCGCAGCTTTACCTGCCGGCTGGTTAGCCGATAAAATCGGCACCAAACCAGTGCTGGCTGTCAGCGGCATTTTAGCTGCAGCCGGCACCCTCGTTGTTATTACCGCGCAGGATATGCCCATGATGACCGTAGGGGCAGTGCTGGTGGGGGTGGCGAGCGGCGCCTTTTATTCCGCAAATTGGGCTTTAGGCACGCAGCTCGTCCCCAAAAAAGAAGCCGGCCGCTACCTGGGCATTTCCAACTTGGCTGGCGCCGGCGCAGGCGCCATTGGCGCCTACATCGGCGGGCCTATCGGCGACTCGGCAGGTTACGTGGTGCAGATGGCAATTTACGCGGCGTTGTTTCTCTTTTCCACCTTAGCGCTTTTGCGCATCAAGCCCGCCAACCACAGACCGGAGCAAGCATGAGCGCCCCGATGACCAACGCTGAGCACGCCGCTGCCTGGCAAGAACTTCAGGCTTTTGCCCGTGCACTTCAGGCACTAAACGCTCCGCAGATCCGCGCAGCTTTTGTGATTGGTTCCTTGCCGGGCGGGTACTTCCGCCCCGGGCAAAGCGACCTGGACGTGGTGGTCATCCTGTCGGGTTCACCCCCTCAAGATGAGCCTACCTGCGAGCAGCACCAAGCCTTAAGCCAGGCAATCAGAGAAATCGCCGGCTCAGCCTCTCCCTATGAGATTGAGCCGATGTTTATTTACGAATCAGAGCTCAAACGGGATCCGCACAGCGGATTTCTGCCCCGCGCCGATTTTGCCTCACGGCTGCTCCGGCAGAGCCAGCTGCTCCTGGGAGAGTTCGACCTGCAGCAGGTGGACCAGCCGCTGCCAGAGGATTTTATCCCTGTCCTGCAGCGCTACTTAGCATATTTTCAACAGAAGTTCAGCCCCGACGCGCTCAGCCAAGCGCCGCTCGCGGAGTTGGTCAAACATGCGCTCACGCTGATGCGCTATGCGCTGATGATATGCCGGCAACACATGCAATATAACAAAATAGTGGTTTTGCAGGATTTTCAGCGCCTTCTCCCCGAAATCCAGCTGCCCGCTTCTCTGAAGACGGTTATCGAGAAGTCCCTACATGGGGAGACCATAACTCCAGATTTAGATGCAGCCTTTCGGCGAGAGCTGCCTGCCTTTCAGCAAACGCTCTTAGACACCGTACACCGAGCTACGCCTGAATAATATTGACCTGCGAGCCTTGCAAGGTCTTATCCACCTCAATTCGAGCGGGGAATTGGTCTTTAAGCTCATCCAGGTGGGTGATGACTAAGATCAGGTCAAATTCGCGACGTATTTGTCCGATAGCTTCAATGAGGCGCTGCCTGCCTTCGGCATCCTGATTGCCAAAGCCTTCATCAATCACTAAGGTGCGTACCTGTGCCCCAGCCCGGCGTGCCAAGACGCGTGCAAGCGCAAGCCGGATAGCAAAGTTAATGCGGAATGCTTCGCCGCCAGAGTAGGTTTCGTAATCACGTGTACCTGATCCATCGCTGACGCGGATATCCAGCGTTTCCCTTTTATCTTCACGGCGGGTGCTCTTGTAAGAACGTTGAGTGTCAAAAGTTACACTCATGGTGTAATTCGAAAGTTGACTGAGGATAGTATTGGCTTCCTCTTGGATGGCTGGCAATGCCTGCTCAATCAGCATTGCCGGAACGCCATCCTTAGAAAAAGCCCGCTCCAACTTTTTGAGGTGCACGATATCCTGGTTGAGCGCCTCTTTTTCCATGCGCAAACTCTCTTTGCGCTGCTTTTGGACTTGGAGGTTATTGATCAGTTGCTCCACGACGATTAAGTTCCGCCGGATATCCGCCTCTTCTTCTTTCAGTCTTGCCAAGTCTTCTTCCGTGATATCCAGCGAAGGTAAGCCCTGAGAAGCTTGTTCGAGGGCTGCTTTTGCCTGGGAATATTCCGCTTGTGCTTGGGTTAAGTCAGCGGTTTTCTTCTCGAGGGTAGCTTCTTGCTCCGCAAGCGTTTTTTGCAGTTGTGCTAAGCTATTCTTTGCAATCGCAAGGTGGTTATAGGCTTGTTGCGCTGGCTCCGCTGCTTGTACAGCTTCGCGCAGCTGCAGGTGTGCATCCCGATCATAGCCTAATTTCTGAAGTGTATCTTTCACTTTTGTTAATTCTGCTTGCGCATCGGGTAAAATTTCATCACGCTCCAAGCGGGCATGGATCTCTTCGAGACGTGGGGCTTTTTCTTGCTGCCACTTTGCCCACTGTTCTGTTGCGGTTTCGATTAGCTGGGTAAGTTGATCGGACTGGCGCAAGAGCGTCTGCAAGCGGCTTTCTGCATCCCTAATTTGTCTGAGCTGCTTCTCAAGTTCTGCCAGCTTATTCTTGAGCTCTTTAGCCATGTCCTCATTGGCTTTATAAGAAGAGCGCAGCGCCTCCAACTCCTGCCTGAGCTCTTCTTGCAAGCGGTCGCGGTCATGCGCAGCTAATGGCTGGCCGCACAATGGGCAGCTTGCCCCTTCCACGGCGCTCACCCGCTCTAAGCGTTCACGCAGCTCCTTGCCTTGTTTTTCGATGCCAGCATTTTCAGCTTGTTTGGCAGCCAGCTGGTCTTTGAGGTTTTGCCGTTCTGCTTCCAGTTCCGCTCTGAGCGCAATTTGCGTTTCTAAAGCGGCAATTTGTTGCTCGAGAGCTTCCCGCTGGTTAATCCTTTCATCATTTTGCTGGTAATCCTTTTCTACTTTTACCTTATCCTGCTCCAGTACGCGCATTTCTTGCTGAAGGTCATGGCGGGCAAGCTCAATTTGCTGTTCCAAGGTTATTTGGCGGTTTTCCAATGGACGCGCCTGCTCATCCAAGGCATCCATTGCAGCTAATTCCTGCCGTAAGCTGACTAAGTGGTCATAAGCCGCTTTTATCTCTTCTTCGCGGGCTAATTCTTGATTGACTTGGGCGAGTTCATCTTGGGTGCGCTCCACGCGCGTTTGCAGTTCGTTTTGGTCTGCCAACAAGCGCTCCATTTGCTGCTTGTAAGTCCCGACCAGCTGCCGCCGGCCAGCTAATTGCTCTTCGATCAAGCGCTTTTGCTCTAATTGGGATTGGGCATTTTGCACTTTTGCAAATGCTTCAGCTGCCTGCGCTCGAAAAAGCTCCAACTCTTTTTTATATTGTGGTTCTTTATCCAGCTCTGATTGAATATCAGCCAAGCGCGCATCGATTTGATTGATTTCTCCTTGCTTTTCGCGGATCATTTCAGCTGCGCGTTTACGATATTCTTCCCAGCGGTCTAAGCCTAAAATGTTTCCCAGAATTTTCTTACGCTCGGAGGGTGTCTGCGTGGCAAAAAGGTCAGCTTTGCCTTGCAAGAAAAACGAAGCATTGATAAAAGTTTCATAATCCAGCCCCAGCGTGCTTAAAATCTTGGCGTTGGTCTCGGTGAGGGTGCGCTCCGTGAGCGTTCTCCAACCAGAGCTGCCACTTGCATCTTCCGGTTTGCGGATGAAAAAATCAACCTGGGAGCCCTTCCCTCGGGTGATGCTGCGCACAATTTTATAGACTTCTTGTTGATAGCTGAACTCTAAGCTCACCTCAGCTTTATCACAGGTTTCATTGATGATGGCTTCATCTCGCTTGCGGGCTTGCCCATAGAGCGCATAGGTGATGGCATCCAGCAGCGAGGATTTGCCTGCGCCGTTTGGTCCGGAGATGCACACCAAATCCAAGCCGGTAAAATCAATTTCAACAGCTTCGCGATACGATGTAAACCCAGTGAGTTTTAATTTAATCGGAATCATCGGCTTCAAACCCTAAACAACGGTTGATCTCTGCGATTGTTTTAGGCTGCGTTTGTTTGCCCAGCACCTGCTGCCAGAAGTGCGCGTCATAACGCCGCGAGCGGATTGGGATAGGCATGGGCACACCCCAGCCAAGCATGAGCACCTCTTCTTTTGGCTGGAGTTTCGCTAACATTCCGCGCAAGGCACTTCGCCCGGGTAAGCCCGAAAGCACCGCATTGATGTCGTCTTCATCACCTAAGGAGCCTGAAATGCGCGTCCCAAGCTGAGACATAACTTCGTCGTAAATCTGCGAAGGGCGCTGGTCGATAATCAGCAAGGTGACGTAATACTTGCGCATTTCGCGCGCGATGGTGCTGAAGATGGTTTGCGAAGCCATGCCGCGGTTAAGCAACTTATGCGCCTCCTCCACAACCACCACAAGCGGGCGCGGGTGTTTCTTTTTGTCCTTGTAGGCGTCCTCGGTAAGTTTTTTCCAGCGGTCGCGGATTTTACGGGTCAGCAGGTTGGTCACCAGCAAATAATCCAAGTCGTTACCATAATTCCCAAAGGACAGGATTACATGGATGCCGTTTTCTAGGCTGTCTATGACCTCTTGCAGTCCGCGCGTGGCGGTGCTGCGCACAAGATAATCCTTGCGCATGACGCGGTCTAACTTGCTGCGCAGTGCCTCAGCGGCTTTCACGTGCACCCCAGCCTGATTAGCCCAAAAGGCGACGCTATCTGGCGCTGG
>LDZT01006186.1_pt1 | contig 10665 bp, 9 predicted proteins | sample 615521 | NCBI WGS metagenome assembly LDZT01 (sample SAMN03408292, study PRJNA278302) | terrestrial metagenome | isolation source: oil reservoir sample SB1 | place: USA: Alaska, North Slope, Schrader Bluff formation | collected 2011-09
ACGCACGGCTCGATCGCCCGCATTCCGAAATCAGTCCGTGGTCGGTTTGGATCAGCTATTCTCCGGATTTAAGGTACTGGGGCGATTCGAAACTGGTGATGAAACCCGAGCCCTACCATTGGGATGAAATGAAAATTGGTCCCGGTGCGCCTCCCATAAAAACCGATAAAGGTTGGCTGAGTATTTATCACGGCGTATTCCCCACGATGGACGGCAGCGTTTATCGTTTGGGGGTTGCTTTGCACGATTTGGACGACCCCTCCAAAATCATCGGCGTGGGTGACAATTGGATTCTTCAACCCGAAGAACCCTATGAAATTACCGGGTATGTGCATAACGTCGTATTTTCCTGCGGCGCTGTACCCGAAGACGATGGTACGGTAAAAATCTACTGGGGCGGAGCCGATACGGTAATGTGCGTGGGTACAGCCCGTATTGACAATCTCGTTGATTTATGTTTAACAAACAGCCGAAAACCCTTGTGAAAATGAAAGTAGCCATATTATCACCTGTGGCGTGGCGCACTCCGCCTCGTCACTACGGCCCGTGGGAACAAGTAGCTTCCAATATTACCGAGGGGCTGGTTGAAAAGGGTGTAGACGTGACCCTTTTTACCACCAAAGACTCCCTCACGAAAGGAAAACTCGATGGCATCATCGAAAGAGGGTATGAAGAGGATAAAGAAATCGATCCTAAGGTTGCCGAATGTCTGCATATTGGTTATCTGATGGAAAAAGCTGCCGAATTTGACCTCATTCACAACCACTTCGATTTTCTGCCCCTCACCTACTCGCGATTAATAAAAACACCGATGGTGACAACCATACACGGTTTTTCTTCGCCTAAAATTATCCCCGTTTATAAAAGATACAATCCGTGGAATGATTACGTCTCGATCAGCAATGCCGATAGAAGCCCTGAGCTCGATTATATAGCTACCGTGTACAACGGAATCGACAAAAGCCTGTTTACCCTGCGGGGAAAACCGGGTGATTATTTGCTTTATTTCGGTCGGATACACCATGATAAGGGCACTTGGGAAGCCATTCAAATCGCAAAAAAAGCCAGCATAAGACTCATCATTGCAGGAATCATTCAAGATAAAACCTATTTTGAAGAAAAGGTAGCTCCTTTTCTCAACGACGACGATGTCGTTTACGTGGGGAGTGCAGGACCGGAAAAACGCAACGAATTACTGGGAAATGCGTATGCCCTGCTCCACCCTATCAATTTCAACGAGCCCTTCGGATTAAGTGTTGCTGAAGCTATGTTTTGCGGAACCCCGGTGATAGCTTTCAATAAGGGATCAATGAAAGAACTCGTTCTTGACGGCAAAACGGGTTTTCTGGTAACTTCCATCGATGAAGCCGTAGAAAAGATTCCCCTCATTCTTAACATCGATCGATTGTACTGCAGAGCATGGGCAGAAAAAAACTTCAGCAAAGAAAAAATGGTGGACGATTACCTGAAACTATATCAGCAAATTCTTGAGCGATAAAGCCGGCACCATCTTGCTATAAAACGCAATCGCTCGTCAAAAAAAAAAATTTTTTAAAGAAACTAAGAAAAACGATTAGCTGATCTCATTTAACAAATCCTGTAGGTTTATGCCGGCAAAAGCAGTAGCAAAATCACTCATGGCATAAGGAATGATCAGTTCGCCGTTATGAACATAGCTACCGCACGAATAAACTACATTTGGCACATACCCTGCCCGTTCGTCATCGATAGGCATGAGTATGGGCTCTTTAGTGCGTCCGATCAGCTTCGAAGGGTCTTTCAAATCGAGCAGACAGGCTCCTAAACAATATTTTCGAAGCGGACCTACTCCATGTGTAATCATTAGCCATCCCCGATCGGTTTCGATGGGCGAACCGGCATTGCCAATTTGCAATAATTCCCACGGATAAAGCGGTCTCTGAATAATTTGCGCTTCCGACCACACCTGAAGATTATCAGAGAACATGATGTAATTGTTTATTCCATCAATACGACTGATCATGGCATATTTGCCATTAACTTTGCGTGGGAACAATGCCAGATTCTTACCTACGGCACATTTCCCATACAGGGGCATGAACTTGAAAGAGTAAAAATCATCGGTTTCAACCAGCTTCGGCAGGATGTTGTATCCGTCATAAGCCGTGTAAGTTCCATAGTAAACAAAATCGCCATTATTTTTCCGGAATTTTACGAAACGAGCATCCTCAATCCCATTTCTTTCATATTGCGAGATCGGAAAAATTGCTCGCTCACTCAAATCGGTATCCAACGAAAATCGTATTTCGGTATGCGACTCGGCAAGCCAAAGTATTTCTTCCATCACTTTTTGCTTTTCCATCGTTAAATTATTGCTTTTCAACACGTTATTAACGGCACAAAAAAGCTGGTCATAAGTGAATTTTTCCGAGAGTTGTTCCAAAATAAGGTTATATAACTCTTCCGGGATTTTCATATCCTTCAGTTTGCTGATAAATCGATTTTTTTCATAAATTTTATCCTTGATTACATCAGCAATCCCGATTTGATCGGCCGGTTTCTGTACGATTACATTGTTATCGGCATCGATAATGGCGTTCCGAAAAACCAGTGAAGAAACATGACCTTCACCCGTAGCCCGAAGACTCAAAATAACCCTAACTTCGCCCTTCTGCAAACCACTTTGGTCGGGATCTTCTACAATGGAGGGATTGAAAAGGGCAGCCGACTCGAGCGCATATTCCATCGTAAAATAGGAGCCAATAAGTAATTTTCTGCTTTCGGAAATGTTTTTATCGGTGTTTACTCTCTCTACGATATACCTTACTCGTTGAAAATTTTTCCCAAAAAGGGTGGTAATACTTCGATGACGTCTCGAAAATTCGCGAAGAACTTGACGTAAGAGCATATCAACTTCCAATTCGGGCATCTCAAGAATGTTTTTTATCAACATTTCTGCGCGCTCTTCGCTATTGAAGAAAAATCGTGCAAATACCCGACTGACATCGGGATATATTATCGTATTTTTTCTGTTAACTGTCAAACTCATGTCCGTTTTTTTATACGAAGTTAATTCGATTGTAGCAAATAATGCATTATTTTTCTTCAAAATCTATTAAAAAAATTTAAAAGTTATTTTATAACGATTATTTGCTATCACAAGAATTGAAACAAAATCAATACTGTCTTAATAGCTTCCCCCTTGCTGTTCAACCGGTTAGCCGGTTTTACTCAAATACCAGGTGATATTTTTTGTGGTGAAGAGTTTCAATACATAACCCCTGCCTTGTTTTATCCATTTTGAGGGGACAACCATAAAGCGGAAAATAAATTTTTTCAGTCTGAAGGTTGGCTTGATAAAATCGAGTTCCCGGCTTATAAATTCAATAGGAAAGTAGTACAGGTTGCGGCAAATTGTGGCGTTCCCGATAAGTGAATCTGCAAAATTTACTCCGCCAAATGAATTGATACTTGAAGTAGAATAGCCAACCTTGAACATGGGATTGAATTTTCACCTGAATAAGTGAATTTTTTTTATTGGGCAAGCCTTGAAACTCTTTTTTACGGGGCTTCCCGATTTTTTAACATTCTTTGATGCGGATTCAAGGTAATGATTGAATGATTTAAAAGATATAGGTTATCATCACCTTTAATGAGTTTACCATTGAAGTCGAGCCAGATAGGCAGAAGAATTGAGTTTTTATTCTACTTAGGTATATCTTTGTGCTTCCCAATTTTAATTATTCATAAAATGATATCCATTGATTCAGTTAGACTTATCGAGACCATGTTAGCCCCAGGGATCATGATTTCGGCTTGTGGTCTTCTTTTGCTCGGAATACATAATAAATACAGCATTGTAGTGAATCGTATCCGAGTACTTGAAGAAGAAAAGAGAAATTTAATACCTGGTTTTATTGAAAAAACTTTAAATATTTATCAAAGCAAGCGATTAGAAAGCATTGAATCACAGATTATTCGTTTCGAATATAGAGTAAAAATTATCCGTAATGTAGTATTTTTCTATACCTTATCGGTGGCCTTGTTTGTCATGAGTTCATTAAGCATTGGTTTAAACCATTTATTAAAAGCGGATTGGCTCAATCCCTTATCATTGATTTTTTTCTTAACAGGTATGTTATGTGTTTTAATAGGAATCATATTTGCAGCACATGAAGTTTGGAAAGGATATGAGATTGTGAGAATAGAGATACGAGAAAGTAAAATTCCCATATAAATTTATGGAACAACAAAATTTTATATTACACAACGGGCTTATTTTAACGATGGATGCTGAAGCCCGCATATTACCCCATCACAGCATAAGAGTCAGCAATGGAATGATTGAAGAAATCTTTCCTTCTGATAGACTTCTTCAAGAGGATGATAACAACCGCATAGATGTATCAGGCAGTTTACTAATGCCGGGATTCATCAATTGTCATACACATGCGGCCATGACACTTTTGCGTGGTTTTGCCGACGAAAAGCCCTTGCAGGAATGGTTAAACGATTTCATTTGGCCAGCTGAAGCTGCATTCATGAACCGTGAAAATATTGCTTTAGGAACGCGCTTGGCTATTCTTGAAATGATTGCTAGCGGAACGATAATGTTTTCCGATATGTATTTTTTCGAAGACGAAGTAGCCAAGGCTTGTGAAGAAAGCGGCATACGTGTTTTACTGGGGGAAGGCTTATTGGGTAATCACACTCCGCATTTTACCAATCCTTACGAAGGAATAGATTTTACCGAAATTTTGGCTGAACAATACAAGTATCATCCGCTCATTAAAGTAGCCTATGCTCCACATGCTGTATACACTTGCCCAAGAGAAATTTTGCGTAAAGTAGCGCTACGTTCCGAAAAGAATCATTTACCTGTGCATATTCATTTGGCCGAAACTAAAGAAGAAGTCGAGAATTGTATTGCCTCAACGGGGAAACATCCTATTGATTATATTGATGAAGTAGGTTTGCTCAATGAGCGATTAATTGCGGCTCATGTTGTCCATGTGGATGAAAAACATCTATCCCTTTTAGCTTCTAAAGGGGTTCGCATAGCTCATAATCCATCCAGCAACCTAAAATTAAGTTCTGGCTTTCCACCTATAGATAAACAACGTAGATATCAAATTACAGTAGGATTGGGAACAGATGGAGCTGGTTCCAATAACAACCTCAGTATTCCAGTCGAAATGCGGCATACTGCTTTGGTTGATCGCTTGTTCCACCAAAATTATGAATCGGATCAGGCTTACGAAATCGTTAAAATGGCCACAATTGGAGGAGCTAAAGTCATGGGAGTTGAACATTTAACAGGCTCAATCGAAGCTGGAAAATCTGCCGACATCATTATTATTCCACTAAATAAACCTCATCTTCAACCGATTTATAATATTTATTCAACTCTTGTATTTTGCTTGCATTCATCCGATATCGACAGTGTAATCATTAACGGGAAATTCGTTATGAAAAATAAAAAAATCTTAACCTTGGATGAAGATTTACTTTTAAAAGAATTGAAAAAAGTTGGGCATAACATCAGAGAAAAATTTAAAATGAAGAATCATTTTTCGTTATAAACCGAATGGAATCGAACAACATAAAAATATATACTTTAGGATGTTATAAAAATCAGGTTGACAGCGAAAAACTCGCAGGCAAGATTGAAAAGTCAGGCGGGGAAGTAGAGCACACTGACAAGTTTGAAGGAAATACTTTTATTCTCAATACCTGTGGGTTTATTGGAGATGCAAAGGAAGAATCCATAGAAGCCATCATGCAGGCTATAAAGGCCAAAAAAGAAGGAAAGATAAGACGAATTGTCGTAATGGGTTGCTTATCGGAGCGCTATAAAAAGGAACTTGAGCAAGAAATACCGGAAGTGGATGCGTGGTTTGGCGTCGATTCATTCGATGAAATCTCGTACTGGTTAAATTTGCCAAAATATCAAGAAACAGCAATAGCGCGTAAGTTAGCCAATCCTTCTCATTATGCATATTTGAAAATAGCTGAAGGTTGCAGCCGAAAATGTTCATTTTGTGCCATTCCAAACATTCGTGGTTCACATCATTCGCGTCCCATCAATGAAATTATGGATGAAGCCCAATGGCTTGCTTCCAAAGGGGTAAAAGAAATTATATTGATTTCACAAGACCTTACTTCGTATGGAATCGACCTTTACAAGAAACAAATGATTACACAGTTAGTCAGTCAACTCAGCGAAAGCCATCTTTTCCCATGGATCAGGCTTCATTATCTTTTCCCTGCTTCTTTTCCTGAAGACCTTTTACATTTGATGGCTACTCATGAAAATATCTGTCCATATATTGATATACCATTACAACATATCTCTGACCGAATTCTAAAATCCATGCATAGAGGCATTAATAAGGCTTCTACTATGGCTCTGATAGAGAAATTCAGAAACCTCATGCCTCATGCTGCACTTCGTTCGACTTTTATCATAGGATATCCTGGCGAGACTAACAAAGAATTCAACGAACTTTTGAATTTTATTAGCGATGTAAGATTCGAACGGGTAGGGGTTTTCACTTATTCGGAAGAAGAAGGCACAGCTGCAGCTTTGCTTAATGACGATGTGGACGAAACTACAAAAAATCTACGTGCTGAAAAACTCATGGAAATCCAATCGAAAATAAGCCTCGAGAAAAATGTTGCCCTTATTGGAAAAACATTAGAAGTTCTTATCGACAGAAAAGAAGGGGATTACTTCATAGGCCGCACAAGGTACGATTCGCCCGAAATAGATAATGAAGTATGGGTAAAACCAACAAGTGCTCAGCTTCAAATTGGACAATTCTACCCTGTATTTATTGAAAGAGCTGATCTTTATGAAATTTATGGAAAACCTTGTTAATAATCTAAAAAATAATTATATTATGAAACAACGCAAATTTTTGATTATCCTTGTAGCAATTTCAATAAGCTTTAATCCTGTTAAGGCTCAAACCTACGATACTATTAAAAATATTCAGGATCATTTAAGCCTAAAGCAAGGTTACTGGGAAGAAAGCATAAACCGACAAATGGAAAAGGGATGGTATATCGATAATAAAAGGGAAGGAATTTGGAGAACATACTATCCCCAAAATTTTTTACATGAAGTAATTGAATATAAAGATGGGAAACGTAATGGATTACGGCTTGAAATAGATAAGCGTGGATATTTGGCAGTAGAAGAACATTTTAAAAATGACCAGCTTCATGGTCGTTCTATTAATTACTCCATGGGTGCACATCCAAGGGTAGAGCAATGGTATAAAAATGGACAGCCCGATGGTTTAAAGAAAATTTATTATGATAATGGCAAAGTTCAGGAAGAGTCGTATTATAAAAATGGGAAACGACATGGAATTTCTCTATGGTTCAATCAAAGAGGGCAGGTTGTAGCAGAATTTTATTACATCGATGGCGAATTCGATGGTGTACAAAAAACCTATAATAATGCAGGACAACTCATAAAATCGGAAGAATATTCCAAGGGTATTCTCAACGGAAATTATTCTGAATGGGATGATGCAGGGAATCTGATCATTTCAGGCCAATATAAGAATGGTCAAAAAGTTGGAAAATGGAAAGAAAACAAAGTAAAGCAAAAAGAGCCCCAGCCATAAAATATGGTAGAATAAACAGATTGTGCTTTGTTCTATAATTGTACGCCCGAGGTAAGGGTTTTGGCCAAATTGATAGGGCATTTTAACACTTAGGAAGATCGCTCTCAAAACAGATCATTCAGGTTAAAGGTTAGAACCATTAATTATCAGCATTTAAAATCCCTTGACGGTATTATCGTGGCCATAAACACCTCTTTCGAGCTTATCCTTAAGTTTAGAAAAAGCCTCAATAGTATAAGATACATCTTCAAGTGTATGATCGGCTGTAGGGATAAGGCGAACGAGGATTTGTCCGCGAGGAATTACTGGATAAGTTACCATGCTGCAGAAAATATCGAATGATTCGCGCATATCATAAATAAGACCAGTAGCCTCAGCTACACTACCCGATAAAATAACAGGTGTAACTGGTGACTGAGTATTCCCAATATTGAAGCCTGCATTTCGTAATCCTTTTTGAAGTGTATTCGCAATCAACCAAAGTTTTTCTCTCAGATGGGGATGAGTACGAATAATTTCTAAACGTTTTAAGGCACCAATGACCATAGCCAAAGGTAAAGATTTTGCATAGGTTTGCGAACGCATGTTAAAGCGAAGATAATCGGTAACTAATTTCGAGCTTGCAACAAAACCCCCTATTCCAGCCATTGCCTTGGCAAAGGTGGCAAAATAAACATCTATTCCATCCTGAACTCCTAAATGTTGTCCTGTTCCTGCCCCTGTTTCTCCCATTGTTCCAAAACCATGTGCATCATCTACCAAAAGCCTGAATTGGAATTTCTTTTTCAAATCAATAATTTCACAAAGTTTTCCCAAATCGCCCGACATCCCATAAACTCCTTCAGTAATCACCAAAACTCCTCCTCCATTATCTTCGGCAAGATGAGTAGCCCGCTGAAGCTGTTTTTCAAGATTTTCTGTGTTATTATGAGGAAATACAAAGCGTTTTCCCAGATGAAGTCTTACCCCATCTATAATACAAGCATGAGCCTCACTATCGTAAACAATAACATCCTTGCGATCAACCAGAGAATCAATCACCGAAACCATGCCCTGATAACCATAATTGAGCACAAAAGCATCTTCTTTTTGTACAAATTCGGCTAATTCTCTTTCCAGCTGTTCGTGATAAATGGTTTGTCCCGACATCATCCGAGCTCCCATTGGATAAGCAAGGCCCCAACTCGCAGCAGCCTCAGCATCTACCTTTCTTACCTCAGGATGATTGGCTAAGGCTAAATAATTATTAAAACTCCATATAATCCTTTCCTTTCCTCTGAAAATCATCCTATGGCCAATCTCCCCTTCTAATTTTGGAAACATGTAATATCCGAAGGCATCCTCTCCGTATTGTCCAAGTGGGCCTTTATTTGTTGATATTTTTTCGAATATATCTCTCATAAAACTTTTTCTCTTAAAAAACAGCAAAACTATAGCTAAATTGCGATTTGTCAAAGTAACGAGAATTCTTATTGATGGATTTTGATTGAGGATGAATGCGTTAATTTTATTTTGTTAGATAAAAAGCTCGAAAGAATGTGGCCTCGCTAAGGGCTTCGCCCTTGCTCGGCCAGAAAATAAAATGGTTGAAATTTCCAATTAACTAAGATGTTAGCATGAAAATAATGTGTATTCATATCGTGATTTTTTGTACTTTTGCACCATGCAAAAAAATGCTCGCCATATTAGCCTTATTCTATTGATAACTCTCGTATTCACAGGTTGTTCGAAGTATCAAAAAATCTATAAAAGTACCGATAATGACCTGAAATATGAAGCAGCCATTGCTTATTACGAGAAAAAAGATTATTACAGAGCTTTGCAGTTATTCGACCAAATCATGCCCACTTATAGAGGCACAGAAAGAGAGGAAAAAATCTCGTATTACTATGCTTATGCCTACTATTATCAAAAAGATTACATCTTAGCCGGATATTATTTCAAGCGTTTTGCAGATACTTATCCTACCAGCAGGTATAATGAAGAATGCTTGTTTATGACAGCATATTGCTCCTATTTAAACTCTCCTCCTTATTATCTCGACCAAACAAGCACATTGGATGCCATTCGAGATTTTCAGGTTTTCATTAATCGCTATCCTACAAGCGACAGAGTACCTAGGGCCAATGAACTAATAGATCAACTCAGATTGAAACTCGAAGAAAAAAACTATAAAATTGCTTTGCTATATCTTCAAATGGAAGAATACAAATCTGCTATTGTTTCGTTTCAAAACTTAATGAAAGATTACCCTGATACAAAATTCAGAGAAGAATCCATGTATTATATTATAGAAGCATGGTATAAATATGCCGAAAACAGCATACCCGAAAAACGCATCGAACGCCATCAAGCAGCTATAGATGCATTTAACGATTTCAAGGCTCAATATCCTGAAAGCAGATATCTGCAAGATGCACAAAATTTGATCAAAGATTCTTATAAAATAGCAAAAATCAAAAGTTAATATTTAATTTTTAATTCTCTTTATGTTACAGAAATATAAAAGGTTACATGCTGATACGACAGCTGTTACACGTAGAATCAATGATTTTGATGCACAAACAGGCAACATTTACGAAACCGTAGCTATTTTAGCTAAACGTGCCAATCAAATCAGCAGCGAGCTAAAAGAAGAACTCGATAGTGAGCTAAAAGCTTTTCAAACCACTAGCGAGACCCTCGACGAGATTTATGAAAACAAGGACCTAATAGAGGTTTCACGCAAATATGAACAAATGCCAAAACCAACCTTATTAGCCATTGCCGAGTACTTGAATGGTAAACTTTATTGGCGAAATCCTGCCAAAGCAAAAGAAATAGAACAATAGGGCATAATGCTCGAAGACAAAAAAATTCTGATTGGTATAACAGGAAGCATCGCTGCTTTTAAAATTCCCTTTCTTATTCGATTATTAATAAAGGAAGGTGCAAATGTGCAAGTTATTCTTACTCCAGCAGCATGCAATTTTGTCACACCTTTGACAATTTCTACACTTTCGAAACATCGAGCCATTATAGATATGTTCGAAAAGGAGTCGGGAGAGTG
>LDZT01013528.1_pt1 | contig 10660 bp, 8 predicted proteins | sample 615521 | NCBI WGS metagenome assembly LDZT01 (sample SAMN03408292, study PRJNA278302) | terrestrial metagenome | isolation source: oil reservoir sample SB1 | place: USA: Alaska, North Slope, Schrader Bluff formation | collected 2011-09
GCATTTATAATCCGTGTAAGGAATCTTAATCGGCAAGGTGTATTTTACTCGAATCGGTTTATTTCTTTGTAATCCTGGTTTCCAGTCAGGTAAAAGTTTTATAACTCTTCTAATCTCATTTTCAATCAAGCTGTCATTTACCAACCATTCCAGTCGTTGTGTATAATCAGGATTTGTCTGAACATTAATCACTTTTCCAGTTGTATCAATTTCGAAAAAAACTAAAACTTTTCCTTGATGATTACTGTAATTAAGAATTTTAAAATCAAGATTGTTTTCGATGAAACACCATAAAGAATCTTCTCCACCGGGGAATTGTGGAGGAGTCTCAATATAAGTAATCATCTCGTAATCAGAACTAACCGAATCGATTTTGTAGTCGATTTTTGTTTGAGAAAATCCAGTCAGAGCAAAAGAAGTCAATAGTATTATTATTAAAAATCTCTGTATATTCGTCGGTTTTATTATTGGACACAACTCGTTTATGTATATACCTTTTTCTTATTTCAGGTGTACAAATACATCCAAATTGGAATATATTGTACAGCTTTTTTCATTATAGAGGTGTATAATATTTCTACAAAAATAAATTTATTTTTACAAATCATCAAATAAACTTTTATTTTATTACAAATGTAAAACTTTATTTTTAAATATGCAAGGATTTTGATTAAAAATTTCAGGTTTTAGTTCAAACCATGGTTCAGCTTTGCTCACCACAGGTTTTTAAACAACTAATCTTGGAACTTTGCAGCATATTGGTTTATCATGTAATTATCTGGATACAGTTCTTTTGCCTGAATGAATATCTTTTTAGCTTTTTCCATTTCTTCATTATCTATATAGAATGATATTAATAAGAAATATGAATCGCTTTTACCCCAACTAGGCATAATTGGATTTTTTAATTTTTGCTCGGGTAATGAAATGGCTTTTAATAAATATTCCTCTGCTTTTTTACCACCACCGAACTGTTTTGGCGTATAATAATCGTTATTAGCAAGCACATACCAACCGCGAATGTTGTTTGAATCAAGTTTTATTGATTCATTAGCATTTTCTTTTACCCTAGCTGATATTATTCCTGCATCCATACCTGCAGTAAACTGAATGTAGTAACTTTGCATTAAAGCAAGAAGAGCAAGTACCTCAGAATCTTTAGATTCTTGCTTTTCCAATAAAGCAATAGCATCTTGCACAATTTTTTTACTCTGTTTCTTATTGCCCATTTTTAGAAAATAAATTGATTTGTAGTATTGAGCATAAGCCAACCAATATTGAGAAAGAGGGGAATTGTGATTTGTTAAAGTTTGCTCGATTTGGTCTAACCCCTGAATGTTGCCTTTCTCAAATGATTTAAGAAACTCGTTATAAATACTATCTTGAATAAACAACAACGTTGCATCCTTTCCATTCTGACAAAACAGTCCGGAGTGAAAGAATATAACTAAACTGAATATTAAAATTACTTTTGTTTTCATAATTTACTATTATATGTCAAGTTTCACGAGGTTGTTGATGAACAACTTGGATTTTTATTTTGTCGCAAAAATAAAACTTTATTTTTAAATATGCAAGGATTTTGCATAAAAAATTTCAGGTTTTAGTTCAAACCATGGTTCGGCTTTGCTCACCACAGGTTTTTCAACAGCTTGATACGGTGTTTTAACATTAAGTTCTCTTCTCAGGCCTCTATGTCTTTTATAAAGCATGTAATGCACAAGAAAAGTTATTAAGGCATTATTCATTTCTTCCTGTTTTCCGCACTTTTTTGCAACACCTTTATAAGTAATTGATTATCAATATTAATTTTATAATTTTGGGTGTTGCAAAATTTTTATCATGTTTATCAGAAAAGTAAGAAATCGGTCTAGAAGTCAATCTGTACAAGTAATACAGAAGATTGGAGGCAGATATAAAGTGGTAAAAACCATCGGTTGCGCCACCATGCAGCACGAAATTGAGAAGCTGGAGCAATTGGCCAGGGAGGAGATAGAGCGTTTGAGTGGGAATCAGCTGAAGCTATTTGGCTACGAGAGTGATGAGATCATTGAGCAAGCCTTTTCCTTGTTGGCCAATAGCAGTATTCGTACCGTAGGACCTGAGTTGATTTTTGGCAGGATATACGATTATATTGGTTTTAATGCCATAGAGGAGGAGCTGTTCAGGCACTTGGTCATAGGGCGGTTGGCTTTTCCCTTAAGCAAGCTGAAAACGGTAGATTACCTGTATCGTTATCAAGGGAAAAGCATCAAAGTGGATACGGTCTATCGTTTCTTAGACAAATTGAGCGACAAACTCAAGCCACAGATTGAACAAATTGCTTTTGTGGCTTACTGCATACTCAAGGAACTTGAAAGAGTCCTACAGGAAAAGAAATCGGCCATATCGTTAAAAAGAGCCAGTGACTTGACACGAACCATGTATCAAATCACCTATACTTTGCCCGAATCAAAGCAAACAAAATCCAAACTTCTTTGGCATGGATGAAGAGCAGGCTGAACTCTACCGAATTGTTTGTAAAAATTTTTAGGGTGTTGCAATGCGGAAAACAACTGTGGCATCCACTCCACTTTCAAGCTGATGGACAGCCTTAATCTTCTCTCATTAGCTGTATACTTTCTTTTTCATTGTTGTTCCTATGCCAAACAAAGTTAATAATTTTGTCTAACTCGGAACTGTCCTACAAATAGGGAAGGCTACACAAATAGGGAAAGCTACAGTTTCATCACTTTGGTTTCTTGTTGCACTGCTGTTTTTTACACCCAGATGCCAAAATACTTATGGTGGTTATCATTAATAAACAAGTCCGTAATCTACACATGTTGGGAAAGATGTTTTTGTAAAATGTATTAATAAACAATAGTTTGTATAGCATGAGCCGGAATATTCAATTGAGCCAAGCCATCGGCAACAATGAGAAGATACGGAATATTCTGGTTGGATTTGTTCATAACAATGGTAGCAATGCTTCCGTCGGGATTCAGAAATGAGGTGGAGAGCAAAGCACTGCGGCTGGGCGTATTCAGTATGCGATGTGCACCTCTTTGTATAAATTTGGAGAAATGGCCAATATAGTAATAGGCAGGGGTAAAGATTAATTCGCCGGTTTGGGTGTTCCCATGTACGGGAGCAAAACAATAATTTTTTACATGGTTTGGACCTCCTACTTCGTCGAGAAGGATATTCCAGTCAGTCCAACCTACAGTACCATTATTGAAATCGTGAATCATGGATGTGCCATAATCCTCAGCATTAGGCCAGTAATCATAATGGTCAGGTCTGAAACTTTCGGTGCATCCTTCGGTGAATAGGATATTTTTATCGGGCCAGGCTTCGTAAACAGCTCTTACATTGTCGAACATTTGTGCTCCCCCCGACCAATCTTCGTACCAGTGGAATCCAATGCCCCAAGCATATTTTGCAGCTTCAGGATCACTAAAGATGACCGAGGCTCTATAAGGCAAAAGGTCGCGGTTATGATCCCAAACGATAATTTTTTTGTCGCCCAATCCATTATTCGAGAGGGTGGGCCCGAGAAAATTCTTCAAGAAATCGCGTTCTTCCTCAGCCGTATAAATGCATGATTCCCATATTTGAGTAGCCATGGGCTCATTCTGAACTGTTATACCCCAAACAGGAACACCTCTCTTTTCATATTCCTTGATGAATTTCACAAAATAGTTAGCCCAGGCTTGATAATATTTTGGCAAAAGCTTCCCGCCATACAACATATTGTTATTGCTTTTCATAAATGCAGGAGGACTCCAAGGGCTGGCAAACAAAATAGCTTTCTCACCACTTTCTTTCATGGCTTTTTTGATGAGTGGAATACGATAAACTGTATCATGAGCAATGCTGAAGGTTTTGAGAGCCGAATCGCCTTCCTCAATGTAACTATAACTATTACTGCTGAAATCGCAACTGTGTATATTGGTTCTGATAATGGAATAACCAATGCCTTTTTCTTTGTTGAAGTAACATTCTAATAGTTTTTGCTGATTCGATGGGGTTAATTTGGCAAAGGTTTCGGCTGCTGCATCGGTAATAGCCCCACCCACTCCTAAGTACTCCTGAAAACTTTTGTTCGGATTAACATAAACTACGTATTCCGTTTCGAGAGGTTGTCTCTGAGCAGCAAATACTGAGGTTTGTGAAAGAGTCAATCGTGCATCCATGGCTTGGGCTGTTAGATAAACCTCCAGTTTTTTGCCTTCGAAATTTCCCATTGATGGGGTTACAAGGTTTGTTTCCTGCTCGTTTTTACATGCTCCTGCCATCAATATCAGGGCAAAAAAGATAAAATTGATACGCTTCATAGGATTTAAAAATTTGATTATGCCTCAATGATTGATAAAAATAATAGGTAAAGATAGGAAATTATAGGACAAATAATATTCGTTAAAATATCGAAGGCCGAAATCATTGTTTATCCCTAAATATTTTTAGTGAATTGGGGTTCAATAAAAATAAAAAAGAGGTCTCTCCTTTAGTGAGAGCCTCTTTTTGAAATCATTAGCGAATAGATTATTTTAAGAGTTTCTTAGTAAAAGTGGTTTTGTAGGTTAAAGGGATGGTCATGTTTTGCTGTCCACTGAGTAACAGCGTCATTTGACTTTCGGCTGTGCCATCTATAAAAACAGGTATGCCCGTTTTTGAATTTATCCATGTAGTTCCCTCCATGACAGTAGTTCCTTCTATCGCAAAGTCCATTCCTTGCATATTAGTTGTTCCTTCATTGTTGGCAGTAGTTTTATGATTGACCTTCAAGCATTTTACTCCCTCTTTATTATCAGTTCCAATAAGGGTGTATACTGTTTTTGCATTGGTAATCAAGTCACCTCCCATAAAGTTTACGGTATCATTTTGAAGGGTTTCCCAACTTTCGTCTTCCGAAATCTTTCGGTTAGGAAATTCAATAAAAGGCGAACTGGCCGTAACATCCCCAAAATCATTGCCCATGGTTTGGCCTTTTTCATTGGTCGAAACCACTTTGTGTAGGATGTTTCCCTTTTTGCTGATTACTAAAACAGGAAGATTGTCGATATCGGGGATAAACATGGTGCTATCCATCTGATCCATTTCCATATTAACCTTCATTTCTTTGCTTAACTGGCTCAAATGGTAATAATCATTCTTATCGATATCATTTACAGTAATGATATTTTTCGATTGGGTAGAGACATTCATGTTTATGTCCTGTCCCATCATGTTTTGGGTCATATCTACATTGGTTTGAATCAGATAAATCAATGTATCTCCTTTGTTGAGTTTGATCTCTGGATTATATTTTTTTTGAGCAATGCCCATCAGAGGACTTAGAAATAAAAGAAATAGAGCAAGATGTTGATGTTTCATAAATTTTAGGTTTTATGTGAAAAGATGGATTGAAGAAATTAAAAGATGAATTATGTTGTTTATTTTGATATAAGATGAGTTTCGAATGATTTAGGGTATTTAGTTTTTTATTTCTGCAGAATTGTCTGCAAAGTTAATATTTGAATTGGCAATTTCCCAAGCAAGTTTCCAACCGAGTCGAGCCACTTTGGAGGCTTTAACGGAATCGCAGCGGTCGGGGTTATCGCTCACCTGATGATAATCTGCATGAAGGCCCGTAAAAAAATGCAAGGCGGGAATATTGTTATTCAAAAAGGGCTGATGATCGCTCCCGCCAAACGAAAGCCTATTCTGTTGAACTATCCTGAATCCTTCTGCCATGGCTTTTTCTTTAGCCAGCGAATATAAAGCTGAATTTCTGGCTTCGGGACCAATATACAACGTATCATATCCACCTCGGCATACCATATCGAAATTGAGCATGGCAATGATACTGTCTAATGGAAGGGGAGGGTCGAGTACAAAACTGCGTGAGCCAAACAGGCCTAATTCTTCACCAGCAAAAAATATAAAAACCACACTTCTCTCTGGCAATTTCTCAGCTCTTGAAAAAGCTCTGGCGATAGCCAGTACTGCAGCTGTACCCGAAGCATTATCGTCGGCTCCGTTGAATATAGTGTCAGAACTATTTTTGCCATCGGATATCATTGTTCCAATATGGTCGTAATGAGCTCCAATGATAAGGTACTGCGATCTTAATTCTGGATTATTGCCTTCTATAATTCCAATGACGTTATCGGCTTTTATGAAACGTTTGTGAAGACTTGTTTCAATGGATGCCGTAAATCCTTGAATTTCGAAAGAATAAGATTGAAAATTCTCGTCGATTTTTTCTTGAATCTTGATGAGGTTTTCTTTGCTGCCAAACAATGTTTTCATCGTTTCTTCGCCGGCATGTATGGCAGTAAACGATTCCTTGTCCGATTTCAAAATCAGCGGATCGGAATCTTCCTTTGCTCTTTTAAAAAGAGCTGCCCATGTATGTCCCTGAGGTTTCAACAATAGATGATTCTTGGGATTTGTAAGTAAAATAAGGCCGATAGCTCCTTTGCTTCGAGCTGTGGCAATTTTTTCATTGAGAGATGTTTTCCCTGATTTTTCGATCTGTTTTGCTCTGTCATCATCAGAAGTTTCATCAGGAAAATGGCTCAACACCACAACGATCTTACCTTTCACATCAACATTGCTGTAATCGTCATATCCCAGATTAGGCAGGCTAAGTCCATAACCTGCGAAGACCAATGATCCTTCGATGGTAGTATCACCAATGGTCTGAAAAGGGATATAACCCGTTTTTAGCGGGATGACAACTTTTCCTGAGGGTGTACTCAATTCGAAGTGTTGTTGTTTGCCTAAGCCACATCTGCATAGATTTAAGGAATGGAAGTAAGTGCCATTCAGAGGATTAATTCCAAGATTTTTTAATTCATGCGCAATGTAACTTGCGGCAGTATCGAGACCTGAACTTGGTGTTTTACGTCCTTGCAACCTATCGGAGGCCAAAAAGTCGATATGATTTTTTAGGATAGTTGGGGTTATGCTTTCTTCTTGAGCAAAAACTGTAGTTGACAATGATAAAAAAAGACAAACACCAAGAAGTAATTTTGAGAGATCGTATGTATATGTCTTCACGAAGTGACTAATTATAATCTTTCTATTAAGATTTGACGTACTTTTTCTGGCGTAATGCCTTGGTTTTCACCTAAACGTACGATTTGGGGTTTAGTAAAGCGTTCCACAATAGTTTCTATTGTATCTTGGCCTATACCATTTTCGCTCAGGCGAGTTTTCATGCCTAAAGAGCGGAAAAATTCGTCGGTCTTTAGAATAGCTTTATCTATTCTTTCATTCTCAGTCCCTTGAGTAATTTTTAAAACTCTTTCGGCATATTGAAGAATTTTTTCACGTTTTTCATTTTGCATCACTTTCATTACCCCTGGATAAACGATTGCAAGTGTTAGGCCATGGTCGAGGCCATGCAAGGCAGTGAGTTCATGCCCTATGCCATGAGTAGCCCAATCGGTAGGAACGCCGCAGGCAATCAACCCATTCAAAGCCATGGTAGCGGACCACATGATATTTGCCCGTGTGTCGTAATCATTTGGTTTTACCATGGCTTTTGGACCTTCTTCCATCAAAGTAATCAGTATGCTTTCTGACATGCGGTCCTGTAAGGGTGCATTAATAGGGTAGGTAAGATATTGTTCCATAGTGTGAATAAATGCATCCACAATACCATTGGCTACTTGTCTCGGAGGTAAAGAAAATGTAACTGAAGGATCGGTTACCGAAAAACGTGGGAAAACCAGTGGGCTAAAGAAAGAACGTTTTTCTTTAGTGGCTTCTCTCGATATTACTGCCCCTGCATTCATTTCACTTCCTGTTGCAGGTAAAGTAAGCACTACGCCAATGGGAAGAGCTTTCTGAGCCCTTACTCCTTTCGAAAGAAAATCCCATGGATCACCTTCGTAAAAACTTGCTACTGAAATAAATTTCGTTCCATCGATTACTGAGCCACCTCCTACAGCTAATATAAAATTTACATGATTTTCTTTAATGATAGGTAAAGCCTTGATTAAAGTCTCATATAAAAAACAAAATTCATCATAAGGATTATAGTTTTAATTGATTTTCTCGATGTACAGAAGGTTGCATGCTTTTCTTCACTGCAAAGGTAGTAATTTGTTGAATTCATCAGCCATTATTGCAGTCAACTAACTAAATTTCCCTAATTTAGCATCTAAAGCCTAATTTTGGCCTTGCGTTCGATTGATTAACTTGTTTCATTATTTTTGTTTTTCAAAATTAATCACGTTTTCATTCGAATGTTTTTCCTCATTATAATGGGAAACTTAGTGAGATGGATAGATGTGAAAAAACATCAACACCGTGGTAAAATTAAACACTTAAAGTTTTTGTGGGATAGGTTCAGTTTGATACTTCTATGAAAAAATTATTAAGACGCATATTAAGGTGGATAAGGAACATTATATTAATTCTAATTGGTTTATCCATTTTTTTTACTTTACTTTATAAGTTTGTTCCCGTATATTACACTCCATTAATGTTCATAAGGTACTTTGAGAATGTCAAGGCACAAAAGGAAGCAAGAATAGAAAGGAAGTGGAAAAGTTTGGATGAAATATCGCCCAATTTATGGTTGGCGGTGGTAGCTTCGGAAGACAATAATTTTGTGAAGCATCATGGATTCGACATAGATGCAATAAAAAAGGCCCAAAAACACAATCAGACGCATGCCAGAAAAAGAGGAGCAAGTACCATTAGCCAACAGGTAGCCAAGAATGTTTTTTTATGGCCATCTCGTACTTGGGTTCGAAAGGGATTGGAGGCATATTTTACATTTTTAATAGAAACTTTTTGGAGTAAAAAAAGAATTCTCGAAGTTTACTTAAACGTGATAGAAATAGGACCTGGGATTTATGGGGCAGAAGCAGCCAGTCAGATTTATTTTCACAAGCCTGCTTCCAAACTTACACGTGGAGAGGCTGCACTTATTGCGGCAGTGTTGCCGGCACCTCTCAGGCGAAATCCCGCCAAACCCTCTTCTTATGTACTCTCACGTCAACAATGGATACTATGGAACATGAATAACATCGGTAAAATTGAATTTAATTAAATTTACAAGATGAAAAAACTTCTGATAGTTTCATTATGCATAATCATGGTTGCCTGTCAGGTTACCAAAAAATCGTCAGTTCATGAACACGACGATAATGAGCATTTAATTATGGCGACGCTATGGTTTCAGCAAGCAGCCGAAGTTCGTGCCTTATATTATCAGGCTTACAATCTGGCTCATCTCCAGCTCGAGCATGACCTTGCCTCTGAGGACAACTCAACAAAACGAGCCGTGGTACTTGATATTGATGAAACCGTGCTCGATAATAGCCCTCATGAAGGTTATTTGATTCGAAGTGGAAAAAGTTATCCCGAGGGATGGAGCGAATGGGTTTCTCTGGCTCAAGCCGAAGCTCTTCCGGGTGCACTCGACTTTATAAATTTTGCAATAAGCCATGATGTTGATGTTTTTTATATCACCAACCGTAAAAAAGATGAACAGAATGCTACAATACTCAATCTCCGCCGATTAGGGTTTCCTTTGGCCGATTCTGCACATATACTCTTCAGAACCGACAAGGCTAACAAGGAGGAACGTCGCCAAAAGGTGAGTCAAACACATCGAATCGTTTTGTTAATGGGAGATAATTTGAACGATTTTAGTGATATATGGGAAAAAACCTTGCCCCAACGTCGCAACTTCCTAACCGATTCACTTCAGTATGAGTTTGGCAACCGCTTTATTGTTTTACCCAACCCTATGTATGGAGATTGGGAAAACGCACTTTATCACTACAATTACCAACTATCGGCTCATCAAAGGGATTCGATCCGTCGATCATTCATTAAAGCTTTTTCACCCTTGTAATTTTTTGGCATGAAAATGCTTCATCTTACAGAATGTCGTGTAAAACCTAAAAATTGTTTATCCCCTTTTGGAACATAATTTTTCGATTGAAAATAACCCTTGAAAGTCAACGAATTTCTGTTAAAGTAAGGGAGACTATCTTTGTAAGAAAATAGTGAATATGACTTCGCCCTTTTCTCCATTGATTGCTAAAGAATTGAATTTAACTGAGCAACAGGTTGAAAACACCATCAACCTGCTTCAGGAAGGCGCCAGCATTCCTTTTATTGCTCGATACAGGAAGGAACTTACTGGCAGTCTCAATGAAGTAAGTATTATTGGTATACGCGATAGGCTCAAACAGCTTACCGAGCTCGAAAAAAGACGTGAATCGGTAATTCGTTCTATAAGTGAACAAGGTAAATTAACCGAAGAACTTGAACGAGCACTTCGTGAGGCTATCACTTTATCTGAGATTGAAGATTTATATTTGCCTTATCGTCCCAAACGAAAGACGCGAGCTAGCGAGGCTATTGAAAAAGGCTTAGAACCATTGGCAAAAATCCTTCTAGCTCAGAAAGAAAATGATATAATAAGGTCAGCAAAAAGATTTATCGATGTCGACAAAGGAGTTGCTGATGAAGATGAAGCACTTCAGGGAGCACGTGATATTATTGCCGAATGGGTCAATCAGGATGCAGTGGTACGTCAAAGATTGCGCATGTTATTTCGAAGTGAAGCAGTTATTAGCTCGCGTTTGGTAAAAGGTAAGGATGAGGAAGCTCAAAAATACCGTTCATGGTTTCAATGGGAAGAAGAGGTTAGAAGAATTCCTTC
>LDZT01007464.1_pt1 | contig 10653 bp, 9 predicted proteins | sample 615521 | NCBI WGS metagenome assembly LDZT01 (sample SAMN03408292, study PRJNA278302) | terrestrial metagenome | isolation source: oil reservoir sample SB1 | place: USA: Alaska, North Slope, Schrader Bluff formation | collected 2011-09
GCATCTGCCATGGAATAATCGAAGGCAGGAGCTACTTCTGTTTCAAATCCTCTTTTGGTAAAATCTAAAATTCCAATTCCTTGAACATCCTTGCAAGTGCTGATACATCTGCCACATAGGATACATTTACTGCTATCTCTGACTATTGAGCTTGAGACATTATCTAGGCGTACTTTTCTTTTTTGTCCTTGATAAGAGATTTCCCCAATACCCATCTCATCGCATAGCTTTTGGAGTTCACAGGTTCCATTTCTAAAGCAAGTTAGACACTCTCTGTTATGATTGGCTAGAATCAACTCAAGATTTGTTCTAACCGCTTCTCTTACCCTTGTTGTGTTGGTTCTGACATTCATACCATTTTCGACCTTCAGCACACAAGAAGCTGGAAGATTTCTTAATGGTCTGCCATCTATATCCGCTTCAACAACACATAATCTGCAAGCGGCAATCTCATTTATATCCTTCAAATAACACAATGTCGGTATGTCAATATTTGCCTCCCTGGCTGCCATCAAAACAGTATAATCCGCTGGAACAAATACTTCCATGCCATTGATTGTTACTTTTACATTATCTTTATCCACTCTGACACCCTCCTTCTACTTTTTTATTATTGCATCAAATGGACATGTTTCCATACATGCGCCACATTTAATGCATTTTTCCTGATCTATAACATGCAGTTCCTTAACTTTTCCAGTTATACATCCTACCGGACATTGTCTGACACATTTTGTGCAGCCTCTGCAATTATCTGTGATAAAATAGTTCAGTAATGCTGAGCAGGTTCCTGCTGGACATTTTTTTTGTAATACATGTGCCTCATACTCATCCCTGAAATACCTTAAAGTCGACAAAACAGGATTTGGCGCTGTTTGTCCAAGACCACATAGAGATGTGCTCCTGATATTATTAGCCAATTTTTCAAGTCTATCAAGATCAGACATGACAGCTTTCCCCTGTGTGATATCTTCTAATATTTCCAGCATTCTCTTGGTCCCTTCACGGCATGGCGTACACTTGCCACATGATTCCTCTACTGTGAATTCAAGGAAAAATCTGGCTATATCAACCATACAGTTATCTTCATCCAATACGATCATTCCACCTGAACCCATCATAGATCCTAGGTCTGTCAAAGTATCGAAGTCGATTTTTGTATCTATGTAGTCAGCTGTGATACATCCTCCTGAAGGTCCTCCGGTCTGAACTGCTTTAAAGGCCTTTCCGTTAGGGCATCCTCCACCTATATCATAAATGACTTCTCTCAGAGAGGTGCCCATCGGTATTTCAACCAACCCTGTATTGTTTATTTTTCCACCAAGTGCAAATACTTTGGTGCCTGGAGATTTTTCACTCCCAAATGATCTAAACCATTTAGCACCGTTTATAATAATTTGGGGTATGTTTGCCAGTGTTTCAACATTGTTGATAATAGTTGGCTTTCCAAACAATCCACTAACTGCCGGAAATGGAGGCTTATTTCTTGACATTCCTCTTTTACCCTCTATTGAAGCCATTAGAGCAGTCTCTTCCCCACAGACAAATGCACCTGCACCCAATCTTATCTCAATATCAAAATCGAATCCTGATTCAAATATATTTTTTCCAAGCAATCCAAGTGTTTTGGCCTGTCCGATTGCTATTTCAAGCCTTTTTACCGCTATAGGATATTCAGCTCTTACATATACAAATCCTTTTGTCGCACCTATGGCGTAGCCAGCTATGGCCATTGCTTCCAACACAGCGTGTGGGTCTCCTTCAAGGACACTTCTATCCATAAAGGCACCTGGGTCTCCCTCATCTGCATTGCAGATTATATATTTTTGATCTGCTTTATTAGGTGCTGCAAAGCTCCATTTCGCGCCAGTCGGAAATCCTCCGCCCCCTCTTCCCCTGAGATTGGAATCCTTAACTACTTTAATGACCTCTTCAGGCGTCATTTCGGTCAATACTTTTCCCAAAGCCTGATATCCATCTCTTGCAATATATTCTTCAATATTTTCAGGATTGATTACACCACAATTTCTCAAAACGACCCTTTTCTGTTTGCTGTAAAAGTCAATCTGATTGAGTGATTTCAATTTCTCATCCGATACACTATCTTCATATAAATACTCTTTTACAATTCTTCCTTTATATAAATGTTCCTCTACAATCCTGTCAACTCGATTAATTTGCATTTTCGAATAAAACGCGCCTTCAGGATATACGACCACTATAGGTCCCTCTTCACATAGTCCGAAGCAGCCGGTGCTGATAACCTGGACTTCTTTATCAAGATTCATTTCAATTATTTTCTCTTCGAATCTTTTCTTGATCAAATCTGATTTAGAAGAAGCACATCCTGTACCTCCACAAACTAAAACATGTGATCTGTAAATAGCCATACTTGCCCTCCTTTATATAATGCCATTCAATTATTTTTTATATCCTATCGTATATTCCCTAACAGCACGCCCATGTACCAGATGCTCGGCTACAACTCGCTTGACCTTATCGACGTCCATGTAGATATAAGTAACCTTTTCCTTGTCTGGCATAGTGATTTCCACTATAGGTTCATATGTGCACATCCCAATACAGCCTGTCTGTACAACCTGTACTTCTTTCAGATGTCTCTTTTGCACCTCTTCTATAAAGCTTTGTAAAACCGGTCTCGCTCCTGCTGAAATACCACATGTAGCCATACCAACTACAACTCTGATAGTTTTTTCCGAATCTCTCAATTCAAGGTTTTTCTTGGCTTCATCTCTGATTTTCTTTAATTCATCTAATGATTTCATATCCGCCTCCCACTTATTTTTTGTAGCTATCTATGATTTCCGGGATTTTCTTAGGATCCACCTTACCGTAAACTGAATCTCCTATCATAATGACCGGAGCCAGGCCACAGCACCCAAGACATCTCGTAGCTTGCAAGCTAAATAACCCATCTTCAGTAGTTTGCCCAACCGATATCTTCAATACCTTTATCAATTGATCAAGAACAAGTTGAGAACTCTTTACATAACAAGCTGTGCCCATACAGACACTCACTGTATGCTTCCCTTTTTGTTCCAATGAAAATTGAGTATAGAATGTAGCAACACCGTAAATTTCCGCCATTGGTATTTTAGTCTTTTCTGATACGAATTTTTGAACTTCAATCGGCAGATAACCAAACAGTTCTTGTGCCTTGTGTAACGTTTGCATCAACACACCTCGAGATTCATCCTGTCTATCTATATAAGCCGACAGTTCTTCAAACTTAGCTACGTTTTCTTTAATGTCCATAACCTTTTGCACTTTATACCTCCTTATAAATACAGTTTTTCAGGATACCAAGGATATTATACGATACTGTTAATTTTATGTCAATTTAAATTGACATATTTATGGCAATCTCCAGCTTTTATTTAATATATTAGAGAAACTATCGCCTGTTCTATATCTTAAATGATAAATCTTATCAGATAGCGTAAAAGAATAAGACCTTCATTTATTTGTTAGATAAATATCAATTGTTTGCAATTCATTAAAAAGCATGACCTTTTTGATTAAGCCATGCCTTGATTTAGTGTGAAATATTTATCGCTTAGTTAGAATTTATCGGATAAGATATTGATGATTCTTGACAGATCCTCATCATTTGTAAAAAATAGCTGAATCTTGCCTGATTTTCTGCTCCGCTGAATATCGACCTTGGTGCCTAGCTCCTCAGACAAGGTTTCTTCAATATATATAATATTAGCTTCTTTCGTTTTCTTACGGATTCTCCTATTACCTGTATTTTGTCGCTCTTTCATGATCTTAACCAGCTTTTCAGTATCTCTGACACTCAAATGTTTGTCTATAATCTGTTTTGTAATATCTTTGATTTCTTTTTCACCCAAGCCTATTAATGTTTTTCCATGTCCTGTCGATAAAATACCTTCAGCAATATATTGTTGTACATATTCAGGGAGTTTCAATAGTCTGAGTATATTAGTGACATAAACCCTACTTTTGCCAACAATATCCGATACCTCTTCTTGAGTTATGTCATATCTTTCCATGATGACCCGGTATGCTAACGCTTCATCAATGGAATTAAGATCTTCTCTTTGGATGTTCTCAGTAAGTGCCAGTTCCTCCTGGCTTCTGTTACCAATGTCTCTGACAATGGACGGAATCTCTTTCAAGCCAGCCTTTCTGGAGGCTTTCCATCTTCTCTCACCTGCGATAATTTGATAATGGTCTTCCACTTTTTTGACAATGATTGGTTGAATGACGCCATGTCTTTCGATTGATCTGGCCAGTTCATCTATCTTTTCATCGTCTATTGATTTTCTAGGTTGCATGGGGTTTGGCACAATCAGATCCAGCTTGATGCTAACAATTGAGTTCTCGTCGATTTTATCCAATTCTTCAGTTATCAATGCCGATAACCCTTTACCTAAAGCTTTTCTCTTAATTACCATATAATCCCCCTCAATTTCTATCTAAAAACTCGTCTGCCAGCAATATGTAAGCTTCTGCGCCTTTTGACTTGCTGTCATATTCGACGATAGACAATCCAAAGCTTGGAGCTTCAGCTAATCTTACATTTCTGGGTACTATAGACTTGTAAACCTTGTTTCTAAAGTATTTCTTCACTTCTTCCACAACCTGTATGGACAGATTGGTTCTGCCATCATACATATTCAATAAAATACCTTCTATCTCCAATTTGGGGTTCAGGTTTCTCTTAACCAGTTTGACAGTGTTGACCAACTGGCTCACTCCTTCAAGGGCGTAGTATTCGCACTGGATAGGTATAATGACACTGTCTGCCGCAGTCAGGGCGTTTATTGATAACAGACCCAGAGAGGGTGGACAATCAATGAAAATATAGTCATAATTATTTCTAATTGCATTTAGTATATGCTTTAACGTATTTTCTCTATGGTCTGCTTTTGTCAGCTCTATCTCAGCCCCAGCAAGGTCTATGTTTGCAGGTAAGACATGTAGATTTTCAACACCTATTACGACAATAGCCTCAGCAATTGGCGTATCGTTAAATAAACAATCATATATGGTGGTTTCCAACTGATTTTTATCGATTCCAAAACCACTGGTGGAGTTTCCCTGAGGGTCAATATCAACCGATAGGATCCTCTGACCTTTTGATGCCAATATGGATGACAGGTTCACATTGGTGGTTGTTTTACCAACGCCTCCCTTTTGGTTGAATATCGCTATGATTTTGCTCATGCGTCACCTCATGTCCTGTTTTTTGGAATCCTTATCTTTACTTCGATTTGTTCTTCGTTTTCGTCTTCTTCGTACCCGGCTTTCACACCTGTTTTCAATATTTCATTGTATGCATGCTTGATTGTATTGACATATATCTTATAATTGATATGGTTCTTGATTGAGCGCTTTGATTCGTTCGCTTTTTTTCCATTCCGCTTTTTTATTATACCATCAATAAGCTCCTCCGTCTCTGCAACGGTCATATTTTTCTTTAAAATCTTCCTGGCGATTCTGAGCTGCAATGGTTCTTCTTTAAGCTTGAGCAAACATCTGCAATGTCTTTCTGTCAGTTCGCCATTGATTATCATGTCCTTGATACCATCCTGAAGCTTGAGCAATCTCAGCTTGTTGGCAATGGTAGATTGTGTTTTGCCAATTCTCTCTCCAAGCTCGCTTTGGTTGATTCCATAAACAATCATCAGATTCAGATAGGCTTCTGCCTCTTCCAATGCGTTTAAATCTTCTCTTTGCAGGTTCTCTATCAGTGCCATAGCTGATGAATCCTTATCAGCCATAACCATTACAATTGAGGGTATCTCTTTCATTCCTGCCAGTTGCGCCGCCCGGAATCTTCTCTCACCGGCAATGATTTCATAATAGCCAATGTCTTTCTCTCGTAGCGTTATCGGTTGAATCAGTCCATATGATTTTATGGAAGACGACAGTTCTATCAGTGATTTTTGATCAAAGGCCCTTCTTGGTTGATGACGGTTAGGTGAAATTTGATCCATGTTGATTAACTCTACTTTTTGTAAGGGTTCCATTATATCTCCTTGTGTTATTTATTTATAGTGGCTTCCTGGAAGGTGTACCTGCTTTTCTAGGGTATTTTTCCGGTGTGTTGTCCATTTTCTTAATGATTACAACACTTCTGCCTATATCGGTCCCAGGAATCACATATTGAATGACACTCGAGACCTCCCCACCTAATAATTTAACAGCTTTTTCTCCATTTTTCAATTCATCTTCTATATTTTCACCCTTTAAGGCAATAAAAACACCACCAATTTTGACGAATGGAAGACAATACTCTGCTAATATATTGATTGAAGCAACAGCCCTTGATGTAGCAACATCATATTTTTCACGAAAGTCAACATTAGAACCAAAATCCTCAGCCCTGCCATGCATTAGTTTGACCTCTTTCAATTCCAAGTTTTCCACTACTGCTTGCAAAAAAGCAATTCGCTTTTTCAAACTATCCAGTAAAGTCAGTTGTATGGTCTCATCCATTATCTTCATAGGGATTCCTGGAAATCCCCCACCTGTTCCAACGTCAATCATACTGTAGGGCTGATTATTGCCGATATATTGGTTGATGACTGCACTGTCAATAAAATGCTTGATGTAGATGTCCCTGCTTCGTGTTATAGCTGTGATGTTTATATTTTGATTCCATTTCAGAATCAATTTTTCATAATCCAGGAACTGATTGATCTGTTGTGTTGTTATTGCAATATCTGATTGTCTAAATAATGTTTCCACTTGATTATTCATCTGAATCTTTCATCCTCTTTTTTTGTTCCATATAAATCATCAAAACATTTATATCAGCAGGAGACACTCCTGAAATTCTCGATGCTTGACCAAGAGAATCAGGCACTATCTTGGATAATTTTTGTCTTGCCTCCAAACTTAGGCCTTTTATTTCGTTGTAATCTATGTCTTCCGGTATTTTTTTGTTTTCCAGTTTCTTAAATTGTTCAATCTGTTTTAACTGTTTTGCAATATAGCCTTCATATTTGATCTGTGTCTCAATTTGTGTGATGATGCTATCATCCAACATAGGTCGGCTGATATCAATGTCCGTTAACCTTTCATAATTGAGTTCAGGCCGCCTTAACAACTCGTATAGAGATATCGCCGATTTTAAAGGTACGGTGTCAATTGTCATCATATATTCATTGATTGCAGGCTTTGGTGTAATCATGGTACCCTTTAGTCTGAGTATTTCCTTTTCAAGCTGATCTTTTTTTCCTAAAAATTTTGCCATCCTGTCTTCTCCGACCAGCCCTACATCATATCCTTTTTCTGTCAATCTCAAATCTGCATTGTCCTGCCTAAGGACTAACCTATATTCAGCCCGTGATGTCATCATTCGATAGGGCTCATCTGTGCCCTTGGTCACCAGATCATCTATCAATACACCTATATAGGCCTCGGATCTGTCCAATATAATCTGCTGCCTGCCATTTAGTTTCAATACTGCATTAATTCCAGCAATCAATCCCTGACCGGCTGCTTCCTCATACCCGGAGCTTCCATTTACCTGGCCTGCAAAATATAGATTTTCAATCGTTTTGATTTCCAATGTTCTCTTCAACTGAGTTGGGTCAATGCAATCATATTCTATAGCGTAGGCAGGTCTCATAATCTGACAATTCTCAAGGCCCTTCACACTCTGATACATTAACAATTGAACCTCTTCAGGCAAAGTGGTCGAGAATCCCTGTATATACATTTCTTTGGTGTCAAGACCCTCCGGCTCAACAAATATCTGATGTTTCACCTTATCAAAAAATCTTACAACCTTATCTTCTATTGACGGACAGTATCTTGGACCTACACTTTCCATATGACCCGCGTACATGGGTGATCTTGAAAGATTCTGCCTTATGATGTTATGGGTTGATTCATTGGTATATGTCAGATAACAGGGCACCTGATCTATGTCGACTGATTCTGTCATGAATGAGAAAGGTACAATATCCCTGTCGCCTTCCTGTAACTCCATCACTTCAAGATGAATTGAGTCTCTGTGAACCCTTGCCGGTGTTCCGGTCTTGAATCTCCTTAATTGTATCCCGTTATCTTTCAATGATTGAGATAAGGCATTGGCTGGAAACAATCCTGATGGTCCACCCTCATAGTTTACCTCACCAATGTATATTCTGCCTTTGAGATAGGTTCCTGTGCAAACTATGATGGCGTCTGTTTCATAATATGCTCCAGTTCTGGTTAGAACACCTTTCACTTCTCCATTGTCAACATCTATTTTAATAGCTTCCGCTTGTTTCAGATCCAGATTTTGTTCATTTTCTATCACCTGTTTCATATTGACATGATACTGTCTCTTGTCTGCCTGTGCTCGTAAGGAATGAACTGCAGGGCCTTTAGAGGTATTTAACATCCTAAATTGAATCATTGACATATCTGTTATCAATGCCATCTGTCCACCTAAGGCATCAATCTCTCTAACCAGATGTCCCTTTCCTGTTCCACCGATATTTGGGTTGCAAGCCATCATAGCTATTGCATCGAGGCTCATCGTCAATATGAGTGTCTTTTTACCCATTCTTGCAGCGGACAATGCGGCTTCACATCCCGCATGTCCTGCACCAATAACAACAACATCATATTTACCTGCTAAAAATCTAATATCTTCTTTCAAAACTGCCTCCAGTTACTTCCCAATACAAAACTCTGAAAATATCTTGTCCATCAAATCCTCTTTTACTGATGCACCTGTTATTTCGCCTAGATACATCAAGGTGTCCATAATATCAACCTCAACACATTCCAGTGTCAATCCATTCTCGACACTTTCTATCACGTCCCGTATGGATTTTCTGGCTTTTATCAGTAGATTCTTATGCCTGAGATTGTTTACAATTGTATCATTATCGATATTCAATTTCCCACTTAAAAATTCTTTTCTAACCTTTTTTTCGATTTCCTCAAGCCCTTCGTTATTGACTATGGATATTCTGATCAGTTCTTTCTTCACATATTCCAAACGATCAAAGGATATCTTTTCTATCAGGTCAGTCTTATTCAGTAGATAAAAGACATTTTTGCCTCTAATTTGGTCAATAATCATCAGATCTTCTGCTTCAAGTTCCTTGGATGCGTCAAAAACCATCAATATTAGATCCGCTTCCTCTATCTTCTTCAGAGCCTTTTGAACACCCATTTTTTCAACAATATCCTCAGTATTCCTGATGCCTGCCGTATCAATTATTTTAAGCGGAACGCCAGCCAGATTCACAGACTCTTCAATTGTATCTCTGGTTGTTCCAGGTATCTCTGTAACAATAGCTCTGTTTTCATTTAAAAGATAATTCATTAGAGACGATTTACCAACATTTGGCTTGCCAAGTATTAAAGTCTTGAGGCCTTCCTTGTATATGATTCCCGTATCTGAGGATTGAATCAATTTTTCGATTTTTTGAGCTATCTCCTGGGAAATACTCAGGATACTATCCATTGTCATTTTTTCATCATCATATTCAGGAAAATCAATATTAACTTCAATCTGGGCAATCAGATTCATCAAATTCTGTCTTATGGTTTCTATTTCCCTTGAGAGTCTCCCCTCCAGTTGGTGCATTGAGAGCTCAAAACTATTCTTTGTTTTAGCGCTTACCAGATCCATTACAGCCTCTGCCTGACTCAGATCAATTCTGCCATTCAAAAAAGCCCTTTTGGTGAACTCGCCTTTCTCTGCCAATCTGGCTCCTTGATCCAGAAGAAGTCTCAAAATTTTTTCCACCGAGATTATCCCACCATGGCAGTTTATTTCAACGATGTCCTCTCTAGTATAGGTATTGGGGGCCTTCATGTAAACGACCAATACCTCGTCGATTACCTTCTCGTTTTCCGGATCGATTATCCAACCGTAATACATTTTTCTGAAGGTTAATTCTACCAGTTTCTTTCCGTTTTTACTCTTGAAAATCTTTGAAACTATCTCAAGGGATTTGTTTCCGCTCACTCTTACTATCCCAATGCCTGCAATCCCGGGAGAGGTGGCTGCTGCTGCAATCGTACCTATATTCATACTATTCCTCCCAATAATCAAATTAACTCACTCTGCCCGGAAAAATACCGGGCAGAGTAAATGGATTCATAGAGTTGTGCAGATACGCAGCGTTTTATCCGGCCAGGAAAGCCCGGACCTTTTCAAGTTCACCGGCGCTGCCCAGCTTTTCATTCTTTGCAGCAATAAATTTTGCATATTCCGACATAAAGATCTTGCCGGGGCCGCGCAGGTCAAATCCCTCTGGATGTTCCAGGAAATACTCGCGGTGGACACGCGTCCACACCAAACGGCCGTCGGTGTCAATATTGATCTTGCGTACACCCAGCTCGACGGCGCGGCGGATAGCGGCATCAGGTACGCCGGAAGAGCCGTGGAGAACAATGGGGGTGGGTACCAGGTGATCGATGGCGGCCAGGCGGTCGAAATCGAGTTCCGGCGTTCCTTTATAGCGGCCATGGGCGGTACCGATAGCTATGGCCAGGGCATCGACGCCCGTAGCAGCAGCAAAACATCTGGCTTCTTCGGGATCGGTCATGGTCGCCTCGCGGGCGGAGACGCTGATATGCTCTTCGGTACCACCGATGCGTCCCAGTTCTCCTTCTACGGAGGCACCCATGACGTGGGCGATGGCAACA